>Ga0208401_100387_pt1 | contig 12826 bp, 10 predicted proteins | sample LakWasM112_LOW13_2_FD_183928 | JGI IMG/M metagenome (GOLD analysis project Ga0208401, IMG submission 183928) | Freshwater sediment methanotrophic microbial communities from Lake Washington under simulated oxygen tension - Sediment Metagenome... | ecosystem: Environmental > Aquatic > Freshwater >...
CCAGGCCGGCCTGGTGCTGGCGGCAATGCTGCTGGCCTTTGGCACCGCCGCCTCCTCGTCGCGCACCGGTCTGCTGCAACTGGTGATCCTGGCACTGCTGGCTTGGCTGTGGGGGAGCTGGAGGGACGCCATCAGCCGCAGCGTGCTACTGACCGCGCTGGCTTCGTATGGGGTGGCCGCGCTGGCCTTGCCGGGCCTGGCCGGCCTGGACCCGAACAGCGTTGGCATCCTGGCGCGCCTGGGCGACGCCAGCCAGCCCTGCGGCAGCCGCCTGACCCTGTGGTCCAACGTCTGGCATCTGATCACGCTCAAGCCCTGGACCGGCTGGGGTTGGGGCAATCTAGACTACGCCCACTTCGTGACGCTCTATCCGTCGGCACGCTTCTGCGACATCCTGGACAACGCCCACAATCTGCCCCTGCATCTGGCGGTGGAGCTCGGTCTGCCGGCCGCCTTGCTGCTGTGCGGCACCGCGCTGTGGCTGACACTGCAACGCAAGCCCTGGCGCGAGGCCGACCCGACGCGCCAGCTGGCGTGGACCGTGCTGGCCCTGCTGGCCCTGCACAGCCTGCTGGAGTACCCCTTGTGGTACGGCCCGTTCCAGGTGGCGCTGTGGCTCAGCGTCTGGCTGCTGGCCCGGCCAACGACCGCTGCCGCTGCCGTGGCCGCAGCGCCGCGCGCGGTGCCGCGCGGGCGCGCCGCCTTGGGCGCGGTGGCGCTGGGGCTGCTGCTGGCCACCGGCTATGCCGCGTGGGACTACCACCGCGTCAGCCAGATCTACCTGGCTGCCGAGCAGCGCGACGAGGCGTACCGCACCGATACTTTGCAGAAGGTGCGGGACTCCTGGTTGTTCCGGGACCAGGTGCGCTTCGCCGAATTGACCACTACCGAGCTGCGCCGCGCCAATGCCGGGCGCGTCAATGTGCTGGCCGAGGAACTGCTGCGCTTTTCGCCCGAGCCCCGGGTGGTGGAAAAGTTGATCGAGAGCGCCACGCTGTTGGACCACAACCAGCAGGCCCTGTACTACCTGGCACGCTTTCGCGCCGCCTTTCCCGAAGAGCACCGCCTGTGGGCCAGCGGTCTGCAGGCCTGGTCGGGCGCAGCGCCGGCCGCCCCGGAAGCCATCAGCGCTCAACCGGCGGCGCCCTGGCGCGCGGACACCAGCGCTCCCTGAGCGGCGCCGGCGAGCCCACGGGTAGCCTGCGGACTGGACTTGTCCAAACGCAACAAGCGGGCGGATCGGCGGTGTTAACCTTAGGCTGTGTAACGAAAAGTACAACGCCTCCTAACTTGGCCCGCGATACTCTCCCTCATCACACAACTACAGACCGGGGCTCTAGCTTGGAACAGCATCAAGTCCACGCCGTTGGCGCCCAGCGCGGGGCTGTGCGCTGCCCGTTTGGCGCGGCCCTGCCTGAACTGCGAGGAGCACGATGAGACGCTGGTCGGTCGAGGCCCAGGTGCTGGCGGGCTTCAGCCTGACCATTGCGATGGTGCTCATCGTCGGCGCCAGCCTGTACCGCACCACCATCGGCTTCATCGATACCAGCGGCGCAGCGTTGCGCTCGCAGCAGGCGCTGGTCGCGCTAGAGGGTGTCTTTTCGCTGCTGAGCCAGGCCGAATCACAGCAGCGCATCTATCTGCTGCTGGGCCAGGCTGCCGACCTCGCGCCGCGTCACGAGGCGGTGTCGCGCATGAACAGCCTGATGGCGGAGCTCGACGAGCTGACCAACGACGACCCGACCCTGCACGCGCGCGTGCCCGCGCTCAGGCGGCACGTTGCCGAGCGCACGGCGATGCTCGAAGCCGTGCTCAACGCCCGCCACGACGGCGGCTTCGAGGCCGGCCAGCGCCAGCTCGCCGCCAGCCCGGGGCGCGAGGAGATGCAGCGGGTGCGCACCATGGTGGCGTCCATGCAGACCGAACTGGGCTTGCGGCTGCGACAGCGCCAGCACGACGCCCAACAGAATGCGCAGCGCACGCTGGCCATGCTCGGGCTGCTGCTGCTGTTCGTGGCGGCGGCGCTGGCCGCGTTGTATGCGCGCATCCGGCGCGAGTCGCGCGCGCGGCGCAACAGCGAGGAACGCTTGCGCGCCGTGGTCGACACCGCGGCGGACGGCATCATCACCATCGACGCCAACGGCAGCATCCAGAGCTTCAATCCAGCGGCCGAGCGGCTGTTCGGCCACGCCGCCGACGAGGTGATAGGCCGCAACGTCTCGCTGCTGATGCCCGAGCCGCACCGCAGCGGGCATGACGGCTACCTGCAGCGCTACCTGAAAAGCGGCGAGCCGCACGTGATCGGCGTTGGCCGCGAGGTGACGGCGCAGCGCAAGGATGGCAGCCCGATTCCGGTGGGTCTGGCGGTCAGCGAGATGCAGCTTGGCGCGCGGCGCCTGTTCACCGGCATCCTGCACGATCTGACCGAGGCCAAGCGTGCCGAGCAGCGGCAGACCCAGCTGATCCATGACCTGCAGAACGTCAACGAAGAGCTCAAGAGCTTCGCCTACGTGGTCTCGCACGACCTGAAGGCGCCCTTGCGTGGCGTCGGCTCGCTGGCCGACTGGCTGATGACCGACTACGCCGACAAGCTCGACGACCAGGGCCGCGAATACCTGTCACTGGTGAAGGGCCGGGTCAGCCGCATGGACGCGCTGATCGACGGCATTCTCGAGTACTCGCGCGTGGGGCGCATCAACGATGTGCAGATCGCCGTCGACCTCAACGTGCTGGTGGCCGACATCATCCAGTTGCTGGCGCCGCCGGCGCAGGTGACAGTCACCGTCGACGGGCCCTTGCCCACCCTGTTTGGCGGGCGCACGCGGCTGCAGCAGGTGTTCCAGAACCTGATCAGCAACGCCATCAAGCACTTGGACAAGCCGGTGGGACGCATTCGCGTCGGCTGCGCCGACCTGGGCGATGCCTGGCAGTTCAGCGTCGCCGACAACGGGCCCGGCATCGAGGCACGTCACCACGAGCGCATTTTTCAGTTGTTCCAGGTCCTCACGCCGCGCGACCAGAAGGAGAGCACCGGAGTCGGGCTGGCGCTGGTGAAGAAGATCGTCGAGCTGCATGGCGGCCGGGTCTGGCTCGAATCGCGCGTCGGTGAGGGCAGCACCTTCTTCTTTACCCTGCCCAAGACGGGCACCCCCAACACTGCAGGAGAGCAAACACCATGAAATCACCCTCCAAACCCATACTGCTGGTCGAAGACGACCAGGTCGACACCATGACCGTCAGGCGCGCGCTCAAGGAGCTTAAGGTCACCAACCGGCTGGAGTGCGTTGAAAACGGCGAGGCCGCGCTGGCCTACCTGCACGACACGGCCAAGGAGCGGCCATGCCTGATCCTGCTCGACCTGAACATGCCGGTGATGGGTGGCATTGAGTTTTTGCGCGTGGTCAAGGGCGATGGCCTGGACCTCAAGCGCATCCCGGTGGTGGTGTTGACCACCTCCGAGGAGCAGCAGGACAAGGTCGAGAGCTTCAACCTGGGCGTGGCCGGCTACATCCGAAAGCCGGTGGACTACCAGCGCTTCGTCGAGACCATGCGCGCCATCGACGCCTACTGGACGGTAAGCGAGATGCCGGAGTAGGCCAGCGATGAATCGCATCCCGGTGCGCGTGTTGCTGGTGGAGGACGATCAGGTCGATCGCCTGGCGTGTCGGCGCGCGCTCTCGAAGCACCCCGACTTCGCTTTCGAGCTGATCGAGGCCGAGACCGGCCGGCAGGGCATCCAGTTGGCGACGACGCTGCATCCGGACCTGATCCTGCTGGACTACCACCTGCCCGACCTCAGCGGCGTCGAGTTCCTGGCGGAGCTGCAGCGCGAAGGTGGCGAGATACCGGTGCCGGTGATGATGCTGACCGGCTCGGACAATGTCGGCGTGGCGGTCGAGGCCATGCGCCGGGGCGCGCGCGACTACCTGGTGAAGGACAGCGAGCGCAACTACCTGGAGCTGCTGCCCGCGGTGATCGAGCGGGTGCTGCGCGAACAGCGCCTGCGCTCGGACAAGGTGGCCGCGGAGGTCAAGTTCCGCACACTGGTGGAACAGATCCCGGCCGTCACCTACATGGCCTCGCTCGATGTTCCGGGCCAGCTGCGCTACATCAGTCCGCAGATCCAGAAGCTAGGCTTCTCACCCGAGGAGTGGCTGGCCGATCCGGACGGCCTGCTTAAGCAGGTTCACCCCGAGGACCGCGCCACCGTGCAGGCTGCCTACGCCGGCAGCTACCAAAGCGGCACGCCGCTGCGCTGCGAATACCGGGTGGTGGCCGCCGGCGGCGACACACACTGGCTGCTCAACGAGGCACGCATCGTGCGCGATGCCAGCGATGTGCCGCTGTTCTTGCAGGGCGTGCTGATCGACATCACCGAGGAAAAGCGCACCGAAGAAGAGCTGCGCAACCATCGCCAGCGGCTCGAAGACATGGTGGCCATGCGCACCGCGCAGTTGGAGCGCCAGACCGAGCTGCTGAGTTCCACCAACCTCAACCTGCTGCGCGAGATCGACGAACGCCGGCACGCCGAGCAGGCGCTGCGCGCCAGCAAGGCGAGTTTTCGGCTGCTGCTCGAATCGGTCGGGGAGGGCATCCTGGGTCTTGACCTGCAGGGGCGCTGCACCTTTGTCAATGACGCCGCGCTGGCGCTGCTTGGTTTCACCAGCACCGACTTGCTCAACCAGCCGCTGCACCCGCGCATCCACCACAGCCGCCCGGACGGCACGCCCTACGGCGCCGAGGATTGCCCGATCTACGACGCCTTTCGCATCGGTGTGGCGCAGCACGTGCGCATCGAGACTTTCTGGCGCAAGAACGGCAGCCCGTTCACCGCCGAGTACTCCTCGCACCCGCTGCGCGAGGGCGATGACATCACCGGCGCGGTGCTGGTGTTTCGCGACGTCACCGAGTCGCACGCCATGGCGGAGCAACTGGCCTGGCAGGCCGCGCACGATGCCCTGACCGGGCTGGTGAACCGCCAGGAGTTCGAGCGCCGGCTGGCTCAGGTGCTCGAGAGCGTGCACCGCGACGGCGTGCACCACACGCTGTGCTACCTGGATCTCGACCAGTTCAAGGTGGTCAACGACACTTGCGGCCACGCCGCTGGCGACGAACTGTTGCGTCAGATCAGCACGCTGTTACAGGGCCGGATGCGCCAGCGCGACACGCTGGCGCGCCTGGGCGGCGACGAATTCGGCATGCTGCTGGAGCACTGCCCGGCGGACCTGGCGCTGCGCATCGCGCTGGAGGTGCGCGACGCGGTGCGCGACTTCCGCTTCAACTGGCAGGGCCGCAGCTTCACGCTCGGCGTGAGCATTGGCGTGGCCCCGCTCGGCGCCGGCTTCGACAGCGCGGCCACGGCCATGAGCGCGGCCGACGCCGCCTGCTACGTTGCCAAGGAGCAGGGCCGCAACCGGGCCCACCTGTACCACGCCGAGGATGCCAACCTGATCGAGCACCGCAGCCAGATGCTGTGGGTGTCGCGGCTGACCCAGGCGCTGGACGAGGGTCGCTTTCGCCTGCTCTACCAGACCATCGTTCCCTTGAGCGACTACAACCCCGCCGCGCGGCCGCACTACGAAGTGCTGCTGCGCTTGCAGGAACCGAACAACGAACTGGTGGAGCCGTTGGCGTTCGTGCCGGCCGCCGAGCGCTACAACCTCATGCCCGCCATCGACCGCTGGGTGTTGCGCGAGGTCATCAGCGTGAGCGCCGCCGCGCAGCGCATGGCCGAGCCGCGCCCGATCTTTGCCGTCAACCTGTCGGGCCGCTCACTGGCCGACGAGCACCTGCCCAACTACCTGCGCGACCTGCTCGCCAGCCACGATGTGCCCGGTGACATGCTGTGCCTGGAGATCACCGAGGCCGCCGCCGTCGCCAACCTCAGCCGGGCCGGCCAGCGCATTGCCGAGTTCAAGCAGCTCGGCTGCCAGGTGGCGCTCGATCACTTCGGCAACGGCCTGTCGTCCTTCTCGGACCTGAAGGTTCTGCCGGTGGACTACCTCAAGATCGACGGCAACTTCATCCGCACGCTGGTGGACGACCGTGTCAACCGCGCCGTGGCGCAGGCCATCAACCAGGTGGCGCACGTGATGATGATCCAGACCGTGGCCCAGTGGACCGAGACGCTGGCCATCGTCACGCTGCTCAAGGAGATGGGCATCGACCATGCCCAGGGCTATGTGCTGGCGCGGCCGCAGCCGATCGAGGAACTAGGCGCGGCGCGTCAGCGCGACTACGTGGCGCCCTCGGCCAGCCATTGAATCAGCGCCTTGGCCGATTCCGGGCTCAGCCGCTCGTGCGTGTCCACGTGCTCGAAGGTCTCGCCGGCCCGGAACTTGTCGACAAAGCGCTGCTGCGCCGCCGCATCGCCCTTGAGTTTGGCCAGCTTCTTTGAAAGCTGGTCGATGCTTGGCGCGTCGCCCCGCTGATTGGCGCCGTGGCAGTTGTAGCAGCCCTTGTCGATGGCCAGTTGCGGGCTGGCCCGCAGCGCCAGCGGTGCGCTTAGCGCGGCTGCCAGTGCGAGCCCGGTTGCGATGCGGTATGGCCTGGATCGGGTCATGGCAAGTCTCCTGCGGTAAGGCGCCAGCGTCATGCCAGCTCAGCCAATACAACGTGTCGCCACCATCGTAACCGCCCACGGCTCGTGACGCCACGCGCGGACCGGCGCCTGCGGGGAAGCACCCGCGCTAGGCACGGCCGGCGCGGCTGTGCCAGTGCTTGCCCGTCAACGGCACAAAGGTGATGGCCGGACCACGCACATACTCGGCCTGGAATCCGCCACCGACACCGCCAAATTTGGCGCTGGCAAGACCGATGTTCAGCACAGTTCCGGACGACAGCTGCGCTTCGCTGGTGTGGCTGAACGCAGTCATGCTCTGGGGATTGCGTGCTGGCAAGGAGCGGGAGGACGCCAGCTCCGACGCGGTGTGAATCACATCTCCAATCAGCAACCAGGCCCCCTCCTGCGCGGAAGCATCGCGACCTGGGAAAGCCCTTGCATTGGTGTGCACCCTGAGCGCGACAATGGGGCTCGTGAGGCAAACCGTGGAGTACAGGCAAGCTTGCCAAGCGCTTCTATCGCGCGTCTCTGCCCGATTGCCAACCAGCACCGCTGGTAGTTCGACGGTCTGACCGAGAAACCAGAATCTGGCCATGGCGATCCCCTGCGCGCAACCTTCGAAGGAAGGAAGTCTGAAGCGCCAGATTACACGAGTTGCGGCGCTGCGTGTCGGCGTGCGCTGGCGCTAGGCCACGAGCAGCCGAAACGCCCAGTACACCGCGATGCCGATCTGAACCGCGAACGCGGCAAAGCGCAACGTGACCGCCTGAACCGACAGCGAGCTCAGATGCAACCCCGACTGCACGAGGCGGGCGCCCAACAAGGTGTAGGCCAGCGGGTCGGTGACGGCCGACTTGCCCGCCAGCACGGCCACCAGCATCAACCCGCCAAATATCGGCAAACCTTCCAGGCAATTGGCATGCGCTCGCGCCAGGCGCTGCATGAAGGGTGACAGGTTGGCGTTGTCGGGGCGAAACTGGTTGGCCTGAACGGCCTTGGTGATCACCAGCTGAGAGCGGATGATCTCCATCAGCACCAGCAGGAACAAGGTCCAGGCAATGAATCCAGTGAGGGCGGCAAGTGTGGGCATCATCTCGTTGGGCTCCAGGTGGACATGCCGGCCATTATGGCGATCGCACCTACCCTCGCCAAGCCGAGGGATAAACCCGTCGGGCCAAATCGGTGTCAGCTGGCAAACAGCGCCGCCAGACGCAGCACCGCGGCGTCGGACGCCGCGCGATCGGGCGTGCTGTCGGCGTTGCCGAAGTCGCCATCGGTTTGCGCCTGCACCAGAATGCCATCGCGGCGCGGGACCATGAACAGGTTGTGTCCGCGGTAGGTAAGCCCATAGTTCACCTCGGGCTGCGGAATCAGGCGCGCGGTCTGCCCGCGCACCGGGATGATGGACTCGTCACCCATCAGCGCACGCGCACCGTAGCCGGTGGCGTTGATCAGGGTGCGCTCCTTCAGCGCGGCAAAATCGCGCGGGCTGAAGAACTCGCGCTGCGCGATCTCACCGCCGTCGCGCATGAACTCGTCCATCAGCAGCTGGGAGTATGAGGCCAGATTGAACACCATCTGCGTGTAGCGCCGCACATGCGGCACCGGGAAGGGGTGCTGGCTGCGTGTCAGGGGCTGCGAGCGCGGCCGCAGGTCGCCCAGCAGCGATTCGAGGTCCGGGTAATCTGGTTCCGGATGCGCCTCAGGGGTGGCGGGGTCGGGCAGCGGCTGGCCGAACGGCGTATCCGACAACACATAGCCATCACGCCATTGCACTGGCTCACCGGGCAGGCCCAGCAGACTCTGGTAACGGCGAAACGAGTAGCGCGCCATCGCCTCCCACTGCTGCTGGAACGCCGGCGTGGCGCCGTCCTCGGTGCAGATGCGTGAGTCGGGCGACCAGACGCCGGTCGCCGCGGACGAGCGAACCTCCGGCGGGCGCTCGCGGCAGTAGATGCGCACGCGCAAGCCCGCGCGCTGCGCCACGCGCGCCGAAGTCAGGCCAATGGCGCCGCAACCGATCACCGCCAGTTGCTTCTCGCGCGTGGCCAGCGCCAGCGCCACCGCCACCTTCGCCGAGCCCCACGACAGTGACCAACCGCTGCCGCCATGGCCGTAGTTGTGGATGACCGTCTGCCGCCCCAGCCGTTGCGCCTCGATGCGCGGCCCGTTGGCGCGAAACGGCCGGGTGCAGACCGAGACGTCAATGATGCGGTCCGGCTGCGCCCGGACCGGCGCCAGCGGAGCCAGCGGCGCAAACGCCGGCCGCTCATCGGGCGCACCGCGTGCCGCCTCCTGGGCCAGTGCCGGCGCGAGCGGGAGCGAAGACAGCGTGGCCAGCGCCGCGCCGGCGCCCTCTAGAAAATGGCGACGTTGCATTGGGCTCGCCTGTCGTGAAAAAGGGATGGGATCTGCATGCAGCCGCGCATGTTAACCAAAGTCGGCGTGTTGCGTCGCTTTGCGCGGCCCACTGTCAATCAATGGTCATGCCTCGGCACGTGCAGCCGCGGCGCCATGCCGAGGGCCTGTGCATAGAACGCAGTACTGCGCTCCTGGTCGGCGACATAGAAGATGAAGTGGGATGCGGTGCTCACGGAGCGTCTGCGCCGGCAAAGTTGACCTGCTCGGCCGTGGCGGTGCCATTCTTGCGTCCGGGATAGGCGAGCCAGGTCATGGCAGTGTTGAGCTCCTGGATGATGTCGGCGGCTTCGATCGTCGCGCCGTTGTCGAGCCGCATCGTAGTGGTGGTGTGCGCGTCGCTGACGAGGGTCAGATCGTAGCCGCGCTCCAGCGCGCCATAGGCCGTGGCGCGAATGCACCAATTGCTTGCCGCCCCGGCCAGAACGATGTGGCTCGCGCCCAATTGCGCAAGCAGCTTGTCCAGTTCCGTCTGCTCAAAGGACGAATTGAAGCGCTTGTGGATCCGGTGTTCGCCCTGCAAGGGAACCAGTTCCGGCACCCACTGCCACGCCGGGCTTTCCTGGGGCAGCTCGTCGTCGCCGTGCTGCACCCAGATGACAGGAACCCCTTGGGCGCGCGCACGCGCCACGGCGCATGAAACCCTGCCGATTACTCTGGGTGCGTCCCAGGCCTCGCTCATCACCCCGACCTGCACGTCCACCACCATCAGTACCTGCTTGTTGCCCGCGCGAACCGTTGCCATGCTTGCTCCCCGTGACGAATGCCGTGTAGCCCGGGATTGTGCCGCGCAACGCCGCCATGTGCAGTCACTCGTCGAAAAGGAAGGTCGATTCCTGGTAGAAGCGCGCCGTCTTGGCCGCCACCTTCTGCTTCATCCAGTCGGCCAGCCAGAGGTTCTTCTCGGCCAGGCTGGCCGGGCTGCGCAGCACCTCCAGCGGCAGGTTGATGCGCAGGGCGCGCCGCGGGATCAGATGGCGGGTGATGCCGGCGGGCAGGCAGGCGCCAACGCGGGCCAGCTCCATCACCTCGGCCGGCGCGAAGCGCGGGAACACGATCAGCGCATTGACCTGGTCGTACAGGGGCAGCAGCTCATCCAGGTGATCGGTGTTGGCGCGAAAGATGCGCGCCTCGCTCTTGTAGGCATTGACCACTTCGTTAAGGCAATTGTTGCAGGCGTGCAGGTCACCCCGGCATTCGACGACCCAGACCTCGCGCTGTGTCGTCTGCACAAAGGCCACGATGTCGCGCCGGGCCAGCAGGGCGCGGGCCTGCATCAGGTCGGTCTGGCGCAGCGAGGCGCAGTCCAGCGCGCGCAACAGCGCCAGCAGGCGCTGGCCGTCCATGCCCTTGATCAGATGGTGCCAGGTGTCGAGCACCAGCTCGGGGTCTTCGTAGTCCACCACCTGCGCGGCGACGTGGGCAATGCCCAGAGCACGCATCACGGTGACGCGGTTGGCGCCGTCCAGCACCACGTAGCGCAGTGCGTCCTCGCCATCGCCGTTGGCGGCAATTGGCGCCACGATCGGCGGGTTCTTCAGCACGCCCTCCTGCTGCAGCCGCAGCTGCAGCGGCTCGCTGCGCTGCGTGTCATGCTGCTCATGCAGCAGCAGATGGGCCACCGGCAGCACCTGCAGGGTGGGCATTTCGGGTTGGCGTTGGTGCGCGTTCATGCGGACTCTCCCGGTTGATTCAGACCCTCACGACGGACTGGCCCTGGCCAGGCTGGGCCGCAGCAGCACGCCGGCAAAGCACAGCAGGTACAGGCCAAACGCGGCGGCCCACAGCAGTGCGGCCAGCAGCAGCACGGCCATGCCGAGGTGGTGCACGGTGTAGGCCAGCCGCAACAGCGCAGCGGCCAGAACCAGGGCGTAGGCGGCGCGCATGGCGTCGGGTACGCGCAGCGGCCGGCCGGTGTGGCGCAGCACCACGCGGGTCATCAGGCCCAGCATGGTCAGGCCCAGCGCACCCAGGGTGAAGACATGCACCCAGGCGTCGGGCGGCACCAGCGCGGGGCGCAGTGCCGAGACCCCGCGCAGAGCGATGGCCGCGATCAGCAGGGCGTAGCCCAGATGCAGTGTCCACAGCAGCGGCTCCGGTGCGGTGCGCCAGCCGCGCCAGCGTGCGCAGCGCCAGCCGTGCAGGCCGCAGGCCAGCGCCGCCGCGGCGGCCATCCAGGGCGCACTGGCCTGCGCCAGGTCAGCGGCAGCAAACAGCACCATGGAGGCGGCGGTGGCAATCTCCAGCGGCACCAGGATGGCGCCGCAGGTCTCGCCGCGCTGGGCCAACCAGTTGCGAGTGAAGGCCGGCGTGAGCAAGCCGCCGTACAACGAATACAGAAAAGCCAGCGCGTGCAGGCCCAGCGCCAGGCCGATGTGCGCCTCCGCCACGCTGGCGCGCAGCAACGCCAGGTGCACCAGCACGTTGCCCAGCGCCAGCGCAACCAGCGGCGGCAGTGTCCACATGAAGAGCCGCTGGCGCGCCCCGGCCAGGGTGGGCCACAGCATGGCGCACAGCAGCGGCAGCAGCGCGCAGTCCAGCAGCAGCACCAGCACCGCGGGCAGCCAGGCGCTGCCCCACCACGCCAGGCGACCCAATGCCCACAGGCCAGCGAGCAGCATCAGCGCGCGCCCGCGCAGCTCGGTGCCGCCGGTCCAGCCAGGCAGGGCCGTGAGCAGCACGCCGCAGACGATCGCCGTGGCAAAGCCAAACAGCAGCTCATGGGCGTGGCCCAGCGCCAGCAGGGCACCGTCGGGCGACCGGCCGAGCCAGCGCGCGCCCAGCCACCACAGCAAGGCCAGCGGCCCGTAGGCCGCGCCCATCAGAAAAAAGGGCCGAAAGCCGCTGGACCACAAGCCATGCGGCTCGGGGTTCACGCCAGCACGCCCTGTGCCGCCAGCGCGGCGATGTCGGCCGCGCTGTAACCCGCCTCGCTCAGCACACTGTGCGTGTGCGCGCCGTAGTGCGGGGGAAAGGCCAGCTCGGTGCGCGCGCCGGCCAGGTCCACCGCCATCGGCGGCAGGCGCAGTGTGCTGGCATCGGGCAGGGTGGTGCGGGTCAGCTTGCCCTGACGCTGCAACAGCTCGCGCACCTGGCGCACGTCGAGGATGCGCGTGGCCGGAATGGTGGCGGCGGCCAGGTCACGCAACAGCGCCTCGCTGTCGTAGCGCATCGTTGCCTCCGCCATGTCGCGGTAAATCGTGTCGCGCTGCTGGCCCCGGCCTTCGTTGGTCACGCGCACGGCATTGGCGACGCCGGCAAATTGCGGGATGGCGGTCAGGCGCTGCCACTGCACGTCGCTGCCGATGGCCAGGTAGACAAAGCCGTCGCGCGTCGGGTAGACGTTGGTCGGGATGAACTTGCGGTGCTCATTGCCCGAGCGCGTGACCTCGCTGTCGGCGCAGCCCATGTCGAGCAGCGGCAGCAAGGTGATCAGCCAGGAGGCAGCCACCTGCAGCATGGAGACATGGATCTCGCGGCCCTGGCCGGTCTCGGCACGCTCCAGCAGCGCCAGCAGCACGCTGGAGTACAACTCATCGCCGGACTTCAGATCAATCACCGGAATGCCGGTCAGCATCGGCGGGCCATTCGGGTCGCCGGTGACCTCCATGTAGCCGGCCATGGCCTGGATCACCGGGTCGTAGCCCGGCGCGTCGGGCACCTGCGGGCCTTGCGCCGAGATGCCGGCCCAGATCAGGTCGGGCTTGGCCGCGCGCAGCGTGGCGTAGTCGATGCCCAAGGGCTGGTAGCGCGAGGGCACGGTGTTGCAGCAGAACACGTCCACCTCCAGCGCTTCGATCAGGCGCTGCAACACATGCTGGCCGCGTGGGTCTTTCAGGTTGAGCG
>Ga0208401_100389_pt1 | contig 12809 bp, 11 predicted proteins | sample LakWasM112_LOW13_2_FD_183928 | JGI IMG/M metagenome (GOLD analysis project Ga0208401, IMG submission 183928) | Freshwater sediment methanotrophic microbial communities from Lake Washington under simulated oxygen tension - Sediment Metagenome... | ecosystem: Environmental > Aquatic > Freshwater >...
AAAGACAAACTGCCGCTGTTAAGCTTCTCTGTGACGCTTTGTTTTTCAGCTGTCAGGTCTTCAATTTCTTTTTGCAGTAATTCAAACTCTCTCTTTTCTTTATAGCTGAAACGTTTCTTATCTGTTGTTGATTTACTTTCATCAGACGGTTTTAATTCCTGAGCTTTTACTATCGGCTCATCATTACCGGCTCCCGACTTTTCCTGTTCCTTTTGCCATATACGCAGCTGTGAATAGTTGCCGGGAAAATCCCTTACTGCACCATCACCTTCAAAAACAAACAGATGATCAACCAGCCTGTCCATAAAATAACGATCATGACTTACAATTAATAAACAGCCGGGATATTCACTTAAGAAGTTTTCAAGCACTGCCAGTGTAGGAAGATCAAGATCGTTGGTAGGTTCATCCAGTATTAAAAAGTTTGGATTGCGGAAAAGGATCGACAGTAAATGCAATCTTCTTTTTTCACCACCACTCAGTTTTGAAATATACGTATACTGCTTATCAGGATCGAATAAAAACAACTGCAGAAACTGTGCTGCACTCAATGAGCCACCACTTGCTAATGGAAAATTCTCAGCAATATTTTTTACAAATTCAATTACACGTACATCTTCTTTTATTTCCAGGCCTTTCTGTGCGTAGTTGCCAAAGATGATGGTATCACCGATGTTGATCTTTCCGCTATCCGGTTGCTGAATGCCCTGGATAATATCAAGGAAGGTAGACTTGCCTGCACCATTTTTGCCGGCCACACCAACACGTTCCCCTTTTTTGAAAGTGTAATCAAATCCTTTCAGGATTGTTTTTTCTCCAAAGCTCTTATACACTTTTTTCATTTCTACTACCTTGCCACCCAGCCTGTTCATCTTCATGTTCAACTGCACCTGCTGATCTTCAATACGGAGTTTGGCTTTGGCTTCCACTTCATAAAAATTATCCTGGCGTGATTTGCTTTTAGTCGTTCTTGCCTTGGGTTGCTTCCGCATCCACTCTAATTCTTTTCGATAGGTATTTTTTGCTTTATCAATACTGGCAAGATCACTTTCAATTCTGGCTGTTTTCTTTTCTAAATAATTCTGGTAATCCCCTTTGTACTCGGTGAGCGTACTTCCGTCAAGCTCCCAAATTTCCGTGCAAACATTATCTAAGAAATAACGGTCATGGGTTACGAGTAATAAGGTGATTTTTTCTTTACTGAGATAATGTTCCAGCCATTCTACCATTTCCACATCAAGATGGTTGGTGGGCTCATCCATGATGAGTAAAATGTGTTTGTGATCAAAACCAATATCAATCAGCGTTCTTGCCAATGCAACCCGTTTACGCTGTCCGCCGGATAAGGTGCCCACTTCCTGCTGCAGCTGGTGAATGTTCAACTTGCCGAGAATCTGTTTCACCTTTGTATCAAAATCCCATGCACCGAGTTCATCCATTTTAATGATGGCTGCATTGAGTTTTTCTTCATCATGCTCTTCACTAATGGCTTCATAATCCCTGATTGCATTGATGACAGGGTGGTTGTGCTGAAAAATATTATCAAGGATTGATTTTTTTTCATCAAACATCGGCTCCTGTTCAAACAGGGCAATGTCTACATCTTTATGGATCCAGTATTTACCTTCATCGGATGTTTCCTTACCGGCCAAGATCCGCAATAAAGTTGTTTTGCCCGAACCATTCCTGGCAACAAGTGCTATTTTATCGCCTTCTTCAATGTTAAATGAAATATTCGAAAACAGGGGGGTGATTCCGTAACTCTTCGTTAAACTTTCAACAGAAACATAATGCATGCTGCAAAGATACTGCAAGCGCCCTTAAATGCTGTCACTGCTGAGCTTTTGCTTTAATGTTTTCCTATAATCCATATGAGAACACAAATGGCAACAACAAGGAGGAAAATAACAATTGGTTGTAAACGATCCTGCTGCTGCTGTTTTTGTTTTAGAAGAATGAGCTGATTAATTTTTTTTCTGCCGGTTTCATCTTTTACTAAAAGCGGGGAAAGGTGATTGGCAATTTCCTTTATTTGTTTCAATGGCAATGGCTGAATGGCATGCACCAATGAATGAACGATGGATTCATTGACTTCGGCTTCATTGAAAACAAGCAACCTGTCAATTACTTCCGGGTTCAATAACTGCTTAATTTTTTCAGTAACTGCTCCATGGTCCATCCGGTGTATGTCCATATCAGCAACTGCTTTATTGAGTTCCAGTATCTGAATCAGAACGTTGGGAGGTGTAATCATTTCTTCACCCGGTTTTCTTCCCCTGGCTTTCGATAACCATCTTTCCTGCAGGTACAATTCCTTTTTACCCGGATTGACGAGTATCTCGTAAGCCTCTTTTATTTCATTGAATTTTGTAAGCGAATAGGGGTCGTCATTATTTTTATCCGGATGATAAATCATCACCAGCTTCCTGTATGCCTGCTTTATTTCAGGAATGCTGGCGGTTACCGGGATTTCCAATATTGCATAATAATCTTTCAAGCAGGCAAATCTAAGCAGGCTTGTTAAAATATGTGCACGGAAATAGAAAATTGCTATTTTTAAACTTTATGAAAATTAGTTTATGCCTTGGTTTATTTCTGTTATCCGGTTTCCTTTTTGCAGGAGATACAACTGCCATTAAAACCGTGCATAAGCCACAACTGAGAGGGTATAAAAAATTATTGTACAAAGTTGTTTTACTCCATCCTCAAATGAATTCAGGGTTTGAACGGGCATTGCTGAAGCATTACCTGCTCGGCTCCGGCACAACTTATTTAATGGCTGATTCTGATTTTATACGATTACAAAAAACAGTCCCCAACTATATACACACGAAAAACTGTGTAACAGTTTTATCAAATAATCAGCAATACTGTGTGCAGCCTGTAGATCTGAATGATGATAATTATTTTGGCTGGGCCCTGGGAAATATCAGGGGTATTTATAAAAGCGGCACGGATGAATTGGTTACTCTCGCAGATTACTATGATTTTAATAAAGCCAAAAGAGGAGTGCGTACACGAAAACAGGAATTGATTACAAGGGTATTTAAATTTCTTGCTCCAAAATCAGCAAAGGCTTTTGTTGTTACTTATAAAGCAGATGGGTTTTATATATTGCCTTATTGAACAGCTGCACTGCCCTTTATTTCATACACCAGGTCTTTTCCATAACATCCTGCGGGTGTTTGATATCCTGCCTTATAATTTCCTGCCATAATTTTTTGAGTAATGAGCAGGCTGCCCCATGCTGTTAAACTGTACCCATCGGCACAGGTTAACTGGCTGATGATTTCTTTTCCATCAGTATTCCATGCTTTTCCCCAAACTACTGTTGACGCACTGGCTCTTTGCTCATCTGTTGGTCCGGCTGGAGCTTTGTTGATTTTGTTCTGAAGCAGCCTACGTATAAATTTTGTTCTTAATAACCAGTTGATCAAAAATTGAAACTTCAGTAAACGATAAACAGATGGCTTCATTCCCGTATAAGCTTCCACGTTTGGAATTCCTGTTGTATGATACGCAGTAGAAATATCGCCCCATTGTAAACTCATGACGAAGCGCTGTCTGCCATTGGCGTCAATCCACATGCCTTTAAAGCCTAATGGCTTTCTTACAAATTTTCCATTGATACGTACAACGGCATCTTCACCAATTCTTGTAGCCATCGTAGTTGCAGTACCGTGACTGATTTGCCCGTTTGTTGGAATAAATGCTAATTGCAAATGTGTAGCATCGGGTAATTTTTGTTTCAGGTCTAGTGCAATGCAATCTGTAGGGATTACATCAAATCCGGCACCGGGCATTAACATTACACCTGCCTGTTTTGCTGACGCATCATAGGTTTTGATCATTTCAAAAACAGAAATATCGCCATTGATATCAATGTAATGTGTGTTCGTTGCAATACAGGCTTCCAACATTTGCTTTGCTGTTCGGTCGAATGGCCCTGCTGCATGAATCACCAGTTTTACATCCTGCAATTGTTGCTGAATAGATGCAGAAGTATCTAAAGGAAAAATCCGGTAAGAGAAATTTAATTGATTGGCAATGGTACTGATTACTTTTTCATTCCTTCCTGCAAGGATGGGAGAGATATTATATTCTTTTGCATAACGGGCAATCAGTGTGCCGGTGTAACCATTGGCACCATAAAGTAAGACCTTGTCTTTTTGCATGTGGATATTAAAATTCGATCAGTGAAATAATTTCTTCAAGAAAAACTTTATCCGTTTCATCAAATGTATTCAGCTCTTCACTGTCAACATCCAGCACAGCAAGTACTTCATTGTTACGGATAACAGGTACAACAATTTCCGACCTGCTCAAACTGCTACAGGCAATATGCCCCGGAAATTTTTCTACATCCGGAACGATCAATGTTTTTGCTTCGGCCCATGATGTGCCGCAAACTCCTCTTCCCTTTCGGATCCGTGTACATGCAACAGGTCCCTGGAAAGGCCCGAGTACCAGTTCTTCACCTTTATCGGTGAATGTTTTTGCTGAACCTGGCTTCACTATATAAAATCCGATCCATAACCAACCGAACTGTTCTTTGAGTGCTGCGCACACATTGGCAAGATTAGCAACAAGATCCGGTTCACCTTCCAGTAATCCTTTGATCTGCGGAATCAGTTGCTGATACTGTTCTTCTTTTGTTCCCTGTATGATGTGTAAGTCTTCAGCCATGAAATTAATTTGTGTAAAGGTAATCCATATATGATTTGCCACGAAGACTCAAAGACAGAAAGAGCTGAAAGCAAAAAAGAAAAAACCTGCTTGTGGGTTCTTTCTTTTCCTTAGTGCCTTCGTGTCTTTGCGGCAAATCTTATAAATGCTTTTTAAAAAAATCAATCGTCCGTTGCCAGGCGAGTTTCGCTGCAGCTTCATTATATCTCGTTCCCGCTGTATCATTATGAAATGCATGATTCACTCCTTCATACATGTACAATTCATAACTGATCTTATTTGCTTTCAGTGCTTCTTCATACGCAGGAATGCCGGCATTGATTCTTTCATCAAGTGAAGCGTAATGTAATTGAAGCGCTGCTTTTATTTTTGGCACATCTGCCGCTGCTGCCTGGCGTCCGTAAAATGCAACTGCTGCTTTTAATTCAGGCACTTTAACAGCTAAGGTGTTACTCATGCCGCCGCCCCAGCAAAAGCCAACGCAGCCGTAATTTCCATTGCTGTCTTTTCTCGTTTTCAGATAAGAAAACGTATTGATGAAATTCTGTACGGTTTCATCAGCATTCAGTTTTGTAAATAGTGCTCTTGCTTCATCTTCACTGGCAGGTGTGCCGCCAAGTGGAGCTAATGCGTTTGGTGCAATGGCAAGAAAACCGGCAGTGGCAGCACGGCGTGCCACATCTTCAATGTGTGCATTCAGTCCACGGTTTTCATGAATCACAATCACAGTTCCATATTTTGCATTTTTCTTTGGTCTTGCAACGTAAGCTTTCATTTCACCCGTTACAGCCGGATAAGTTACATACTCTGTAAACAGATCGTCGGCAGGAGTTGCTGCTGCTTTTGCATAATTACTTTCCAGCAGTGGCAATAAAGCCATGGCTGCTGCAGTACTTCCTGTTAGCAAAACTAAACGCCTTACAAAGTCCTGTCTTGAAAGCGGCTTGTGAGTGTATTCGTCGTAGAGGTTGATTATTTGCTGATCCATTTTCAGGTTGATTTAATGTAAAAGTTACAATCTTTTACCGGTCAAAATAGTGCCGTTTGTATAAATGCAATCACCTTTATTGAAACCGGGTTGTTACAAAAAGTCGCAAATGACCTTTTAAATGTCGTAATGGCACAGGTACAAGCAAAAAAAGTAAATTAGTTTTACACTGTGATCAGGAACAATGTTTTTCACAAATAATCAATCAATATGAAACCAAAAACAATCAACATTCTGTATTGGGTATTCACCCTGATTTTTGCCGCACTGATGATCTTTTCCTCAGTTGGCGGTATTGGCCCCAATGAGCAAACGATCCAGATTTTTCATAACTATTTGGGCTATCCTATTTACTTTATTCAATTCATCAGTTGGGCAAAAATTCTTGGTGTTATTGCTATTCTTGTTCCCGGGTTTCCAAAAATTAAAGAATGGGCGTATGCAGGTTTGTTTTTCGATTTAACAGCGGCTGTTTATTCGGGTATTGCGGCAAGCGGCAAATTTGATCCTATGATGCTTACTATGCTACTATGGATCGTGCCGGGTATTCTTTCTTATTATTTCCGGACGAAGAAAACTGCATTATAATACCACAGATATATAATAAAATATCCCGTTTATTTGAACGGGATATTTTTATTATACAGTCATTATCTATTTGCCTGTTGACTTATGCTTCTTCTTCTGCATAGCTGCTCACCGGCTCACAGGTGCAAATTAAATTCCGATCACCATAGGTATTATTAATACGACTTACACTTGGCCAGAATTTATTCTGTGTTACATAATACAAGGGGAAAGCAGCCTGTTGTCTGCTGTATGCATGTTTCCATTCATCAGCAGTAATTACAGATTGTGTATGCGGCGCATTTTTCAACGCATTATCTGCTTTATCACTCTTGCCTTCTTCAATATCCCTGATTTCCTGGCGGATATTGATTAAGGCATCACAGAAACGATCCAGTTCTGCTTTGTCTTCGCTTTCTGTCGGTTCAATCATAATCGTTCCTGCAACAGGGAAACTCATGGTAGGAGCGTGGAATCCATAATCCATTAAACGCTTTGCTACATCTTCTGCTTCAATACCTGCCGTTTGTTTAAACGGACGAAGCTCCACAATAAATTCGTGAGCACAGGTTCCGTTAGCACCTGTATACAGAATGTCAAAATCTTTTTCCAGTCTTGCCTTCATGTAATTGGCATTGAGGATCGCATACTCAGTTGCTTTCTTCAAACCATCTGCACCCAGCAAACGGATATACGCATAGCTGATCAACAGGATGGATGCAGAGCCATAAGGAGCAGCACTGACAGCACCGTGTGATGCATTGCTGATATGCCCGGGTAAATGTTTCGCTAAATGCGCTTTCACACAAATAGGTCCCATGCCGGGGCCGCCACCGCCGTGCGGAATAGCAAATGTTTTATGTAAATTCAAATGACAAACATCAGCACCAATTAAACCGGGAGATGTTAATCCAACCTGTGCATTCATATTGGCACCATCCATGTACACCTGCCCGCCATGCTCATGAACAATTGAACAAATTTCTTTTACACTCTCTTCAAAAATGCCGAAAGTACTTGGATAAGTAATCATCGTTCCGGCAAGATTGGCACTATGCTGTTCAGCTTTTGCTTTAAAGTCGGCCACATCAATGTAACCGTTCTCTAAAGCTTTCACCACCACCACTTTCATGCCTGCCATTACTGCACTTGCAGGATTGGTTCCATGTGCAGAAACGGGAATGAGAATGATATTACGGTGTGCATCGCCGTTAGCTAAATGATAATTACGGATCGATAATAATCCTGCATACTCACCCTGTGCACCACTGTTGGGTTGCAGACTGCAGGCATCAAAACCCGTGATCTCAGAAAGATAACCCGACAATTCTTCAATGATCTGCTGGTAACCTGCTGTTTGACTTGCAGGGGCAAATGGATGAATCCTGCTCCAGTGTGCCCAGCTCAACGGCATCATTTGGGTAGCAGCATTCAGTTTCATGGTACAGCTGCCCAATGAAATCATGGAAGTATTTAACGACAGATCTTTATTCTCCAGTTGTTTCATATAACGCATCATCTGGCTTTCGCTCTGATGTGTGTTGAAATTGGGATGTGTTAAGAATTCACTTGTTCTTGTTAGTGCCGAAGGGATATGCTGTAAAGAAGCGTTTTCAGGAATCACAAAATCAACCGGATCAACATCATTCACAAAACAGTTGATGAGATCAAACAGGTCTTCCACATTGGTTGTTTCATCAAGTGAAATGCCAACCAGTTCATTGCTGATATAACGCAGATTGATTTCCTGGCGTTCTGCTTTTGCTTTGACAGACGCAATGTCTTTTACTTTTACTGCAATGGTATCGAAGAAGGTATCACTTACCAGCTCAAATCCCTTTTCTTTGATGGAATCAGCAGTTGTTTGTGTCAATAATGCAACACGTTTTGCAATTGCTTTTAATCCATCGGGTCCGTGATATACAGCATACATGGCAGCCATGTTGGCGAGCAATGCCTGTGCTGTACAAATATTGGAGGTAGCTTTTTCACGTTTAATGTGTTGTTCTCTTGTTTGCAGCGCCATGCGTAATGCACGGTTATTTTGTGCATCAATACTTACACCAATGATGCGTCCGGGGATGGATCGTTTAAATTCATCTTTGGTGGTAAAGAAAGCAGCATGCGGTCCGCCATAACCAAGCGGAACACCAAAACGTTGTGCAGAACCAAAAGCAACATCAGCACCCAGTTCACCGGGGGGCGTTAACAGGGTTAAAGCAAGTAAATCAGTTGCCATAGCAACAAATCCACCGGCTCCCTGCACTTTCTGAATAAATGAACGGTAATCTTCAACCGAACCGATATTGTTCGGATATTGAACCAACGCACCGAAATAAGTATTGTCGATGGCTGCTGTTTTATAATCACCAAAAACTAATTGAATGCCCAGCGGTGTGCCACGTGTAATCAGCACGTCTTTTGTTTGGGGAAAAACTTCTTCATCCACAAAAAACTTTGGTGCGTTAATAACATCTGTTTTGTTGACATGGTGAAACAGCATGTTCATGGCTTCGGCTGCTGCCGTTGCTTCATCAAGCAGGGATGCATTGGCAATGGGTAACCCGGTGAGGTCTGCCACCATGGTTTGAAAGTTGAGTAAACTTTCCAAGCGTCCCTGTGAAATTTCTGCCTGGTAGGGAGTGTATTGGGTGTACCATCCCGGGTTTTCAAAAACATTCCGCAAAATCACACTGGGAGTAATGGTATCATAATAACCCTGCCCGAGATAATTCTTATTCAGTTTGTTATTTAAAGAAATTTCTTTGAGCAGTTTCAGTAAATCGGCTTCGCTGATTGCATCGGGTACATTGAGTTTGTTGGGGTTGCGGATGGAAGCCGGAACTGTTTTGCTGATCAGTTCTTCCATGTCCTTTACCGCAATTGTTTTCAATAGCTGCTGTTCTGTACCAAAAGTGCCGATATGGCGTTTGGCAAATTCATTCTGTTGTGCTTCAAAAAGAGTCATGATGTTCAGTTCTTTATTTCTATTAATTAAAAATCGGATGAAGGAATAGGGTAAAGAGCAGATGTTTTTTCAAGTTAAAAGCATACGGCTTCAGTGATTTGAAAAGACGGGCAAAGTTACGGGCAGAAACAATGCAAATAAACAGCCGTTAGCAGTTGGGGAAAGTCTGTGAAATGAAAGCTGCAGGCTGTCAGCTAATAGCTTGCTGCGGCCCGTAACTCTTACATTTGCAATATGGCCGAAGATTTAATAATCAACTGGGAGAAAAAAGCTGCTGAGCACCAAAAACTGTACAGTCAGTTTCTGAAAAGGGCAAATAAGAATAAAGTGCTGAGGCAGTTGCCCGATCTGCATGAAGAAGCTTTTGAAAAAATTGATTGCCTGCAATGTGCCAATTGCTGCAAAAATTACTCACCCCGGTTTAAAACGCCTGATATTAAGCGCATCAGTAAACATTTGCGGATGAAGGAGGGGGAGTTTATTGAAACCTACCTGCGGCTGGATGAAGAGGGTGATTACGTGGTAAGGTCAAAACCCTGCCCGTTTTTAGGAGCGGATAATTATTGTGGAATTTATCATGTTCGCCCATCCGATTGTGAACGTTTCCCTTATACTGATGAGGATGTGATTCTGAAGCGACCGCAGATTACCTTAAAGAATTCAACCTTTTGCCCCATTACTTATTTTGTGCTGGAGAAATTACTGGATCAGAAAAAATGATGCCTGCTGATTATTTTTTCAATCAGTTGGATTTTTGCTATATTGTTATTGCTCAAGGGAATAAAGGCTGAAATCAGTTTGTATTTCCGGAAGACAAGGACTTGAATTAAACGACAAAATGCTTTTTTATGAAATCAGTAAGATTTTTATTCATTACATTTTTTTTGAGCAGCTGCCTGATCTCCTGTAACAAAGGCTTTTTTATCGATGGCAAAAAAGCACAGCAGGTTGCAATTACAGATCTCGGCGAAATGTATTCAACTTACAATATGAGCGTTTCAGAAAAAGAAGAACTGGGCAGGCAATTGAATAATAAGAGTCTTGTTGATGAAATTGCCAGGTACTCAAAAGAAAATACGTGGCCCGATGCCATGAATACACTGGATGAACGCTTGAACAACCGGCCCACAATGATGAAATATCATTTTTACAAAGTTGCAACACTGGGAAATAAAACAATTGTATCCATACCCAAAGAAAAGAATACCCATATGCCTGCAAGCTTTATTCCTAACGGGCCGATGTATATGATTTTTGCCAGTTCGGTCGTAATCAGCAAAAAATAAGTAAAGAAACCTCTTTCAGATAAGGCTCAGCAATGAGCCTTTTTTAATGGCTTTTTTTTCAAATAAAAACTCCGTCTCGAAAGACGGAGTAATGCTAATCAGTTACCATTAACCATTAAACCTTATCATCTGCCGTATAGACTGAAGCAGGGTTTTAATAGTTGCATGTTTTGGATATAAATAATTTCTAAAATCAGACTGTTTTGAAAAAAAAGAATTGTTCGAGCATAAAAAAACCTCTTCCGGTAAAGGAAGAGGCGCTAATCAGTTACCATTAACCATTAAACCTTATCATCGGTGGCAAAATAAATTATTTTTCTGAATTTTCGGGGGAAAGATGAAAGAATATTATCTCCAGCTCGGTCTGAATTTCTTAGCATAAGCATCAAAGGAAACCTTCCCGTAATTGTTCTCTCCGAAGTATTTGGTGATCATTTCCATTTCTTTTACCTCCAGCATACCGGCTATTGCCTGGGGCTCATTATCATCGGTGGAGGGTATTATAACGGTTGTGGGATAGGCCAGCTCACCTTTTGTAAAAGCCAGTGCTATTTCATGTGTTTTGTAAGCAGGATTAAAACGATAGGTTTTTCCTTTCCAGGTAATTTCGGCCTTACTTTCTGCATTGAGTTTTACCACATAAAATTTTTCATTGAGGTATTTAATCAGTTGCTGGTTGGTATAGGTTTTTTTGTCCATCACTTTGCACCAGCCGCACCAGTCAGTGTACAAATCAACAAGAATGGGTCTTGGCTCCTGTTTCAGCTTTTGTTCAGCTTCCTGCAGTGTAAGCCATTCCAGCTTTGCTTTGGGGGCATTGTGTTGAAAAGAAGAAAGGCTGATGAGCAGAAACACGATAAGAGATAAAAAGGGAACCTTTTGCATAGTATTTTTGTTACTTGTACAAATTTAAAACGTTTACCCGTGCATAAAATTGTGATTTCCATTACAGGTGCCAGCGGCTCTATTTACGCAAAACTGCTGCTGGAAAAGCTTTCTGCGGCAAAACAGCAATGGAAGGAGGTGGCTGTTATTATGACGGAAAATGCCAAAGAGGTATGGGAAACCGAGTTGGGTAATGACGGATATAAGCAAATCCCCTTTAAAATTTATTCAACCACCGATTTCTCAGCACCTTTTGCATCGGGTTCAGGGCAATATAATACCATGATCATTATTCCCTGTTCAATGGGAACATTAGGACGGATAGCAACAGGTATTTCAAATGACCTGATTACAAGAGCGGCTGATGTGATTCTGAAAGAAAGAAGAAGACTGATTTGTGTGGTGAGAGATACTCCTTACAATTTGATTCATATCCGTAATATGGAAACGGTTACACTGGCAGGAGGAATTATTTGTCCGGCAACACCTTCATTTTACAGCCGTCCGCAAACGATTGAGGAGGTGGCCTCCACAGTTGTAGACCGTGTTTTAGATCTTGCAGGAATTGATGTAAAAACATTTCGCTGGGGTGAATAATTTACCAGGAAGAACCAGAACCGTTGCCTCCACTGTCACTATCGGAACTGCTGTCAGCATCTGAACCCGGATCGGATGAATTGTTTTTCCCTTCTTTGCTGAACCGGGATTAGTCCTTGTTCTTTCCAAAACTGAAAATCAAAATGGTAAAAACAATTGCTGCTATAATGCCGGCTCACATACTGTTTATTTAGTTGTCAGTTCTTCATATGCAGCCGTTAATGGTCTTTGTAAACCATCGCCTTTCCATTGTGTTTCAAATGGCAGAACTGTTGTTTTTATAAATTCTTCTTTTGTTTTTCCGGCTTTGATTTCTTTTTCAGTGAATTCTAACACGCTGCCGATATAATCACCGAAAGCTTTGAGGTCATCAGTTGTTCCCGTAATATCATATCCTTCACCTGAATGGCCATAAACAAATTGTGTTTTTTTGCTGAACTTCTTTTCTGCTGTTTCCAGCACATTCATCCAGCTTTTCATATCGGCACCTGCACTGCGGTCAACAAATGGATGACGGCGATTGAACAGCAAATCGCCCATGTGTACAATGTTGGCATGTTCAAGATGAATCAGCGCATCACCATTTGTATGCCCTGCACCAAAATAATGAAGGGTGATTTTTTCTTTGCCTATTTTCTGACTCCAGGTTGTACTAAAAGTTTGATCGGGATAAAGCTGTTTATCTTCTGTCTTTGCATTTTTTGCAGAACGCTCCTGGTTGATCTTTGAGTTTTCATGTGCCAGCACATGTTCAACCATTCCTTTAAATGAAATGTTGCCGCTGCTGTGATCGCCATGATGATGTGTATTAATGAGCAGTTTAAACGGTTGC
>Ga0208401_100391_pt1 | contig 12750 bp, 7 predicted proteins | sample LakWasM112_LOW13_2_FD_183928 | JGI IMG/M metagenome (GOLD analysis project Ga0208401, IMG submission 183928) | Freshwater sediment methanotrophic microbial communities from Lake Washington under simulated oxygen tension - Sediment Metagenome... | ecosystem: Environmental > Aquatic > Freshwater >...
CAAACTCCTGGCTCATTTCAAACATGGCTTTGCATGTACTAATGTTTGATGTGCGGTCCAGTTTAATAAAGTCTGCACCTTCATCAAAAAATGGTTTCATCTTTTGTTTGAAGTAAACTACCGCTGCAGGGTTATCAAAATCAATATTGCCGCACATTGTTCCCTTTTGTTCTTTTCCATTCTGAAACATGGCGGTGCTCCTGCTTCCATTGTGCCAGGAATTTGTATTTAGATAAGTGCTTGAAAAAAAACCTTTTTGCTTAAAGTCATTAAACGCCTTTTCATTACCGGTTTCTAAAATGCAATCCCAAAGCCAGAAACCTCCTTTAATGTTATTGTCCTGCATATACTTCCACATGTTCTTGCGGCTCGGATAAGCCACGGTGTCGGCAGCAAAATCGATGTACCTGTTCGGACCAATACCTTTATCTGCATAACTCCAGAACCAGGAATCAATCCAGTATGCATCGATTGGATAATTATGTTTTTTGATAGACGCTATCCGGCTGATGGTTTCTCCCTGATTAGTATAACCGCCATACATTACTCCAAATGTCCAGGATGGCGGCAAAATAATATTGCTGTCAGCAACTGTTCGCTTCAGTAATTTGTTATTTGATGATTGACCTGCAGCATAAAGATTTGCAAGCAGTAATAAAAATAAAATACAGCATGCCGGAAACTTCATTGTTTACTTTTTGTATTGATATAAGTAAGAATTAAAGAAGCCAGCTGAAACTGCGTTTTTTCGTTGAGATGAATTCCATCTGTTGTTTTTGTTGCAAAATCATCCTTCAGTAAAATATAACTGTCGAGGAAATCAACATGATTGGCCGCTGCAATTTTTTTAAACAGTTTATTATTCTTCTGAATCCTTGCATCGCCGCCTCCATATTTTACTTTGTCAATTTTCTGTTCATCCATTGGTGAAGGCGTGATGACACAAATCTGTGGCTGTTTCTTATTATGCTCCTTTAAATAACCGTTGATCCTTTTTAAAAGAGTATCCATATTAGCAGGAACTTCCCTTTGCCGGTCTTTAAAAATTGTTTTCGTATCGTTTGTTCCAATGTTAATGATAATGAAATCAAGTTCAGCATTTGCAGGTAACCTGCTGTAAGCGCTGTCTAAATACCTGTTAATGTTGGTGAGTGTATTAAGTTTTGGCTGATCAAGATTATCAAAACCAATTGTATTGCCCGAAATGGATTTATTAATGAGCGTTGCATAAGGAAGCAACTTATTCATTTGCTGTGGCCATCCGAAATCAAATGCGCCATTTGAATCTCCAATGGTAAAAATATTGAGTGGCTGCAAATTTTTATTTTCATCAACCGGTGGCAAAACAAGTGCAGGCGAAACCAGCATTTCATGTGTGCCTTCAAAAATAGTTAAACTGAGTCCGGGTAATTGTTCATACAATTGAATAAACCGGCCATTCAATTTGTGCAATGTATCAGCAGCCGGATTTATTTGTTTGGAAAGAAGAGAAAAGAGCGTACTGTCAGCAACAATATGTTCCTTTTCGTTTGGAAATAATGCCAATGCTATCTTATTATAAAACAAAACAGAATGACTGATTGGTACTGAACCTGTGTAACCATCATGCACACCTTCATAAATATTCAGCGTTGCATTTTTTCTTTTTTCAACAGGAACGGAAAGTTTCATGGGTGATCTTTTATCCAGTTCATCCCAATTCATTTTTCCATCACTCATGGCTACATGTTCAATGTCAGTTGCATATTTTGCATTTCGCCCTTTCGATTCCCAATACCAGTCGGTAAGATTGCTTATAGGTGCCCAGGCATTAAAGCTTTTAACAGGGTAATTTAATTTTAAGTAAGCAAGCAGTGTTGCGTAACCTCCGCCCGAAACGCCAATGATGTGCACATTGTTTGTATCAACATTCCCTTGTTTAACTGCAAACAAAACAGCATCTTCTATATCAGATATCACTAAATCACTTCCACAAGCTTTCGGATTATTATTTGGGCCCCTGAAATCAGGGTGAATATAATTCCAGTCACGAAGAAGTATTTCTTTTGTCAACGGATCTTCCTGGTTATAATCACCGCTCCAGGTATGCAAAGAAATGATCAATGGCTGTGGTGATTTTTTTGCAGTTTGATGATACCATGCTTTTTGTATTTCCCCATCAGCAGATGAAACTATTTGCACCTGCTCAAATTCTGTTCCCCAAGCTTTGTTTTTTGTATTATCCCAGGCAGGATCTTTTGTTTGTGCGTAAGAAACATCAAAATAAAATACCATGTACAGTAAAAAAATCAGCAGAGATATATTCTTCTTCATGCAGGCAAACCTAATTATTTTGAAAGTATAATCATTGCCAATCCTGCTATATACAACAGCAGCATAATGTTCAGCAATGGTTTGGTTCCTTTTGGCGCTTTGTCAAATTCTTTCCACACATAAATACCCCAAAGTGCTGCAACAACCGTTGCACCCTGACCTAAGCCATAAGATACTGCAGGACCAGCCTTACCTGATGCTATTATACTTAACGACATTCCCACACACCAGATAGTGCCACCTAACATTCCTACAAGATGATCCTTCAATTTCCCTTTAAAATATGCATTAAAAGAAACAGGTGTTCCTGCAAAAGGGCGCTTCATCTGGAACGTATTAAAAACTAAACTGCTGATGACAATACCGATGGCAAAAACCACCAATGCTGTATAAGGGGTTAATTTGCCGACTTGAGGCATATTGAAATCAGTAACCATTGAATCAGCAACATATTTATAAAACAAACCCATTAAACATCCGCTGACAACAGACAGGATTAATCCTTTTTTAGAAACACCTCCTTCTGCATTCGTTTGCAATCGTTGATACGCCCTTGCATTCAGAATAATAGCAAGAGTAATTAATGCAACTCCACCAAAGATCAATACAGGATTTCCAAGCGGATTTGAAATGTAATTGACAATCACACCAAGCACCAATGCAATACCGATACCAACAGGAAATGCTACAGACATACCTGCAATGCCAATAGCTGCTACTAATAAGATATTTGCCAGGTTAAAGATTACGCCACCTGCAAATGCCGATAAAAAACTACTGCTGTCAGCTTGCTTTATATCGTCGATAAATGCCCTGCCTTCAGAGCCATTACTTCCTAATGTAAAGGCAAGAACTAAAGTGGTGAGTAAAATACCAAAGCCATAATCCCAGTAAAGCAATTCAAAGCGCCAGGTTTTGGTTGTAAGCTTTGTAGTATTGGCCCATGAGCCCCAGCACAACATGGTTACTACACAAAGAGCAATTGCTAAGGAGTAATTTTCTACAATAAACATATGGCAGGTTTTAATATGATGATTAAATGATCACTCCATCTCGTGCCTGTAAGGAACCGACGATTGTGCTCCCATTCTTGTTACGGAAATGGAAGCTGCTTTTACAGCAAATTCAATTGCCTGTTTCCATTCCATATTTTCAGTAACGGCAACAGCTATGGCTCCGCTGAACGTATCACCGGCTGCAGTTGTATCCATTGCTTTTACAACAGGAGCTTCTGCTGCAAACTGTAAGTCGTTATTCTGAAAGTATGCACCTTGCTTTCCCAAAGTAATAATTACATTCTGCACCCCTTTATTTAAAAAAACTTCAGCTGCTTGTGATGCAGTTACTCCATCATCTACATGTACACCTGTCAGCAGTTTCGCTTCTGTCTCATTGGGAGTAATCAGGAATAAACCATTCAGTAATTCATCCGGCAATTGTTGAGCAGGTGCGGGGTTTATAATAACCCGCTGTTTATTTGTTGTTGCAATTGTTATAACTGCTGCAATTGTTTCAATTGGAATTTCCAGTTGCATTAAAATAATTGCAGCTTCAGAAATATCTTTCACCTGTTCAATATCCGCCGGTAAAAGCTGAGCATTTGCACCGGGAGCAACCACAATACAATTCTCCCCTTCTTCATTCACCATAATTAATGCAGTGCCTGATGGAGTATTCTCATCAATAAAAACAAACTCAGTGTTGATATTCTCCTGTTTAAATCCTTCAACACTTTTTTTTCCAAAAATGTCGTTACCAACTTTTGCTACTAATGTAACATCGCCTCCCAATCTTGCAGCAGCTACAGCCTGGTTAGCACCTTTGCCACCGGCATTCATAAGGAAAGTTCCGCCAAGAATTGTTTCACCGGGCTTTGGAAGCTCCGGCGATTTTACGACCATATCGGTATTGGAGCTGCCAATAACAATTATTTTGTTTCCCTTCACTTTAATTTATTTAATCAGTTGCATTTTATCCAGTCAACTTTTGCAGCACCTGCGTTTACAAGTATCTTCATTGTATTTTTTCCTTTTCTCAGCTGATGTACTCCTGCAGCTATTTCTTTGAACTCAGTGTTACCAACCTCAAGGCTTATTTTTTTGTTGTTGATTATAACTGTCAGCCTGCATGCTTCAGCAACAGCCGCTGCCCTGAGAGAAAGTTTATATTTACCGGCAGTTAAACTTTCAAATGTATAAACCACCCATTCTGATTGCTGAAGTTCAATTGACTGTTCAGACCAAAACTGATCTTTCTCCTTACTGTCAAGATTTATTTTTACCGGTTCAGATGTTCTGTAAAATTTTGATTTGTTTATTGTATCTGAAACAAAATAAGAACGGTTAAAGCCATCATGTCCATAATTCTCTGCTTCAATTTTTGAAGGAACTCTTGTTAAGATGGCATTACAAACATCTTCAAAATATTTACAGTTAGAAATTTTAATATTCTCCAGTAATTCATTGAATATTTTTTCAGCAAGTGCAGCATCAGGTTTGGCACCTCCCCTGCTGTATTCAGCAATCACATCCCAATTACCGGGTTTATTAATTGAATAGGGAGTATTCTGTGTGTCCATTTTTTTCCAGGGCCAGAAAGAAAAACCAATATTCTTTGATTCAAATAATTGTGTTGTTGCCCAATAGATCGCATTCCCTTTTTCCCCTGTTTCGCCCACCCATATTGGTGTATTCAGTTCTTCTCTCTTTTTTAAAAAATAATCTATTCCATTCAGATGATCAGGTCTGTTCCAGCAATAGTAATGAAACTGGTAAAACACATTACTGTCAAATGGTTTTGTAAAAAGCGACCAGTCGTTGGACCAATTAAAACCTTCCAGCGTAATCATATGCTTTTGATCAACATTGCGGATAGCAGCTGTGATACGTTTATACAGTGGCTCCAATAAATGCTTGTATTTATCTGCCGCTCCTGTATTAATGGGCAGCGGCTCATTCAGCAAATCATACGCTGCAACAGTGGGTTCATTTTTATATCGCTCTGCAATTTTCACCCACAGATCAACCAATTGATCCTGGTATTTTTTTTCAATAAAAAGTTCAGGAATATCGTTCGGGCTGTCATCAATATTTGCTCCGGTTTGTCCGCCGGGTGCACCATGCATATCAATAATTACATAAATGTTATATTTTTTACACCAGGAAACCAAGGAATCGATTAATTGAAATCCTTCTTCCACATAAACAGGATTTTCGCCTTCAGTTAAAAATAATCTTGAATTCAATGCAGGCCGTACAGAATTAAAGCCCAGTCCAGCAATTCGTTTAATATCAGCTTCGGTAATATAATTTTGCCTGAATGTCTTCCAGAAAGATGCTGCTTTTTCTTTTCCGATCAGGTCTGCAACAATTTTTTCAATTTTACGTGGCCGGTCACCAAGTCCCCCAAACTTCCACATATATCCTTCGGGCAACAACCAGTTTCCCAATCCAACACCTTTTAAAAATACTTTTTTTCCTGATTCATTTACTATGTTTTGTCCGGCAGTATGCAAAAAGCTGATAGCTTTCTCCTGTTTTTTTTGTGTGAAAGAAACACTGCTGCTGATTAAGATTAAAAACAGGATTACAATTTTTTTCATCATTTATTTTTTAATTTGTACGGGCAACCAAACTTTCATATCACCTCCGGTTTGGCTGGCTTCTGCAAATGGCACTAAAATAATTTTTTCATTCGTATTAAAAACCTTCACTGAATACGCCTGTTTTCCAAACCATTCAGCAGGCAATATTTTTGATTCATCTGACAGGCCGGGATTCTCAATTGTTACCCCTTCTTTTACATTTGAAACGAGATTAATCACATTAGCAGAATTTAAACTGCCATCCACAGCCAGTATTTGTGGCCCACGTTGGAAAGCAATCCGGGAAGGATAGGTTTTACCACCTGTAAGAAGTTTAACCGGCATATCAAAACTGATGATTACTTTATCTCCGGTTTTCCAGTTTTTAGTGATTGTTACAAATTGATCGGCTGTTCCTTTATATAATTTCTCTCCAACCTTTGCCGTATAATTTGTACACCAGTCAGGTACTCTCAATGCTACAGGAAAAACCCCGGGCTTTGAGCATGTAACTGATAAAACTAAATTTCCGCTTTCAGGAAAATTTCCATCCAGTTTAAAAACAACATCAATACTTTTCTTTTTGTCAGTTATAATTTTCTCTCTGTAAACAGCAGGTTCGTAAAACAAAACAGTTGGTACATGATTGATATTTCCGAAAGTAAATTTCGGCACCAATGCTATCCCTCTCGGTACACTCGACTGGCAGCAGGTAATAAAGCAGGTGTAGGGCTTTTTATTCATTAAAGGTGTGTAATAGCTTACGCAACCCGTTAACGGGTTTTCTGCAGCAAGCAAATGATTGTACACCGATTTCTCCAACTGGTTTAGATATTTTATATCACCTGTAACATCAAATAAGTTTTGATTCAGTTGAATCCATGTAGTGGTTACACACCCTTCTCCCATATTATCTTTAGTATCAGCAGGCAAGTAGTCATCGTTCTGAAAATGTTCGTGCGAACTGGATGTACCGGTAATATAAAGTTGCGTATTCACCACATCCTGCCAGGCCATTTCAACTGCTTTCCGCATTTTTTCATCGCCTGTAATTTGATAGAGTTTTATCAACCCCACATAATTGGAAAGCATTTCATAAGCCTTACCATTACCTACTTTTCTAACTTTCCCTGTTTCAAGAATTGAACTGATAACTTTTGGCCCATTCTCCTGTTCCCATGCCTCTACTATGTAATAACAGAAATCCAAATACTTTTTATCTGCCGTGTATTTATATAATTCAACCATTGCATCCAGCACACTTGTAGCAGCCATACCTATATGCGTACCTGCCAAAATAATATCCATTTGTCCCTGCTTCTTTCCAAATGTTCTGCATAATAAATCACCTATCTTCTTGCAGGTTTCCAATGCAGGTTTATATCCTGTGGCAGAATAATATGCCAGCAAACCATGCAGGTTATATTTGTGGCTCCAAACATCCCAGCTTGTCCAGTATTGGTCAGGAGTATATGTTCCTAAATAGCCATCTTCTTTTTGTGTGTTAATCAATTCATACATCAATCTGTCCATTTGCTTTTTTAAAGCAGGATTATGCGTCAGCTTCCATGTGTTGCAGGCTGTTTCAAGATATTTGCCTACATGCTCGCCTGCCCATGGATGAATACCGGGGCGATCCATATACGATCCTATTAAACCAAACTCATCCACTTTTAACAAACGTTGCTCCAGGTTTTGCGCAAACCTTCTTCCCATATACCCGTTGTATTTTTCACTTGAGAAAGCAACACTGCTGAATTTATTATCAACTTTATTCTTAACCAGTGGCTGTACTGCTGCACCCATTGGTATTTGCAGGTAATCAGTAGCAATAAATAATTTTTCTTTTTTTAAATGAAGGTTACTGTTATGATCATTCACCTGGTAACTAACAGTAAACATATTCCGGCTGACATCTGTAAACTCAGAAAAGGATATAACTGCTTCATCGCCTTTCTTCGGCTGCAGCTGTATGTTTTTTGTTTCAGCAAACAACAGCTTACTATTCGTCTTGTCTGCAACCTGGTATTTTACAGTTCCGCTAAAAGCATTACTGCTTTTATTTGTGAATGTAAGCTTTGTAATAAACCTGTTTTTTGAAGTCTCAGTAATTGCTTGGCTGATGTCAACTTCATCTACCCATCCATTGGGTTCCATATTATAAGGACCGTCCCACATACCCATACCACCAATCGAATTATAAACCCGCACAGCAATTACATTTTCTTTGTCCCAGTTGACTATATTTTCAGGAATGGTATATACCCGTTGCTTTTCCCATTGTGTAACAAAGTCCGGGGGAAAAGAACCCGTTTCGCCAATCAGCTTTCCATTAAAATAAGTTTGATCGACATCATCAATTTTACCAAGCTTTAGTTTCAGACCTTTCCCATTATTTATTTTCAGGCTGGAAGGGATAATGATTTTTATCCGGTACCAGGCATACGAAGAATCTCTTGTAAAACTTTTTGCCAGCTGCTGAGTTTGCCAATCGGCATCGTTAAAGGATGGGTTTGCCCATTGAAGATTATCGCCAAACTTAAACCTGCTTTCTTTCGGCAGATTAACTGATTGCGCCTGTGAAGAAACAGATAATACAACAACCAGAATAATAAGATTGAAAAAGCGTGTGAAAAATTTCATTTTATATGGCCGTTTAAATTTAAAAACTCTTTCCTTTTCAAAATACCAAAACTCCTCCGTATTTACTTTTAAAAAGTGGGGGGTATTCACTTAAAAAAGAATATACGGCCCACTGTTTTTCTTGCGTGTCAAAGTTGTCTGCTATATGAAAGAATTTATATTCTATGTGCATTGTTATTCCCCCGCACTCCTTTTTGGGAAGAGGGTTATAAGGATGATCTCTCAAAAGTTCTGTTTTAAACAATAAATGGAGAAGCAGCCACTTCTCCATTTATTTTCTTTCAGCATTGCATTTCTAAGAAGTTTCGAATAATGCAATTATGATTTTATTATTGCAGCCACCACGGGATCTTATTTACTTCATCAAACCCGCCAAACTGATCTGCAACAGCCTGTTTATAGTTGGCAGGATTTTTTGTTAATTCATCAGTAGGATACATGTTGCGCTTAGGAGCCATTGTTGGTGCTGCCGAATTTAAAGATGTAGCAGGATCAATCGGAAAAACAGGGTAGCCTGTACGCAGATAGTTTCTATATGCCATACCTCCGCCCTGGAAGAAATCCAGAAAATACCGTTGCATCCATATCTGTTGCAGACGATCTGTTTTTGTTCCTCCTGCTTTATAGGCAGCCTCGCCGGTAAAATAGTTATCAATATACGATTGCGTAATTGCCATTCCATGAAGGTTGGCCTGTATTACAGTACTTAAATCTTTGTAATAAGCAAGTTGTGCTTTTACACCTGCTTCATAATAGGATTGTGCTGTTGCAACTCCTCCGGTTATCCATCCTTCTTCAGCTGCTTCAGCAAGAATGAAACATTGTTCAGCATAAGAAAAGAAAAGGTACGGGTCGCCAATTCTTGATGCTGAAGACGCATAACGTTTATTAATCAGAGAATACTTTCCGGCAGCCCTGTTGAGATCAAGCTGATTAGGAGATAATTCTGTAGGGGCACCCTCATAGGCTGCATAATCATTATCAAGTAACCCTCCTGTAATTTTATAAGCTGCAGGTTCAGCAAAGTAAAACAACCTGCGGTCATTTACATTTCTCAATGCATCAACCATCAGTTTTGAAATGGCTAAGTTAACCCTCGTACCTTCTCCATTGTAAAAAGGATAGGTTGCATTGGAATTGTCGAGATAAGGTAATTGGAAAACATCAGCATTCCCCGACAATAAATTTCCTGCTGCCACAATTTCAGCAAAGCGGGTTTTTTGTGCAGCAGTTATTTTTTTACTGATGGTTTGCAAAACCCTTAACTGCATAGCATTACAAAGCCTGCGCCACTTTACAGCATTTCCTGCATAAGACAGAATATCACCATTAAAGTTTTTGCCTTCGGCAAATTTTGCCTCGGCCGCTTTCAAATCATTTAAAATGGCTACAAATACATCTGCCTGCTTATCATATTTAGGCTGTGTTATTCCCTCTTCTGCTTTACCGGCTTCTGAATAAGGAATATCACCCATATCTAATGTAGCGCTGAAACCATACGAAGCCTTTAAAAATAAAGCCAGCCCTTCATACGAAGGAAGCTGCGGATTTCCTTTGGCAAATTCCACCATTCTTTTGAGTGCTGTTAAATTTTGAGCACCTCCAAACGATCCATAAGGATAGTAGGAAGAATAGTATTGATAAGGATTAGCGGTATTTGTAAGATTTGCACAATGCTTACCCAGTAATTGAGCAGTTGCCCAATCGGTTGAATTTGGATTCCAGAAACGATATGTACTTTTTAAGACCGTTGTTGCAAGTAAATCGGGCGAAACAGATGTGGGTACATCCGGGTTGGTATTTAACTTATCAAATTTGCTACATGAGCCTGCAACGGTAATGGATGCCATTGCAAGCAGGATATAATATATTTTTTTCATTGCTGCAGTTTTTAGAAGGTGAAATTAAGTTTGAAACCGAGGTACCTTGTTGATGGGTCTGCAAAATCTTCATTACCACCATCGGGATCAGAATATTTAAACTGCTTCGCTTTCAGCAATACATTTTGCCCGATTAAACTGATTGAAGCCGCTTTTGCAACCTTATGCAACAGTTTAGCAGGCACATCGTATGTTAAAGAAATTTCACGCAGTTTGAAAAAGGTTTTTGAATAAGTGTCTGCAATACTGCCATTACCACCCCATGCACTGCTGTTATGTAAAGCAATCATGTATTGCTTATAAGTAGTGGCGGTAATATTTTTTCCATATACACGTGTATCAGTTATAATATTACCCACAGCATCATAAGTGGCCGAACCGGATACAACAACAACACCCTGACCAACGTAGTTAGTCAAAGTTTTACCAGCTGCAGCCAAAGCCGTATTACCGGCTGTTCCACCACCTGCTCCATAGTAAATTCCTGCTGCTATCACATCCATTTCTCTTTCTGCTGAAATACTTGAAGGATGAACACCTGCCTGCCACATATAGCTTTCTGTTCTTGTATTGGTGATACCACCATTTACACCATCAAATGACACGAATAAACTGAAGCTTTTATACTTTAAATTGGCATTTGCACCCCAGATAAATTTCGGATCGGAATAACCAAATAACTGATCATAACCATAAGTAATAGGAAGACCGCTGCTGTTGTGTATAATATTTCCTGAAGGGTCACGTTGAAAATCTCTGCTGATGAAATGATCAGCACGTTTTCCTACTGCCACCCATGGTTTTTTAGCTGAATAGACAGAATCCAACTTGGTATAGTAGCTGGCAAAAGTTGTCCAGTTAAGACCTAAATCCAACTGCCAGTCCTTATTTTTAAGAGGAGTACCATTCACAATTACTTCCCATCCACGCCTGGTTATTTCTTCACCAAAATTAGTAACAAGGCCACTGTACCCGGAAGCTGATGTAAGCCCTACCGTTGTTATACGATCAAATACTCTTTTCGTATAGTAGGACGCATCCACCATCAAACGATTTTTTAAGAATATCGCCTGAAGCCCCTGTTCGTATGTTTCTGAACTTGTTGGTGCAATGGTTGGAGAATATAAATTACTTGGAACTCCTGCTCCATTCAAAGCACCCCAGGTAGCCGCACTGATTGAATAACTGCTGTTAATTTCATAAATAGAAGCAGGCCTTTTTGACATGGTCCAGGAACTTCTCAGTTTCAATAAATCAAGCCAGTCTTTTGTTTGCGGTAACAATTCTGAAGCGATGAAACTTGCTGAAACAGATGGATAAAAATAAGACCGTTGTGATTTTGCCAAAGTAGAGCTCCAGTCGTTACGTCCAGTTGCTTCTAAAAACAGCATTTTCTTCCATGAAACTGCAGCACGGCCAAATACAGAGTTTACCTGCTGAGCGTATGTACTTTGCGATACCTGAGCCGAGTTGATTGATGCCTTAATGGAGAAAAATCCGGGAACAGAAATACCACCCTGTGTGCTGGCATTCATATTGTCATCCCGTCTGAAAAAAACGGTTCCCCCTGCAAGATATTCAACGGTAAAATCCTTGATTTTACGATCACCTGAAAGTAACAAATCGGAGTTATTACTAAACCCATTACTTACTCCTATATTATACTGGCCTTTTCTTCCGCCATTCCAGCCGCTGTAATCAGCACCGGGAACACCTGTATTACCGGAAGAAAGATAAGAACCCCATGAAGATCTTAATTGTCCTGTTTCTTTATAGAAATCCACACCTGAACGAACAGTGGCTTTTAACCATTTCGATAACTGATAACTCATGGTTAAATCAGCATTAAAAATGTCACGTGAAATTTCATTTGTTTTTTCGTAACGGTCGAAATAAGGATTGTTTTCACTGCTTCCGGCATAATTATCTATTGATGTGCCATTTAATCCAAAATGATTGTTTTGAATTTCGCCCGGCTTAATCCAGTAATTATTTTTGTATAGACTCAGATCCCAATCAGAAGGAGACCAGATTAAGATACTGTACATTGGATCATAAGAAGTATATCCATTGGATCCAATATTCTTAGAAGCTTTTTTTGCATAGGATAAATTCGTACTCATTTTAAATTTATCCAGGTTCAGGTCGGCACCGAAAGAATACGTATATTTTTGGAGCCTTGAATTGGGATAACGGCCTTTGTTTTCCACCCAGTTAAATGAATTCCTGAGTGATACATTATCCTTATGATATCCAACGTTCACATTATTATTGGTTACATATCCTTGTTCCAGGAAATTTTTAAAATTGTTCATCCCAACAGGTAAATAG
>Ga0208401_100396_pt1 | contig 12601 bp, 5 predicted proteins | sample LakWasM112_LOW13_2_FD_183928 | JGI IMG/M metagenome (GOLD analysis project Ga0208401, IMG submission 183928) | Freshwater sediment methanotrophic microbial communities from Lake Washington under simulated oxygen tension - Sediment Metagenome... | ecosystem: Environmental > Aquatic > Freshwater >...
TCCAAGTTTTTGCTGAAATGTAAATGGTGCGGGCACCGCCGGCGGAGTTGCTGTATTGCGGAGAAAATCATTTACTGCCACCCAATAAGCCTTATACTTAATGGAAGGTATTTCTTTGATTTCATAACGTACCCAAAAGCTGGCAACTCCATGGTTATACACCAGCAGATCAGTGAAATCTAATCCGGTAAGCGGATTAAACCGATCCCTGAAATAAGTATTCCCCCTTCTGTCGAGCCTGGTAGAAGTATATGTTTCTGCCTGAATCAAATAAGGCTTGAACTTACTTGCAGGCTGTACATCTGCCTTGTTCAGGATATAAACAATTCCATTGCTTGTTTTGATTGTTTTTACAATGGCTGACCTGTTAACAGGAAGCTTCGTACCAAATTTTGAAACAATTGTATCAGGTATAGAAGAAGGATTATAAACAGTATCAATCGCAAAGTCTTTCAGCACATTCCAGCTTGTAACAAGCTTATTACTGTCGGGAGTTCCTGTAACAAAATAGGGAGTGTATTTTGTTACTTCTGCATCCCATGCCGCATCTTCCAGCATAAACAGGGTATATTGTTTTTTCTCATCTTTTAAATCATACACCTGATTCCAGAATAGATTGGTATAAATTGAATCCGTACCGGTTTGGTATATCGGGTCACCTGTTGTCGGATTCACTCCAATAACGACGGCATTAGATACATCATACACATTTCTGAAAAGAGAAAGCATAAACGTTTTCTGTTTTACAGGTGCAGCTGCATTATTGGTTAAAAACTCCCAGCTGTTATCCAGTGCCGGCAGCATTTTATCAATTACCTGCAAAATTCCATTGGATGCATATTTGTCTGCCACAGTGATACCAGCCTCTTCTATTTTAGAGCCCTGCATATTATTATACTTCCCGCTTAACATAACAATGCGTTTAAGAGAAGTAACATTCTTTGCAGGGTAAAGCTGAATGGCAATATGATTCCCCACGAATTTCTTGAGCTTAACGGGATCATTTATGATAGCAGCATCGAGTGTTGCAAGGGCACTGTTAACGGGTGCAAATACAGTATAATTCTTTGAAGAAGAAATCACTTTATCATATCCGGTCTGCACCAGGTATTTGGCAAACGTACTCAGATCTGCATTAGAACTGATCACTTCCGCCAGTGTTTTATTCAGAGAATCATCTGTTACTGCATTATGATCGTCTGTAAGTTTTGTACAGCCATAAAACAACAGCAGGGACATGCTTACAGCAACCAACCTCAAACTTTTAAACCTGAACTTCATTTCTTATAATTTTAATTTACCTGTCGAATCTGTTCTATATTAATTTTAGAAATAGATCATTTCGCCTGTTGGCCTGAACCTTGGCAATACCTGATCCTGATCAATCGGAATAAAATGTATCATATCCAGGTTATTGTTGTTCTGCGTACCTACTAACGGTGTAATCCTGATGATCTGCTGCTGAGTAGTTGTAAATTCAATTACTCCAACCTGTCTTGCAGCCCACAGATTACTTGTATTCTCAGTATACCGCTTCCATCCGATTGCTTCCAGTTCTGCATCAGTACCTGCAGGACGTGTTTCAGTGAAATTCATGGTACGCTGCATCAGCACACCATTTACCTCTACCTGGCAAAGCTGGTTTGAACTGCTGGATTGTTTTTGTTGCCTGTAACAAACCCACACTTTGTATTTTCCTTTAATGATTGGGGGAGTTCTCATTTCTAACCAGGTAGGTCTGTTAGGCAATCCGAGCGGCATCATATTCACATCACTGTTGTAAGCATAGTTTGTAATTGAGCTTGCTGCTGAATAGAGATAGGAAAGGGTATTTGTACCTGCTAATGGGCCCCAACCCCAGTAATGATCTTTGATAGGTTTATCGGCTTCAGTTGCCCTTACGAAATTATAATTGGCTTTTTTGTAATAAGCCGGCAGCTTCATGATTTCCTCAAAGGAAGAAACATCCCAGTAAAGCGGAGCAGGTTTTCTAAATTTCACCATGAAGTGTGCAGCAGCATCATGCCATACGCCGTTTGTTGCAGCAAGGTCACTTTTTGCACGGTTTAATTTTACTCCCTGTTCAAGAACACCATTAAACACATCCTGGTTTAAAACAACTTCCTGGTTAATTAATTTTACACTGATCACTTCCTGAGGAAGCCATGTTGCATGTGTTGAAACTGTAATTATATCACCCAGAAATTTAAGCCCCTGTGAAACATGATAAGCTACATACATATTTAAGCTGTCATTCGCATTGGCAGGGTTACCGGTTTTAGAATATTTTGCTTTTAAGGCTGCATAGGTTGCAAAGCCACTGTCGGCAAGGGCCTGGTTACTTTCTGCAAACACAGTTACCCATTTTTTAGATGTGTCAGCATCAACGGTATTTAATTTTACAAAGAATCCCGTTTCCTTCATTGCCTGAACAAAAATGGAATACTCCGGTTTTTCTTCCAGCTGCTGAGCAATTGTTTTAACAGCAGGAAGCAGCACATTATCGATGATATGTATAATTCCATTTCCCACCCTGATATTTGATTCCAGTACCGATGCCTGGCGGTTGATAACATAACTGGAAACCCCATTCTTGTTACTTACTGAAGTAACAAGATATTGTCCGTACATGGTTATTACCGGAAGTTTTCCATCTGTAAAAGAATTGGTATAAACTGTATCCTCCAGCAAATGAAGACGTACCATATCCTTTAACGTATTCACATCTGCTGCATCAACTGAAGCCGCTCCGATTTTTTGCAGATAGGCTTTTACTCCGCTATTGGTTGGAGCAAAAAGCGTATAGGCGCCATAAGCATTCAGATAGGCCGTGTTTCCCGTTCTGTCAAGAATTTGTTTGAACAAAGAAAAGGAATCAATCCTTTTATCCAGGTAACCAACCATATTTACGTCATCGGTTGTTGATTCATCGATTTTCAGTTTCCTGCAACCGGGAATAAAAACTAATGACATGATCAGCGTAATCAGCCCTGATATGATAAACAGATTTTTTTTCATGTGCTGTTCTTATTATTTGTAAAAAGGATTTTGTACTAAAAGCTTGTTTGTTTGCAGTTCATATAAATAAATAGGCAGGTAATGGCTATTCAAATCTTTCATTTTCGCCTGTGCTGATTGCTGCAGATTTGAAGGCACACTGATTGATACCATATTCAGTAATATATTCAACCGCTCATAATTTTTTCTTTTGGCATTTCTCAGCACATCATACCAGCGCTTACCTTCAAAACAAAATTCTCTTGCTCTTTCCTGCAGAATAAAATCCTGGATCATATTTTTATCTGTTGCTGCAGGACTCAGGTCCGTTGCATCTAATGCGTTCGCTCTTTTGCGGATAGCATATACAATATCTAAGGCCTCCTGACCCTGGCCGAGCTCATTTAATGCTTCTGCTTTCATCATCAATACATCTGCATAGCGGTAAAAAAACCAGTGGGCAAAACTCTGATCAACAGTGCGGAGAGCTGTTGAATTGGCTCCAACATATTTCCATACGGTTGAAGTAGCTGCCCTTACAGAAGCTCCATCACCACGTATATCATAATTCTGATCGTTTGTAAAATCTACCGTAAACACCCTGTCCATTAAATCAGCAGTTGCTGTCCATCTTCTTGCACTTACGCTCGAAGAAAATATCCCATAGAACGGATTCAAACGCTGAACACTGTACTGCAGTTCAAAAATGCCTTCATTCGAATTGCCATTGAAGTAAAGTGTATTGAACCAGTTGTCATTATAGTCATACACCGGAGGATTAACGTTTGCTCCCCTGATTAAACCAAACTTGCCTGAGTTAATGATTTTATTGCATGCAGCAACTGACTCTGTATATTTTTCCATCCACAGGTACACATCTGCAAGTATAGCATTAATGGTATACACTGTAACCCTTCCTTTATCTGAAGCTGCATCACCATAGGTTGTTACTGCTTTTGATTCGGCCAGCTTTAAATCAATAACGATCTGTTCGAGAATCTTCGCCTGGGTTGTTTTGGCAATGGGAGTAATATTTTCGTCGCTCAAGGTGGCATCTAATTTCAACGGCACATCCCCAAATGTTCTTACCAGGTAGAAATACATCAATGCCCTGATAGTTAATGCTTCGCTGAGATAGTTGTCTAACTGAGCCTGTGTAAATGTGTTATCACTTGCAAGTACATCCGGCGCTTTTTCAATAACTGTATTACAGAAATTAATGGTTCTGTAAAAAGGTCTCCAGTTAGTATTTACATTGGTCGACTGTATGTTTACATTCACCAACGCAATATCATCTGCACTGCTGGCGGTTGCTGTTGCAATATTATCGGCCCGGCTTTCGCCCCACACAAAAAGCAATTCTGCTAAAGAAGGAACATAATCCGACTTAGCATAAGTGCCGGAAGAATACTCCATCATGGAAGAATAAATTCCTATAACCGAAGCTTTTACCTGTTCCTTGGTTTTCCAGAATTCTTCTTTCACAATTCCATCCTGGGGTTTCAGATCAAGCCATTTTTTACAACCTGCAAATGCAAGTGTAAAAGCAATTAATAATGTATACCGTATAACTCTCATTGTTACGCTTATTTATAATTAAAATCCTACTTGAATTCCCAATGTGATTGTTTTTGCCGGAGGTGTCATTGTATTATCATACGACACCCTGAAAGGATCGGAACCTCTTAGTGTTACTTCAGGATCCTGTCCCAGGTAATTGGTAAATGTGAACAGGTTCTCAGCTGTGATGTAGCCACTGAGTGATTTCATTTTTAATTTAGCTACAACTTTCTTGTCAACATTATAACGAGCCGTAATTGTTCTGAATCGTATATAAGAAGCATCCTCCACATAACGGTCGCTTCCGAGCCAGTTATACCCACCTGCAATTAAAGCACGTGGCATTTGTGTTACATCACCCTCTTTTTTCCACCTGCTTAAAACTGCGGTACTCTGGTTATCGAATCCGTACATGCTGGTTGTACCCATCTTTGTACCATTGATTACATCATATCCGTAACGGAAACTGAAAAAAGTTGAAATCTTTAAATTCTTCCAGGTAAGTGAGGGACCAAAACCACCTGATAATTTAGGGTTACTGTTGCCGAGATACACCACATCCATATAATTGATATTACCATCGTGGTTAATATCTTCATACATCGCATCGCCCGGCTGGAAGGTATAGTCAGTTCCGGGATAATTAAACCTCATATAGATAATCTGTCCGTTTGGACCAACTATCGGTTTGCCATCAGCTCCTGATGCAATGGTTGCTTCTTTATTTGTATAAACACCTTTGTATTTATATCCATAAAAAGAACCAAATGGATTGTTTACCTGTAACAAACGGAGGTATTCACCATTCTTTGTTACATCACCCTTACTGTTTGGATAGAATTCTGAAATTTCACGGATGATATTCTGGTTGGCAGAAATATTAAAATCAAAACCGATTGTTATATTCTTTGTTTTATAAGGCTGTGTCCATACGGCTACTTCCCAACCCTGGTTATCCATTGTACCCACATTCATGAAAATGGAGTTGTAACCCGTATAAGAAGGAATCTGCAGACCATCAAAGAACAGATCCTTGGTTCTGTTTCTGTAAATTTCTGCATCAATACGCAGTCTTGAACTGAACATGGCAAGGTTTGCACCGGCGTTTAATCCTCTCAACGTTTGCCAGCGCAGGTTTTTTAATTCCATATTTGATGGATAAATACCGGATTGGCCGAGGTAAGAATAATCATAGGTGGTGTACCTGTTGTAAAACAGGTAATCATAACGTGGCACTTCACCTGCAATACCATAACTGGCTCTTAAACTCAGATCGCCAATCTGTTTCACGTCTTTCAGGAATCCTTCATCAGAAACTCTCCATCTTAAAGAAATGGATGGGAAGGTACCATACCGGTAATTAGGTCCGAATCTTGAGTTTCCATCAGCCCTTAAACCAATGTTGATGATATATTTATCGTCAAATCCGTACTGCACTCCAACATTAGCTCCAATTGAACGTGTTTGAGAAACACCTGAAACAGCTTTCAATTCTGAATTCTGCGTACGTGATGCTACAGATGGATCTACCAGCAAAGAAGATGCTGTATTGGAAGTCATTACTTCCTGGTAAACAGCCTTGTATTCATTTGTCTGGAAACTCAGGTACGACTGGAAATTATGTTTTACATTTTTAAACTGGGGCTGATATACCAGGTTGGTTTTTGTTCCTACGCTGAAGGCATCAACATCACCGTCATAAGCCCGGTTTACAACTGTTTCAGTATTGGGTCTTCCGGTTGCAATTTGCGGCAGGAAGCTTTTACTTTTTGTATTATTAATATCAAACTGAATATCAAAGGTTGCTTTTAAAACTTTTTTAATAATATCATAATCTAACTGGAACCTTGGAATTACCCTGTCGCCGAGTACATCATATTTTGCTTTAGCAGCCATTGCAACCGGGTTATAAACCCTGCTGTATTGTCCCTGTACATTTGATGCGGGTGAAAAATAATTCGTTGTAAGATTACCCAGTTCATCATATTCAAATGCGCTCATGTTAGGCATTTTAATATAGGCCATTCCACGAATTGTCTGTTCACTGCTTGATGAACTTGAACCGAGGTAATTTCTTGCCTGGTCGTAATGGGTATAGGCAAAACTGGTAAAGAATTTAATTTTTTCAGATACGTTATAATCGAGATTGATACGTGTATTAAAGCGTTGCAAGTCTGTTCCGATGGTGATCCCTCTCTGATCAAAAAAACCAACTGAAGCAAAGTATTTTGCTTTCTCTCCGCCACCACTCAAACTTACCGTGTGATCCTGCAGATAGCCGGTTCTTGAAATAGCATCAATCCAGTTGGTATTGTTGCTGTAATTATGGTACCAGTAAGGATCGTTTGGATCATAGTTAAATTCACGGTTGAGGGTGGTATTCAACGTTGTTCCTATCCTGTTCATATATGCTTCCGGTATTAACGTAGAATACTGATCGCCGTTTAATAATGGAATTGATTTCGGAACAAGCGATACAGAACCCTTAAATGAGTACGTAATTGCCGGTTTACCAATGCTTCCTCTTTTTGTTGTTATAACCAGTACCCCGTTAGCTGCTTTAGCACCCCAGATAGCAGTAGCGGCAGCATCTTTTAATACGGTGATATCTTTAATATCGGCAGGAGATATATTTAACAGCTGAGCATAGCCCTGTTCATCGGCAGTACCGAAGTTAAAATCACTCGGGATTTCTGTTTCATACGGCATGCCATCCAGTACAATCATTGGGATACCCGTTGAATTGATGGATGATACCCCCCTGATACGGATATTCATAGCAGCTCCGGGATCGCCACTGTTGGCAGTAATATCAACACCACTTAAACGTCCCTGCAATGCCTGGTCAATACTTGGGGCCTGCATTTCTTCCAGTTCTTTACCGCTGATTTTTGAAACGGCAGTTGTAAGGTTTTTTTCCGGAACATTAATCATCCCGTTCGACGACGATGGCCGTGCAACAATCACCACTTCACCCAGATCAGATGAAAGATCATCAATACTGAAATTGATGACAGTCCGGTTGTTGATCTTTTGTGTTATTGATTTATACCCGATACTGGATACAGAAATCCGGTTTTTGGGGTTCACTCTTTTTAAGATGAAGTTGCCTTCAATATCGCTGAGTGTACCATTTACAATACGGTTATCGGCATCCATTTCAGATACAGAAACACCCTGAACAGCATTGCCCTCTTTATCAGTAATTTTTCCTTTTACAACAATCTGTGCGGAGGCTGAGAGACCCGCAATTGTAAAAAATGCTGTAACGGAAAATAGCATCAGTAATTTATTCCACATACGTTGCATTGTTTGGGTGAATGTTTATTTATTTTTCAGATAGTTATCAATCAGATGAATGGTACACCTTGTACTCAAATTATTACTTGATGCAGTGACTACATTAGCAGACCTGTTCAGCATATCGTTCAGTGTAATAATATTCGGTGTTGAGTTGTTCACAAATATGGTTGAAGGATCGCCGTTGGAGAATTTGAATAATGTTTCAAATGTTCCGCTTTCCTGCCCGTCAGTTGCAATATTTTTCTTATTGAGAATATGATAATAAATGAAATTATTTACCTTCTCTTTATCTGCCGGCAGTGTTGGCGCATAGTTAGGAACCATATTAGGTGCTGTGCCTGTTCCGGGAAGCAATCCTGCATTCACTGCAGCAATAATAGCTGCCTTATTTGGAATAAAGATGGTATAAAATGACCCGGAGGCCACCTGCTGAATTTCAAATGTGGTGGTATTATAAATACCCGAATTTTTCAGGTATTGCCAGAAAGGATAAAACTCAGAAGTAGTAGCCGTTCCTAAAGCCTCAATATGTTTGGCAATTTGTTTTTCGCTGAACTGTAAAAGTTTGTCGATATAATAAACAGTACCGTTTTTGGCGGTTTTTTTATTGGTTACATTGGCAACGGTTGCTGCATCGAGGTTGCCTGCAGCAATTACCTGGTTAGCGCCATACTTAACAAACTCGCCTGAGGTTGTTAAAGCAACACCCTGCGCTGACAAATCTGTAATATCTCTTCCCGGAACAACATGCATATTCAAAATACGCTGTAACCTTACCAATGCAGACGAACCTGTTAATACTGTTCCGCCGCCTGGTGGTGTATAACGCCATTGTTCATTCACAACATTACTTACGGTTGGATCGGCAGTAAAACCTGCTGCATTAAATGCTGCATTACTTACAAGGAACAATGTATACTTCTGGTAAATATTGGAAACCTGATATTTCAAATCGAGATTCATCAGGCTGGTCATGATAGAATAATCGGGATCGAGGTAGGCTTTACCGTAAACACTGCTGAAAACATTTGCATCCTGTACTTTATTGGTACCATAAAATATCCCGTTACTCAACACTTTTTTATCGATGACATTTGTTGAGCTGTTAAATCTTGCTTCTTCACCCACTGAATTATAGGTGGAAGAAAATTTGGTGGGCCATACGGCAGTTCTCCACATATGGGCATTTACAAAATCATAAATAATATTAATCGGCAATTGATCCACACTGCTGTAATGTTCCAGCAGAACTGTATTCAGATAGTTCGTTAAGGCTGCATTATCAGGTACAAACATGGTGTAAGTATCAGCCTGTCCGTCATTGTCCTGCAGCTTTAAAAAGTTTTCGTTATTTGGTGAAAATGCCAGATTTGAACTGTACACTTTTGTAAAAATATCAACTGCTGTGCCATGAATATTTTTATAGTTGTTTGTAACGGTTGCATTCAATACATACTGAACCAGAAATTTATCGAGGAGCTTTTTAAACTCGCTGTAGTTTGGATTTGATCCGATATACTGGTCAATACTCGGTAAAGAAGTGATGACTTTGTTTACAACATGTATTACCCCGTTTTCTGCAGCGATATCTTTTTCCACCACCTGTGCATCAACTACATTAAATCCTGTATAAACCGTGTTGGGGTAAAAATAGTTATAGTCTGTAGCCGTAAGTCCCTTACCGGTCATGAACCCTGTTTCAAAAATGGGGATATGTTTATTATTATTATCTGCGTCTACATAAAAGAAAGACCCGCTGTTATTCCTGTTGGATGCAATTGCTTTTATAGAAGTTCCGGCAAGATTTTTATCATCATATACACCCGTATAATTGGCCGTTCTTCTTTTAAACGCTGCATTTTCCACCCAGCCTGTATTACTTTGGTAATCAGAAATACGTTCCTGTTTAAATGCATTGTAAACGAGAGAATAGGTTACAATTTTACGGCAGGCAGCAGAATCAAGTGCATCAACACCGCCCAGGCTGTTTTGTGCAAAATATGCAGTAAAAGCTGAATCGTGTGGAGCAAACAATGTCCAGTAACCGGCTGAAGACAGCGTTTCTTTATAACCTGCCTTATCAATTACCTTAAGAAAAGTTACAAATTTCCCTTTTGCCTGCAATTGCTGATAAATAGGATCGGCAAGAGTGCTGGGGCGTTCGTAATAAGCATCGAACTTTTTGTTACAGGAAAACAGGAAAGCTGTTACAGTTAATAAAAGAAGAATCTGTTTCATACGTATATTAATTTCTCTGCAGATCGTTTAAAATATCTTTTGCTGAATAGTTTATTGATAACCGGGTATTGCCGGGATATGTATGCTGAGCAGAATAAACAATAAAGAAATAGAAAGAATGGAGTGTAAGACTCAGTAAAAGCAGTAAAAATGTGGATAAAAGGGTCATATACAGCAGCAATCTTTCAGTTAAGCAATCAAAACCAATTCCAAGGCCTGAATCGATCGTCATTTCAATTCAGAAATCTAAATTAGTGTTAAACATACACGTTACTATCCTGTTCTATCCTGAAAGACAATACATTTTACGCAATCGATGCCGGAAGGCATTATTTCCAATAAAAAAGGCTGTCGTACGACAGCCTTTTTTATTATAATAAGTACAAATTAACTGATTAATATCCCGGGTTTTGCATTGCTTGCTTTTGTGCTCCAGTTAAGAATACGCCACCAACCTGTATTCCATCAAGGAATGTTTGCGGAATAGGTCTTAAGTTATGAAAATCTTTGATGTTTGGAGCTGCATCAGGATTAAATGCTTTGGCACGGGCCACCAGTGTTTTAGTACGGGATAAATCCTGCCAGCGCAGATACTCACCGGCAAGTTCACGGGACCGCTCGTTTAACAAAAAGCACAGCATCCTGTCATAAGTAGAAGAATAACCCAGCACATTGATAATGTATTCATCTTGCGCAGGCAAAGTTGCAATACTTGCAACAGTTAAACTTGTAGCTGTTGTGGGTGGGGCCAACAGGTTAAAATTATTAGATTCGGCATAAGAATTCTCAGGCATGTAAGCCATGGGAATTCCTCCCTGCAAGGTTGTATTGCTGGCACCGCCGCCATCATAATATGCAATACGGTTTTCCCCATTTTGATACTGGCCTCTTGTTCTTACTGCATTAATGTATGGCAAAGCATCTGCGTAAGTACCAACACCAGCAGCAGCCTGGCGTATTTTGGCTTCAGCCGCAATTAAATACGTTTCAGCACTGCGAGCCAAAGTAATATCACGAAGACCATCTATATCATTAAAACCACCTACACGGGAACCATCAAAAAATTTACTTAAAGACGGGAAACGAACATCCGCAAATAAAGCTCCGTCATTTGTGGCACCGTTGGGATAAGCCACATAAACGTTGGCAATATTTCTGCCCGTTCTTGCATAAGGAACCGTGTTTAATAATTTATAAGAAGCAAAACGGGTATCTCCGGGCTGATTGATTACATACATAACTCCAACATCACCATTTACATAAGGAGTTACAGCTTTATTAACCAAATACTTGGTTCTGAAACTTTTCCAGAATCTTGAATCATTCACCAAATCGTACACTCTGTACATAAAATAATTGGTAGCTAAGCGACTGAATGGTCTGCCTCCACTGAGATCCCGCTGCATTTGCGGTATATCTTCATAACGGCCTCCGAAATAAAGGTGTTGTTGATTAACCCCGCTGGCAGAAGCATCGCCTGTAAACTGTGCAGATAATATGATTTCACTCAAGCTTTCATTGGCACTGTTCGGTGCAGTGTATTTCCACAAATCACCAAAGTTCGGTGCCAATGGGTGATTCGCTATTATCGCATCACACAAAGGAATGATTGCAGCTAAGTCTGCCGCTTTTGTAGAAGAGTTCCATGAGCTGTTAATTTCACTGGCACGAGATAAATAGGCTTTTGCTAAAAAATGAGCCGCAGCATCCTTGGTTATTTTTGCAGGACCTCCGGTATTGCCTAAAAGATTATATGCCTGGGTAAAATCACTGATAATTTGTGTAAATACATCTTTAGGATCAGCACGGGTAAACTCTAATTCAACAGTTGTGCTGGGAGTCGTTTTTAAAGGTACAGCTCCGTACTGGCTTACCAATCTTAAATAACTGTAAGCACGGAAAAAATAGCCCTCACCTAAGGCAGTTTTCTTAATGGCATCAGCAGTGGAAGCACTTGCCGTTGCATTTTGTATAATCAGGTTGGCATAACTTATTCCTATATATAAATTATCCCATTGTGCATTGGCAGTAACGGTATTGCCATTAACAGCAGGAACAATAGAAGCCAGTCCATTACCATAAGAGGTATAGGATATGTTTGAATTATCGCCACCTACATGAAATTCATCGGTACCATAGGCCATGTAAGCAAAGGCAAATTCGCCGTTGAATGGCTGGCAAAATACATGATGATAGGTGCCGGCTACCAGGGATTGAATACCTGCATCCGTTTTATAATACTCCGAACTTCTTGCTGTTTTAAGTTCTTCATTTAAGAACGATTTTTTGCAGGATGCAGTAAGTATGACAACTGCAATGATTGCTATACTGATAAATAATTTATTAAATTTCATAACTCAATGTTTTGTTGTTTAAAATGCTGCATTAATTCCAAAGGTGAAGCCACGGTTACTGGTAAAAGAAACTGCGTCCATATCCATGAAATCAATTTTTGAAAAAAGCATTCCCGGGTTAGCAGCCTGAACGTACACCCTTAAACTTG
>Ga0208401_100397_pt1 | contig 12547 bp, 6 predicted proteins | sample LakWasM112_LOW13_2_FD_183928 | JGI IMG/M metagenome (GOLD analysis project Ga0208401, IMG submission 183928) | Freshwater sediment methanotrophic microbial communities from Lake Washington under simulated oxygen tension - Sediment Metagenome... | ecosystem: Environmental > Aquatic > Freshwater >...
GGTAAAAAATATCAACTGCCCATTACTGCAGCAACGGCTGAATATGCATTACATATTCCTCAACAAAGCGAATTGATTAATCAGACCTCGATGTTTGCTGATGCTTCCGGTAATCCTTATATAGCCAGTTACTGGCGTGAAAAAGAGGACAGCATTCCGCAGTATCACCTTATTTATAAAAAAGGAAAGCAATGGCTGGCACATAATCTTGGTTTCAGGAAAACAGCATTCAGCCTCAGCGGTGCCGGTACGAAAAGGATTCCCATATCAAGACCTCAGATCATTTCCTGGTCAACAGGTACAACAAGCAGCGTGGCAATCATTTTCAGAGATGAGGAAAGAAACGGGAAAGTATCAGCAGCCGTCAGTTCGGATATTCATAAAAACAAATGGGTGATTAAAGATTTGCTGAACATGAATTCAGGTTCATGGGAGCCTTCTTATGATACGGAGTTATGGAAACAGAAGCGTATCCTTCATTTGTTTGTACAAAAAACAGACCAGGCAGATGGAGAAGGCAAATCGGATATGGTGCCGCAAATGGTTCAGGTGTTGGAATGGAGACCGGTAAATTAATTTAATGTTTAAAAAAATAAACGGAAATCATGCATAGTAAATCTCTTTGCATTATTGTTTTAATCAGTCTGGTTGCAGCAATGCAGCCCTGTTCAGCTCAGAAAACAACTTACAAGCAGGATAAACAATTGCTGCAGCTCATTGAAAAAAACTTTAAAGATGCAGGCAATCAGTATAAAGTTCTGGCGAAGAATCTTCCTGCTGACAAATTCCCCAAAACATACTTTCCGTTAACAGGTAAGTATGAGTTCAGTAGTTCAGGCTGGTGGTGCAGTGGTTTTTATCCCGGAACATTATTGTATTTATATGCGCAGACAAAAGATAAATCCCTGCTTACTGAATCAAACAGAATACTGCATTTACTGGAAAAGGAAAAACATAATACCAGTACACATGACCTTGGATTTATGATGTATTGCAGTTTCGGCAATGCACTGCAGATAGCTCCGAAACCTGTATATAAAGAAATTCTGATTGCAAGCGCAAAGTCATTGGTAACCCGTTTCAATCCAACAGTTGGCTGTATTAAATCTTGGGACGGAAGAAAGAATGAATATTTAGTGATCATTGATAATATGATGAACCTGGAACTTCTGTTCTGGGCAACAAAGACAACCGGTGATTCTTCGTTTTATAAAATTGCCGTTACGCATGCCAATACAACAATGAAGAATCATTTCCGTGCCGATTACAGCTCATATCATGTGGTAAACTATAATTCCCAAACAGGTATGGTTATACAAAAAAAGACAGCCCAGGGATTTTCAGATGAATCAGCATGGGCAAGGGGGCAGGCCTGGGGATTGTACGGTTATACGCTGATGTACCGTGAAACAAAAGATAAAAAATACCTCGACCAGGCAAATCATATTGCACAGTTTATATTAAACCATCCCAATCTTCCTGCTGATAAAATTCCTTACTGGGATTTTAATGCAACTGATATTCCCAAAGCAATGCGTGATGCGTCGGCTGCTTCTGTTATTGCTTCAGCATTGCTGGAATTGAAAAGTTACGTCAGCAAAACTGAAGCAGACAGGTATGTATCTGTTGCCGAAACCATTTTACGCTCTCTTTCATCAAAAGTGTACAAAGCGGCCCCGGGAACAAATGGCGGCTTTATTTTAAAACATGGCGTGGGGCATATTCCGCAAAAAACAGAAGTGGATGTGCCGCTTACTTATGCGGATTATTATTTTGTGGAAGCAATGAAACGGTACAAAGAGTTGAATAAAGAACAAGCAGAAACATTCTGAAAGAGTATACCTTTAAACGAGTTTTATTAAAGGTATACTTAACGTACTAATAACAATCACGATGAATACCACGGCTATAAGAAGTTATTTATTTGCTTTGATCCTGTTGCCGGCTTTTGTTCAGGCGCAGTCAAAGAATAACGATTGGGAAAACCCGGCATACCTTGACTTGAACAAGGAAAAACCACATGCTGCATTTATGCTGTTCAGCAATCAGCAGGATGTGATAACGGATGATTACAGCCGCTCTTCGTATTATCAATCGCTTAATGGCAGCTGGAAGTTCACTTATGCACATAAATATGCAGACCGGATTACTGATTTCTACCGAACCGATCTGGATATTTCAAAATGGAGCGATATTACTGTTCCATCTAACTGGGAACTGAAAGGATTTGGTATTCCTATCTATACGAATATTACGTATCCTCATCCAAGAAACCCTCCATTTATTGGTCCCGATAATCCTGTGGGAACTTACAGGAAAGAATTCACTGTTCCTGATAACTGGAGTGGTAAAGAAGTATTGCTTCATTTCGGGTCAATAACCGGTTGTGCGTTTGTTTATGTGAATGGAGAAAAAGTGGGAATGTCGAAAGTGTCTAAGTCGCCGGCAGAGTTTAACATTACCAAATATCTGAAGAAGGGAAAAAATTTACTGGCGGTGCAGGTGTTTCGCTGGCACGACGGAAGCTATATGGAAGACCAGGATTTTTGGCGCTTAAGCGGAATTGAACGGGATGTGTTTCTGTCTGCAGCTCCGTCAACTACTATCTGGGATTTCTTTTTGAAGAGCGACCTGGATGCACAGTATAAAAACGGATTGTTCAGTGCAGATATTACACTGAGAAAGTTTGCAGGCAGTAAGGCAGGGCCGGCAATTGTTTCGATTGATATTCTTGACAAAACAGGAAAAAAAATATTCAGCAAACAGCAGAAGCTGGTCATAAGCGGTGAGGGTATGCAGCAAGTGCATTTTGACGGCAAGATTAGTAATCCATTGAAATGGAATGCTGAAACTCCCAACCTGTACAGCTGCGTAATTACTTTTAAAAACGGAGCTGATGAAATATATGCCGGCTCTAAAATTGGTTTCCGTAAAGTAGAAATCAAAAATGCACAGCTGCATGTGAATGGCATTCCCGTTTATGTAAAAGGCGTAAACCGTCATGAGCATGATGATGTAAACGGTCACGTACCATCAAGAGAGCTGATGCTGAAAGATATTCAGCTGATGAAGCAGTTCAATATTAATGCAGTTCGTACATCACATTATCCCAATGATGTAATGTGGTATAAACTCTGTGATGAGTATGGATTGTATCTTGTTGATGAAGCAAATATTGAAACGCATGGAATGGGCGTTTCTTTCAATCGGGGGCTCGATACGTCGATTCATCCTGCTTATTTACCATTATGGGCACCTGCACATATGGATCGTATTGAACGGCTGGTTGAAAGAGATAAAAATCATCCGTCAGTAATCATCTGGTCAATGGGAAATGAATGCGGCAATGGAAAAGTTTTTCATGATGCGTACCTGTGGATGAAACAGAGAGATCATACCCGCCCCGTTCAGTTTGAACAATCCGGGCAGGATTGGAATACAGATATTGTATGCCCTATGTACCCCGGAATAAATTCAATGAAACAATATGCTGCTGATAATTCTAAAACAAGACCCTATATCATGTGCGAATATTCACATGCAATGGGTAACAGTAACGGTAACTTCCGTGAATACTGGGATATTATCATGAGCAGTAAACATATGCAGGGAGGTTTCATTTGGGATTGGGTTGACCAGGGATATAAACAAACGGATGTAAGCGGAAATGTATATTGGGGATACGGTGGTGATTTGGGCAGTTATAATTTACGAAATGATGAAAACTTCTGTTCAAATGGATTAATTGCAGCTAACCGTACAATTCATCCGGGATTAAATGAGGTAAAAAAAATATATCAGAATATCTATTTCTCTTCGGCCAGTATTGGATCAGGTATTGTTACTGTTAAAAACTTATTTGATTTTACCAATCTTGATCAATACAATTTTAAATGGCAGTTGATCCGTAACGGTGAAAAAATTAAAGAAGAAAGTTTTAATGTTGAGCTGGCGCCTCATCAGCAAAAAGACATTACACTGGCTGTTCCAATGATCAAGTCTGTTGAAGGAACGGAATTTTATGTAAACATTATTGCAACCACAAAAAATGCAACCGACATGGTTGCAGCAGGTCATGAAATTGCAACTGAACAATTTAAATTAAGCGGTGATTATTTTGCAAAAGGAAGTGTTACTTCAGGCACCTTGGAAATTAAAAAAGAGGATGGTAAACTGAGTTTTCAATCAGGCAGTATCAGTGGCGAGTTTGATCTGAAAAACGGAACGGTAAAAAATTACAAATCAAAGACGGGTATGGAATTGAACAGGTTTCCTGATCCCTATTTCTGGCGTGCACCGACAGATAATGATTTTGGAAATGGTATGCCTGGCAATTTGGGTATCTGGCGTTCAGCACACCAGAACAAAAAAATTAAAACGGTTACCGTAGGAGAACAGAATGGTGAAGGTGTTTCAGTTAAAGTTGAATATGAATTAACCGGTATTGCCGTTCCGTACAGTATTGAATATTTTATACAGAATGATGGAAGTATTAAAGTGACTGCTTCCATGGATATGACCGGACGGGATTTGCCCGAGCTTCCACGTTTTGGTATGCGTTTGGAATTGCCTGAGCAGTACAGCAACTTAAGTTATTACGGACGGGGCCCTTGGGAAAACTATTCTGACAGAAACGAATCAGCTTTTGTTGGTTTGTACAGTGATGATGTGAAGAATCAGTATGCTGTTAATTATATCCGTCCGCAGGAAAGCGGTTATAAAACGGATGTAAGGTGGTTTATGCTTACGGATAAGGCAGGCCGTGGATATAAGTTTACCGGTGTGCAGGCTGTTTGTTTCAGTGCAATCAATCATTCAACTGAAAGTCTTGATCCCGGTATGACGAAGAAGCAACAGCATCCATCTGATCTTCCTCCTGATCAGAAAGTATATATTCATATCGATTACAAACAGCGTGGAGTTGGCGGTGATAACAGCTGGGGTGCTTTACCGCACGATCAGTACCGTTTACTTGATAAAAAGTATACGTACAGTTATATCGTTCAATTGGTGGATAAAAATTAAACAACTTGGTTTCTTTTATTGCATGAGTAGTCAATTCATAAAGTATTGTTTCCCTTTACTGCTGGTAATGGCATGTAACAGGTATTCAATATCATCAGTACAGTATAAAAAAGAAGGCTACCGGCTTGTGTGGGCTGATGAGTTTAATAAAGACGGGAAGCCGGACACTGCTAACTGGAAATACGAACATGGATTTGTGCGTAACGAAGAACTGCAATGGTATCAACCTGATAATGCAACATGTAAAGACGGTTTGCTTGTAATTGAAGCAAAACGGGAACAGAAAGAAAACCCACGGTATGATGCAGCTGCTAACGACTGGAGAAAAAAACGAAAAACCATCGATTATACATCAGCCTGTTTAATTACAGCTGGAAAAAGAACCTGGCAGTACGGCCGTTTTGAACTGCGTGCACGTATTGACATCAGCAATGGCATGTGGCCTGCATGGTGGACATTGGGAGTTGATAAACGCTGGCCCGGTAATGGAGAAATTGATATGATGGAATATTACCGGGGAAAAATGCTGGCCAACATTGCCTGTTTGGGAAATGATCGAAAACCTCAATGGTTCAGCAACACATTTCAAACAGATTCATTAGGCGGCACTGCATGGGCCGGTCAATTTCATACATGGCGCATGGACTGGACAGAAGAAACGATTGCATTGTATTGTGATGATCAGTTGCTGAATAAAGTTGATCTTGCATTACTGGAGAATAAAGATGGAACCGGGTTTAATCCATTTAAGCAACCGCACTATATGTTGCTTAATTTAGCCATTGGCGGACAGAATGGCGGCGATCCATCACAAACCATTTTTCCAAAAGTCTTTGAAGTGGATTATGTAAGGGTTTATCAAAAAAAATAAAAGCAGTTACAAGCAGTCAGATTACAAAAGTGTTGAAGCAAACTGTATTATAATTATTCAAACATCTTTACTTATAAGAATTATGAAAAATAGAATATTAGTATTGATCTTTTTGTGTTTGCTGAACAGCAGTTTGAGCCTTGCACAGCAGAAGCACAGTTTCGCACTGGGTGATTCAGTTTTTTTACTGGATGGCAGACCTTTCCAGATGATCTCCGGCGAAATGCATTATCCACGGGTGCCCCGTGAAGCCTGGCGGCAACGCATGCAGATGGCAAAGGCAATGGGATTAAATACCATCGGTACGTATGTGTTCTGGAATTTACACGAGCCACAGAAAGGCGTATATGATTTTACAGGCAACAATGACATAGCTGCCTTTGTAAAAATTGCACAGGAAGAAGGATTATGGGTTGTACTTCGGCCCAGCCCTTATGTATGTGCTGAGTGGGAATTCGGCGGTTATCCTTACTGGTTGCAAAATGAAAAAGGGCTGATCGTTCGCAGTAAAGAAGCATCGTATACAAAAGCATACCGTAATTATTTAATGGCCGTAGGAAAACAACTGGCTCCTTTGCAGATCAATCATGGCGGTAATATACTCATGGTGCAGATTGAAAATGAATACGGTTCTTATGGAAATGATAAAGAATACCTGGCCTTGAATAAGCAATTGTTTATTGAAGCAGGGTTCGACGGATTGCTGTATACCTGCGACCCTGCAAGAGACGTTGCCAACGGATCATTACAGGGGCTGATGCCTGCCGTAAACGGTATTGATAAACCGGCGGAAGTAAAAAAGATTGTTCGTGACAATCACAATGGCAAAGGGCCTTTTTATATTGCTGAGTGGTATCCTGCCTGGTTCGACTGGTGGGGAACCAAGCATCATACAGTGAATGCCAAACAATATGCAGATCGTTTAGACACTGTGCTGGCGGCAGGTATTTCCATCAACCTGTACATGTTTCATGGCGGTACAACAAGAGGCTTTATGAATGGAGCCAACTTTAATGATAAAAATCCTTACGAACCACAGATCAGCAGTTATGATTATGATGCACCGCTGGATGAAGCAGGTAATGCTACAGAAAAATTTATGCTGTTCAGAAAAGCAATTCAGCATAGTCTTCCTGCTAATATTGTTTTACCGGAAGTTCCTGTAAAGAAAAAAGCGATCAGTATCAGTAATATTCAGTTTACAGAGGCTGGCTCAGTACTTTCTGTTTTGCCTAAAGCCATCTTAAACAAAACACCTTTAACGTTTGAGAACTTGAAACAACCTTATGGGTATATTTTGTACAGAAGTACCGTTGATGCCCATGGGAAAGCAGTATTAAAAATTAAAGGTTTACGGGATTATGCTGTTGTAATGGTTAATGGAAAATTTGTTGGTACGCTCGACAGGCGTTTATACCAGGATAGTTTACTGATTGATGCTTCTTCTAAACCTCAAACTCTGGATATACTGGTAGAAAATATGGGACGAATTAATTTCGGACCATACCTGCTGAAGAATACAAAAGGAATTGTTGAAGCTGTTGAGCTGAATGGTAAGGCTGTTGAAAACTGGCAGATGTTTGGTTTGCCATTCGATGCACCGGGTAAACTAAAGCTATCTGCAACGGCTAAACTTACTGCAGGTATTCCTGCTGTTAAGAAAGGAGTATTTGTTTTGAAAGAAACAGGTGATACTTATCTTGATTTGAGTGCATGGGGCAAAGGTGTTATTTGGGTAAACGGGCATCATTTGGGTAAGTACTGGAATGTTGGTCCGCAGCAAACCGTATATGTTCCGAAAGAGTGGCTGAAAGAAGGGAAGAATGAAGTCATCATTTTTGAATTATTAAAGCCACTTGAAAATAAAATCAATGGTCTTACAGAACCGATCCTGGACAAATTGCAGAAGTAATTGTAATGTTTTAAAGTTATTGACTGATGAGTAAAAAAATACTGTGGATAAGCTTTCTGCTTTTTTCCTGGCAAATAAATTTGATTGCGCAGCAGCAGAAAAAGGGTACAACTGAAAAGAACAGCAAATACCTGTTTACTTATTTTGCGGGTAATACAAAGGTCGATGAGCAGATCCGGTTTGCAATCAGTAACGATGGATATAATTTTCGGGCATTAAACGGTAATCAGCCGGTTATTCTGTCAGCTGCAATCAGTGAAACAGGCGGCGTAAGAGATCCGCACATTCTGCGTGGGGCAGATGGAAAAACATTTTATATGGTGGTAACCGATATGGTTTCTGCATTGGGCTGGGATTCCAACAGGGCAATGGTATTATTAAAATCAACTGATTTAATTAACTGGACATCCAGTGTTGTAAATATTCAAAAGCGTTTTCCCGGTAATGACAGCTTGAAGCGTGTATGGGCGCCGCAAACCATTTATGATGCAACTGCCAAAAAATACATGATCTATTGGTCAATGAAGCATGGTAAGGGTGCTGACATTATTTATTATGCTTATGCCAATGCTGCTTTCACTGATCTGGAAACAGAACCTAAGCAATTATTCTTCAGTCCAACCAATGGTTCCTGCATTGATGGTGATATTGTTTTCAAGGATGGCAAGTATCATCTCTTTTTTAAAACAGAAGGGGAAGGCGCAGGAATTAAAATTGCAGTGTCAGATAAATTAACAGAAGGGTATGTGTTACAGGATAAATATGTGCAGCAAACCATCGATCCTGTTGAGGGTGCAGGTGTGTTTAAACTGAACAATTGTGAAGGGTATATTTTGATGTATGATGTGTACACCAAAGGAAAGTATCAGTTCACCAAAACCAAAGACCTGAAAACATTTACGGTTATTGATGAGGAAGTGAATATGAATTTTCATCCACGTCATGGAACGGTGATGCCGATTACTGCAACAGAAGCGGGAAGGCTGATTAGGAAATGGGGAACTGTAGAAGATGTAATCAGTTCAGCCTCATCAAAGCAAATAAAAAAGATCAATACGAAAGTTGATACGGTAAACAAAACTGTTTATCTATCCGTAAAACCAGGTACAAAACTGAATGCATTTAATCCTTCATTTATAATTTTCCCGGATGTGCAGGTAAAGCCGGGCGCCGTTCAGGATTTCAGCAAAGGAGGAGTTAAGTATGTTGTTACTATTGCGGGACAAAAATCACAAACATGGAAAGTGGTTGCACTGGAAAACCACAACCCTGTGCTTGAAGGTTTTTATGCCGATCCGGATATATTGTATTCAGAAAAAACGAAGAAGTATTATATCTATCCAACCAGCGATGGGTTTAATAACTGGTCGGGGACTTATTTCAAAACATTTTCTTCAGCTGATTTAGTTAACTGGAAAGATGAGGGTGTTATCCTTGATCTGAACAAGGATGTTAGCTGGGCCAAACGCAATGCATGGGCACCTTGCATCATTGAAAAAAAGATCAACGGACAATACAAATACTTTTATTATTTCACTGCGGCACAAAAGATCGGTGTTGCTGATGATCCGGCAGGGCCTTTTGTTGATATGGGCAAAGCGTTGATCGGTGAAAAACCTGCAGGTATAAAAGGCGGACAGGAAATTGACCCGGAAGTATTCACTGATCCGAAAACCGGAAAGAGTTATTTGTATTGGGGTAACGGTTATATGGCTGTTGCTGAGTTGAACGATGATATGATTTCGCTGAAGCAGGAATCGCTGAAAATAATTACACCAACAGATAAAACATTTCGTGAAGGCACAACCGTATTCTATCGCAACGGGCAATATTATTTTATGTGGAGTGAAGATGATACAAGAAGTGAAAATTACCGTGTGCGTTACGGCACTTCATCATCACCTATCGGGCCAATCAGTATTCCTGCACAGAATTTAGTAATAGCAAAAGACAGCACAACAGGTATTTATGGAACAGGTCATAATTCCATTCTGCAAATACCCGGTAAAGATGAATGGTATATTGTGTATCACCGTTTCAATTATCCCAATGGTATTAACATGGGCAGAGCTGCAGGCTATAACCGGGAAGTATGTATTGACAAATTAACGTTTAATACAGATGGAAGTATTAAGAAAGTAATTCCAACTCACAAAGGGATTGCTCCTTTAAAATAATTGCAGTAGCAGTTGTTTAACCAAATGCTGTATGAAAAAAAATGTTCTTCTTGCTATATTGATTGTATGCTGCAACATTGCAGTTGATTCTCAAAACAGGGAACAACGCTTACGTGAAAATATTCCGCTGGATTCCATTCGTTTGAGTGACCCCTTTATTTTAGCTGATAAGAAAACGTCCATGTACTATATGACCGGCACAGGTGGTATGTTATGGAAAAGTAGGGATCTTGAAAGATGGACAGGCCCATACAGGGTTACACAAACCGACAGTACTTCATGGATGGGGCCAAGACCAATGATCTGGGCTGCTGAGCTCCATGCTTATAAAAACAGGTATTACTATTTCGCCACTTTTACCAACAGAGATGTAAAAATTGATACGGTAAAAGGAAATGTAATTGAGCGCCGAGCATGTCATGTATTGGTAAGTGATCAGCCGGAAGGACCTTATATGCCGATGAAAGATCAGATGTACCTGCCGGCAGACAAGCCCACACTGGATGCAACATTATGGATCGACAAAGATAAAAAGCCGTACATGGTTTATTGCTGGGAGTGGTTACAAAACTGGAATGGCACTGTAGAGAAAATTGAACTGAAACCTGACTTAAGCGGAACTGTTGGCAAAGGAAAAATTTTATTTCATGCCAGTGATTCACCATGGAGTAAAGAAAAAAACGAGCAGGGAAATGATCAGCCGAATAAAGTTACAGATGGCCCGTTCCTGTTTACAACACAAACAGGCAAGCTTGGCATCTTGTGGACCAGTTGGATCTATGATGTGTACACACAGGGTGTGGCGTACTCGGTCAGCGGAACACTGGATGGGCCTTGGATACAGGAGAAAGAACCAATTACCGCACCTGATTTTGGTCATGGTATGCTGTTCAGAACATTGGAAGGAAAATTGCTGATGGCAGTGCACAGCCATAAAAATGTGAATGGAAGATACATTCGTATTCCATGTTTATTTGAAGTGGATGATAGTGGTGATAAAATTATTATTGGTAAACCGTTCAGAAAATGAGAAATCTTTTTTTATACGTATTGGTCGTTGCTCTATGCGGCGTGTTACATGCAAACGGGCAAACTTCTGCAAAAAATAAAATAGTATCCAAACCAATCAGCACCGATCTTTTCGGAATTTTTTTTGAAGACCTTAGCTATGCAGCCGATGGTGGTTTGTATGCAGAGTTGGTACAGAATCGTTCGTTTGAATATAGTCCGACAGATCGTAAGGGCTGGCATTCATTGTCGTATTGGGATTATATGACAGATGGTTTTGGTTATGGGAATATTTCAGTGGAATCATCTGCACCGCTTCATCCAAACAATCCGCATTATGTGCTGCTGAATATTGAAGATGAAGGACAAAAGGGAATTGGTATTGTAAATGCAGGCTTTGATGGTATTGTATTGAAGGCAGGGGAGCAATACAATTTTTCGTTGTTTGCAAAACTAATATCAAAACAGCCTGTTCCGTTGTCTATTCAATTGCGGAATAAAAAAGGTGAAATTTTAGCTGAAGTAAAATTGCGTGCAGATGCAGGCGATTGGAAAAAATACACAGCCACTCTTATTGCCAAAAACAATTACGATACAGCTTCGCTTGCGGTTATAGCAACAGGCAAGGGAAAACTGGCATTGGATATGATCTCCCTGTTTCCGCAAAATACATTTAAAGGAAGGGTAAATGGTTTGCGTGCAGATCTTGCACAGGCAGTTGCAGATTTACAGCCAAAGTTTATGCGTTTTCCCGGTGGCTGTTTGGTGCATGGTGATGGAGTAGGTAATATATATCGCTGGAAGAATACAATCGGTCCGGTTGAACAACGAATCGCACAAAAAAATATCTGGAACTATCATCAGTCAGCAGGATTAGGCTATTACGAATACTTCCAGTTTTGCGAAGATATTGGTGCAAAGCCATTGCCGGTTGTTGCAGCTGCAGTCAGTTGTCAAAACTCCGGTGGCACCTGGCGAATTGGCGGCACAGGACAAAAAGGAATTCCCATGAATGAAATGCAGGAGTATATACAGGAAGTACTCGACTTAATTGAATATGCAAACGGACCTGTTACAAGTAAATGGGGATCAAAAAGAGCGGAAGCAGGTCATGCTCAACCATTCAATCTGCAATATGTTGGTGTTGGTAATGAAGACAAGATGACTCCGGAGTTTAAAGAACGATTTACAATGATCTATCATGCCGTTAAAGCAAAGCATCCAGAAATTACGTTGGTAGGAACCGTTGGTCCTGCACCTGATGGTGAAGATTTTGAATTAGGCTGGAAGCTGGCCAATGAATTACATATTCCTGTTGTTGATGAACATTATTACCAGGCACCTGACTGGTTTTTAAATAACCATTTCCGTTATGATGCGTACGATCGCAAAAAGTCAAAAGTATATTTAGGAGAATATGCATCAAGGGGAAACAGCCTTTTCAATGCACTGGCTGAAGCTGCTTATATGACTTCCCTTGAACGAAACGGAGATGTGGTACAAATGGCATCGTATGCACCTTTGCTTGCCAATCAAAGTCACACATCCTGGAAT
>Ga0208401_100402_pt1 | contig 12338 bp, 2 predicted proteins | sample LakWasM112_LOW13_2_FD_183928 | JGI IMG/M metagenome (GOLD analysis project Ga0208401, IMG submission 183928) | Freshwater sediment methanotrophic microbial communities from Lake Washington under simulated oxygen tension - Sediment Metagenome... | ecosystem: Environmental > Aquatic > Freshwater >...
GCCGTAGCCGAGATACTCACACTTGCGGTTAATATCGGATTTACAGTCATCGTAATTGTATTGGATGTCGCTGGTGAACCAGTCAAACAAGGTGTAGCATTAGAAGTCAACACCACAGTAACCAAATCACCATTGGCTAAAGTAGTTGAAGTATAGGTTGCACTGTTGGTACCAACATTCGTTCCATTCACTTTCCATTGGTAAGTAGGAGTCGGTCCACCATTAGTTGGCGTTGCTGTAAACGTCACACTAGTACCAGCACAGATGGTAGTAGCCGTAGCCGAGATACTCACACTGGCAGGCAATGTTGGATTAACTGTTGTAGCTGTGGATGACGTTGGAGTCAATGCCGAACAACCAGCCGCATTAGAATAGTTAACAGTAACTGTCTTTGATCCTGAAGTCAACCATTTTAAAGTAACAGTAGCATTAGTAGTTCCAATACCTCCTGAAGTAATAGAATAATCCGTATTTAAAACACCCGGTACAGACCAAACATAATTAGATTGACCTGATTGTGTCGTGTAAGTAACATCAGTATTAGAACAAGTAGTAGCTCCCGGTTGTGCAGTAAAACTAACCACTGGCAATGCATTTACTGTGGTTGGTGTTGATGAAGCGGCAGTTAATGAAGTACAACTATTGACATCGGTATAATTTACAGTAACAGTTTTAGAACCTGTAGTCAACCATTTTAAAGTAACAGTATTACTAGTAGTTCCAATACCTCCTGAAGTAATAGAATAATCAGTATTTAAAACACCTGGTACCGACCAAACATAATTAGTTTGACCTGATTGTGTTGTATAGGTAACATTATTGCTCACACATGCTGAAGCACCTGGTTGCGCAGTAAAAGTTACGGTTGGTCGTAAAGTAACAGTAGTAGCAGTTGATGAGGTAGCTGATGCAGCTGGACATCCTCCTGCATTATTGTAGTTAACGGTTACTGTTTTACTACCAGACGTTAACCATTTTAAAGTAACGGTATTATTAGTAGTCCCTATCCCACCTGAAGTAATAGAGTAATCGGTATTCAAAACACCCGGTACTGTCCAAACATAATTGGATTGACCCGATTGAGTAGTATAAGTAACATCGGTATTAGAACAAACAGAGGCTCCAGGTTGCGCTGTAAAGGTAACTGTTGGACGCGCAATTACTGTAACTGCAGTAGAAGAGGTACTAACAGACTCACAAGGAGCCGTGGCAGTTGCGGTAATTAAATCCCCAACGACTAAAGCTGTTAATCCTGTTTTAGTCCATACCCCACCAGTTACGGTAGTCGTTCCTAGGCTCGTACTTCCTTTAAACAATTCTATAGTAGTACCATTAGCTTCAGCACTCGTGCCGCTAACCGAAGTGGTTCCAGCACATAGTGGAGAACTTACTACTGGAGTAGAAGTTGCACTAGTAGGTTGGTACGTAATAATTACTTGTCCGTCACCACCATCACCACCTTTTCTAGCAACAGCATCATCAGATCCTCCACCTCCACCTCCCGGTGCAGTACCGTTAGTACCATTATTATTTGAAGATCCAGCACCTCCAGCACCTCCATTTGGATTAGCACCATTTCCTCCGGCTCCTCCACCATTATTATTACCAGCAACACCTGCAGATCCAGAGGCCGTGGATACATTTCCTAAACTTGAACCCGCAGCTCCACCATTAGTTGGAGTAGCAGTAGAATTATTAACACCTATACCTCCACCTACAGCTAAAGTTCCTATGGTATTAGAACCGGGTGTAGCGTTCGTAGCAGCCGTAGCATTAAACCATGAACTACCACCTGCTCCAGCTGGAGTATTACTATTAGCCGGACCACCTGCTCCTTTAGCACCTACATTATAGTAATAGGTACTCCCAGGCACTACGGTATGATTTCCTTTAGCATAAGCACCACCACCACCACCAGAACCTCCAGCAGCGGTTCCGTTAGCACTACTTCCACCGCCACCTCCAGCACCCCAAACTTCTACGGTTACCGAAGTAACACAAGAAGGAGCTACCCATGTAGTAGTTCCTGAAGTACTAAAAGTTACTGCAGTTAGAGTAGCTTGCGATCCAGTTAATATAGGTGAACTCAAGGCTCCACCAGTAACAGCGTAAACTCTAAAATAATATAAAGTACCAGCTGTTAATCCGGTAACAGAAGCACTCACGCTATTAGCGGCTACTTGTTGATTAAAGGTAAATGTGACATTATCGGTTGAAGTATAAACAACATAACCCGATTCATTGGAGGCATTATCCGCCCATCCTAAAGTCATAGAAGTAGCGGCAACATTTGAAAAAGCTAAATTACTTGGTGCTAGAGCAGTGTCTGGCGTAAAAGTGTACGATTTACCACTGGCAATAGCCGTTGTTTGTGCGTTGTTCGGGTCGCTTCCATAGGTAGCAACATCAGTAGCAACTGCCATACTTACGGAATTGGTAGCCGAAGTATTTAATCCGATAGAATAGCCTCCTGCGGTCACCATACCAGCACCGTATATAAATTGTATTTTACCCGTAGTTTCAGATAAAATAGCTTGAAAAGTCATTACAGAAGCAGCTGATACAGAACCAGCTCCAGTATATTGATTGGTGCGCCATTCTACAACTAAAGTTCTATTGGGAGCAGTACCGTTTACACCATACTTAACATACCCATTAGTACCCGTAGTCAAATCATCCCAAAAAGGAGCAATTCTAGGCGTATCTGCCGCATCTGCTAAGTTATTCGTGTAAGAAGTACCTGATGCTGCCACAACACCCAATTGCATTTGTCCATTAGCATTAACAGCAAACTGAGTATAACGAACGCCATTAAACCAAAAATCAAATCCAATGTTGGTAAGAGCCGAATTCCCATCATCATTTCCTGTCGTAATTAAAGTACCTAAACTAGTGTAAGTAGCCAAACTAGCTCCAGTAGAAACCGCACTAGGATAGGTCGTTGAACTAATGGTTTGGGAATGAGTGCCAAGGCTAAAAAATAAAATAACAGCTAAAAAAAAGAAATGTATTGTTCTTTTTTGATGTAATCTTGCTTTTCTAAATTGTGGTAATCTTTTTTTCATAAGTATTGTGCTGTGTTGTGTTCTTAACTTTCTGTAAAAAATAAATAATGAGTCATTTACGAGACAAAAGTAAATTTGGATGTTATGCAATCCAATTAAAAAAGTTTAACAACCAATAAACTCGTTAAAGGGTAAAACCAATAATGAATAGTCAAAAAACATTTTATTAAAAATCGGGACACATTAAATCATTCTTTTCAAAATACCAAGCAAACATAAATAAGTTATCGACGAAATGCAATTTTTAACGTTTAATTACCAATTTATTCGACAAAATACATTTTTTAAAAAAATATTGCGTTTTATCCTACAAAAAAATACAACCATTGAAACTGTTATCAAAAAGTATAAAAGTACACAACAAAAAAGAAGAGTCCTCTCTATCGAAAGGACTCTTCTTCAACACTTTATGGAATTATCAAATATCAAAATTCAACTATCAAATCCCAATTATCAACAGAAAACCAGCAACAGACAACACACTACAAAAAAAGCCCTCTCTTACAAAAGGGCTCTTCTTCAATACTCTATAAAATTCTTAATTCCTAATTCTTAATTCCTAATTCTTAAATTCTTAATTCACCACTTTTCGAACGGCTCTATATCCTTCTGTAGTCACCACTTCAACCAATAACACTTGGTTGGTCGTTCCTACATTGATTCGAGTCTCGTTAGCATTGATGTCTTTTTTCTCCACAAGCAATCTACCTCTAATGTCAAAAATTCTAACACTCGACATAGTAGCCGTACTGGTATTCACCACCACATCATGATTCGATTGACGAATGACATTGATGCTGTTAGCACTAAAGGTATTGGTATCGTTGCTCAACAAGTTTTGGTACACCAACTCAAAGCGGGTATCAAACGTCCCAGCAGCCGAAGTGAACACAAACGGTGTTGTTGTAATATCATGATAACTTCCATCATTGTTGTCTTTGATGTAAACTGTTTGTGTCCCACCAGCAAACAAGCCGTCTGCATGATCAATAGCAATAGTATACGTTCCTGCATTAGTCACTTTATAGTTCAACGGCACTACATCAGCAGCATCAAACGGAACCGGACGTCCTTGCATTACCAACGTCTCTGCTCCTACTTTAGTGTTAAGGGCAATAGCGCCATCGTTCAAGAATTTACTATCCGTAGCATCGAGTGCTAAAGTACCATCGGTAAAGTAACCCACTAACGTTTGTGAAAACTCGTCGGTAGCACCCGTCATGTTCAACCAAATTCTATGAGATTCTATCGTTGCTGTTGAAGCCGCTGTTGCTGAACCTCCAGGTCTAAAGAAACGATCTTCAGAATCAACCGTACGTTGTCCGTTATTAAACACCAACGAACTTGCACCATTTTTAGCCTGTACAATAAAACCTTGACCAACACCAATTACTCCGAGTGGATGAGACGTTGTCGCCGGTGTTAACGAAGCATTAGCTAAAACGTTGGCAGTAAACGAATGTGTAGTGGTATTCCAAGTACAGTACGAAGCCAAATTCGGATTGTTAGTTTTTCTCCAGAAATACAACGTCTCTTCAATATTCGAAGCATTATCTGCCGCAAACTGAGCGATACTCAAATCGGATGGGTACGGATTACCCACTAAATTATATCCGTTAGTAGAGGCTGTTTGGGTAACCAAACTAAAGGTCTGAGTACCGTTATTTGGAACTCCTGTAAAACTTCCAGTCCAAACAGCAGGTGCCGTTGGATGGTTGTACGGTACTCGTATTAAATAGCCGCGTCCTGTAGCAAACTGAGTATGGTAGGTATCTGTTCCATTAACACCCGCAGTATTAGTACCCGTTACATTCAACAGAGGTGTTGCACCAATACTGTTGCTGTACAAGTTGGTCGGCGAATCATACACATAAAAACGATTAGCAAAAGTAAACGGTGAAAAAGCATACAACTCTTGTCCTGCCACTGGCGAAGACCACGCCGTATAATCCAATCGCATTAACGGTTTGCTGTTGCGTTTTACAATAATATTACCCGTATTTACAGCACTCGGATTCGATTGCATCAAGTTAGCCGAACTGTTAAAAGTCAAACTTCCTGTAGTCACTGTTACCGATCCACTCAAATATAAATTTTTACCCGAATCTACCGTAACCACACCACCATTAACAGTCACACTACACGCTGTCAAATCTGAAGATACCGTATAGTTGCCGGTGAACACAACCGCATCAGTACTCGTAGGACCTGTTACATTATCCCAAGCCGTACCATTCCATGTAACCACACCACCCACGGTAATCGTTAAGGTAGTGGTTGTAGCACATTGACCCGCATCAGGTGTAAAGGTATAAGTAGTAGTAGCGGTATTGTTTAAAGCTGGTGACCAAGTACCAGTATACCCATTGTTAGACGTCGTTGGTAACGCACTCAAGCTAGATCCCGAACAAATTGGCGCTACAGCAGTAAACGTTGGCGTTACATTTGGTGTAACGGTAATAGTTAACGTATTAGAAGTGGCTGGCGAACCAGTCAAACAAGGTGTAGCGTTTGAAGTTAATACAACCGAAACTACATCACCATCAACTAAGGATGAAGTGGTAAACGTAGCACTATCGGTTCCAACTGGTGTAGCACCCACGTACCATTGGTAACTTGGAGTAGTTCCACCATTAGTTGGCGTAGCAGTAAACGTTACACTGGTTCCAGCACAAATAGTTGTTGCGCTTGCAGCAATACTAACACTAGCCGTTAATGTCGGGTTAACCGTTATAGAAATACTATTTGATGTTGCTGGCGAACCTGCTAAACATGGCGTAGCATTTGAAGTAAGCACAACAGAAACTGAATCACCGTTGGCTAAAGTTGTTGATGTATAAGTAGCACTATCGGTTCCAACTGGTGTTGCTCCCACATACCATTGGTAACTTGGGGCAGCTCCACCATTGGTTGGCGTAGCGGTAAACGTTACACTAGTTCCAGCACAAATTGTTGTTGCACTAGCTCCAATTGAAACAGAAGCCGTGATATAAGGATTAACTGTCATAGTAATCGTATTCGAAGTGGCTGGTGAACCTGTCAAACAAGGTGACGCATTTGAAACCATCACAACAGCAACCTGATCACCATTCATTAAAGTAGACGAAGTAAATGTAACTCCTGTCTCTCCTGGTATATTTGCACCATTTAATGTCCATTGATAAGTTGGTGCACTACCTCCATTGGTTGGAGTAGCGGTAAAGGTTACACTAGTTCCTGCACAAATACTAGTTAGTGTAGCACCAGTAGAAACTGACGCTGGTAAATTTGGATTCACAGTTACTGTTGATGTTCCAGTCACTGAAGCTGAACATAACCCTTCTGAAACAGAAACTAAACTCAAAGTCTGATTTGAAGTAGCTCCATTAACTGTAATTGTAGCAGTTCCTCCTGTCAATACTACGTTTTGAGTAGCACCACTATTAATAGTATAATTTAAAGTGGCACCATTTGTACCTGTTACAGTAAATGATGCTGTGTTTCCAGAACAAATAGGACTGTTATTCGATTGAATTGAAGCGGACAAAGTACGACAACCATAGATCGAAAAATTATCTAAACCAATTCCTTGTGCATTTGAACCTCCAGAGGCATAAGACCATCTGAAATAAATATCACTACCTGCTGATAAATTTATACCACTTAAAACTACAGATTTTGAAACGGTTACTGGTGCACCAGCCGGAACTGAAGTTGAATTTGCATCAGCAGAAAAAGTATGATTTCCTGTTGTTGCAGCAGTCCAAGTAGTTCCATTGGTGCTGTAGAAAAATGTTAAGTTACAAACATTTGTTCCTGTTCTGTATTTTTCATAATCAAATGATACCGTAATATCATTCATCGTTGAAGTAGTATTGTTACGTACTTTTGACAATATCGACAAACCAACGTTATTTGCAGCTGTTCCTGTTGGGTAACTTCCTGAAGTTAAAAACCCAATGGCACGTTCAGTTGATGACGTTGGATCACCATTAGCCCAGTTATAGGTAGCTCCTGTTGAAGCTGCTGCTAATGTACCCCCACGATTGGTAGTAGCTGAAATATTATTGGCAGCATCAATCCACAAAGGAGCTGAAGGTGAACCTACTGCAGTACTTGCTTTAAAACCTTGAGGTAAACTGGCTGTTGCAGATGTACCAATTGACATATCTTCTGTCACCGCAACTCCAAGTGCATTCATAATAATGTAGTCTGGTGCTGGTACTGTAAAAGTATTCGATGTAACAGATGTCAAACCAGTAGCAGTAAACGTAATTGTTGCTCCAGAAACTAATGCAGCACTTGAGGCTGTTAAGTTACTATAAGTAACCACCCCAGAAACCCCATTCAATGTTAATGTACCACCCAAAGTGTATGCACCAGCACCCACAGCAGCATTAACTGTGTTGGTTGCGTTAGCAACAGTATTACCATATTGATCTTGAATTGCCAATACTGGTTGTGTTGCTAAGGTTCCTCCATTACTAGCAGGAGCAGTAGGCTGTGTTGTAATTCCTAATTTTGTTGCAACTCCATACCCAATTGCCTGACTCACACTAGTAGAACCATAATTAGTTGCGTTAACCGCAATAGTTTTTGTTCCTGCTGTTTGCAACAAAGCAGCCGGTGTTGAAGCAGAAGGTGTAAAAGTAATTTGACCCGCCGACACGGTGTACCCTGCGGTCAAAGTAGTTCCTCCAACCGTTACACTAGTAATAGCTGCTCGCCAAGTTGGATTATCAGTAAATGTGATTACAAATGGATTATCAACAGTGGCTCCAGAGGCAGCTGTTAATGCAGGCGGAGTACCAATTAAAGTCATGGTATTACCCGTTGCTGTTCCTGTTACAGTTACATTTGCTGTGGTATTTGCAGCAGTTAAAGTTGCTGATAGAGTACGTCCAACAGTCGCTAATGCAGAAGCATCAGCAATTAATAAATAGCGTGTTACCGCTGTTAAACCTGTTTGACCTGTTACGGTAAAACCTAAAGTTGCCGAATACGTCGCTACAGTTCCTATTGGAGCTGCAATCTCAGCAGCATCAGCAATACCGTTGGCATTAGCATCTACAATAATTCTGAAATTCGAATATTCTGTTGCAGTAGCAGTACCGCCTAGGGTAATGTTTGCCGCAGTAAAGTTAAACGAATTGGTACAAGCATTCGGTGTTAATCCAAATCCAAAAAGTACTGCATTCGATGTACCAGCTACAATATTTCCTGTTGCAGGTGTACCTGTATTTGCTAAAGTAAACGTTGGTGTTACCGCAGACGTAACATTAATATTAAAAGAGTTAGAAGATGCACTCCAATCAATTACACGAATATAATAAACAGTTCCTCCTGTTAAAGAAGAAGTTATAGTCTCAGTAGTGGTAGAACCATGAGATGTTGCTATTGCAGTACCCGTAGTAGGGCAAGAAGTTGAAAACAAATCTATATCAATATCTGGTCCAGTGGTAAACGTTAATGTAACGGTATGATTTCCACTACATGTTGGTGTAAATTTATACCAAACGTCCGTTTTTGTAGAGCCATAAGTGAATGTATTACCTGAAGTCGTGGTTGCTCCTGAAAGTGTTCCAGAAACAGCCGCTGCACCAATAGTCAATGTAGTAGCATTCGAACATATATCGTTTGCTGGTGGTGGAGCAAATACTGCATTAGTATTTCCTACAACAATCAAGTTACTACCGTTTTGTAAAGCAACTCCTGTTGCCGTAGTAGTTGTAGTATTCAACGTTACTGGATACGTAGTGTATGCAGTCGTGTAATTTCCTAATTCACCCGTACCTGTATTAGTGAAAGAAGCTGCTTGATTCGCAGCAACCCATGTTGGGGTCACCGTAGCAGTTGTTGCCGCAGAAGAAGTCACACTCCATTGTAGCGTAACAATCTTAGTAGCATCAGAGGCAGCATTAGTGATAGTACTTCCTACGTTCACAGATAAATCGGAAGTTCCAGTAGTATTGGTAATCGCAACTGGTGTATAGTTGGTGGTATTCAATCCAATTGGAAAGGTAAATGCCGTGTTACCCACTGCAGCTTTTACCACACGACCTGTACCGCTGGTTACAATATAATTAGTTGCTGAAGCATTCGTGATGCTTGCACCAGAATTTAAAGTCAAATTATTAGTTCCTAAAGTCAACTTACCCGATGTCAAATCTAAGTTAGTGGTTACAACAATGCTGTTGTTTAAAGTAAGACCCGTACTGTTGTTCAATTTTAAATAATCAAACGTAGTTGCTCCTGTTAGGGTTTGTGCAGTGGTACCACCAAATGTGGTCAAACGACTATTAGCATTGAAGGTTCCACTGTTAGAAAAATTACCGCCGATGGTTAAATCACCACCAACAGACGCACCCAAAGTTAACGTACTTCCTGTTCCAATAGTTAAGGTACCTGCTAAAGCTCTTGCGGCTGCAGCTGGCATGTTTACCGAACTCGTAGTCAAGGTCACGTTTTGTGGATTTCCAGTACCAGCAGTTGTGGCGTTTCCAGTCCATTCATTACCTACACCATATCCAGTTACACCATTGTAAACAAGTGTTGCAGTATTGGCATAAATTGGTGCATTGGTATTCGCAAATCCACCAGTATTAATTTGTAATGTACCGTTAATGGTCGTTTTGGCAGATCCAAAATCCAAACCTGCTGTTAATATAGTAGTTACATTGGCACCGATACTTAACGTTCCTGCACCTGTTACAAATTTATTTCCAGTAATATTTAAAGTTGCACCAGTAACGGTTGAAGTGATTGATCTTCCTGCCGCATTAGCAGCAATATTACCATTTGTATTCGCTAAAGTTAACGCTTGTCCGTTTAAATCTAACGCACCTGCATTTGACAATTGCAGCACATCTCCTGCTGTGGTATTGATGGTTACTGCTGTAGCTGGCGACGAACTCAATTGTACGTTACCTGCCGCTTTATTAATCACTAAATAATCAAAAAACACAGTACCTGCACCAGTTTTGGTAATCACTTGATTTCCGGTAGCTGCGTTAAAGAATACTGCTTTACTATTATTAGTTTGAGTAGCTGTAGCACCAATAGTCCAGTTTCCAGCAGTAGTGACGTCTCCACCCAAACTGATGGTTCCGTTTACCAATACATTCCCTAAAACAGTTAAACCACCCGAAGTAGTATTCAATACGGTTGATGCGTCTACGGTAATGTTGCCCGAACATTGTGCCGCTGTAGTACCCATATTTAAAGTGGTTACCGTACCTGGATTAGAAATTTGTACGTTTGCCGGATATCCTGCTCCCGAAGTAGCACTCCACTCATTACTACGACCGTAAGCTGCTCCAATATTATATACTAAGGTTGAAGACGCTCCATACGTTGGCGCTTGGTTAAAGAAACCACCCGTATTGATTCGACACGTTGCGTTAAGTGTTAAAGTTGCACTCGATAGTGTTACTCCAGCAGCCGTTTGAAAGACTCCAGTAACCGTGCGGTTAGCACCCGAATTCAAGGTTAATCCTCCTTGCAAAACAGAAACGTTTACCGGACCACTTGTGGTAGGCCAGTACACATCAGCTGAATTTACACCATATGAAGAAGTATTGTTAAAATTTAAAGAACCTGCGGCACCATAAGTAAAATTAGTTCCACTTGCAAAACCACCTGCATTTAACTGGAAAGTACCGTTAACGGTTGTAGTTCCTGTACGGGTTAAACTTGTTGCCGTAGACACAGTATGAGTAGCTGCAATAGTAACGTTATCGGTTGCTGTTGGCACGGTACCTGTTGACCATGTGGAACCTGTATTCCAATCACCTGAAGCAACTGAAGTTATTCCTGCTGCTGTAGCTGTTACTGAAATAGTAGAACCATTTGCTAACCTTACGGTCGTTCCAGAAGCAGTAGCTCCATAAGGAACAAAATACAAAACTAATGAGGTACCAGCTGCAACAGTAACAGTGCTAGCTGCATTAAAAGTTAAGTTTGTTGCAGTACCTGAAGATGTGATAGATTGAGCTGCAGCAAAATCTGTAACCGTACCTCCATTATTTGAGTATTTTAAAATAAAATTACATGAATTAGTAGTTCCACTTAATTGGGTTGCCCAAACAACACTATTTAATGTAAAATTATGTGTTGCAGCAGCTGAGATAGTAATTGCATAATAGGCATTTGCTGTAAAGCCTCCGGCAGATGTTGCAGTGTTAAATCCACTTCCGCTAAGAGCATTTGTTGCTGTTCCGCATGTTACACCTGTTCCTCTCGACCAGTTAGAAAATGAAACTCCGGTAGGCGGTGTTGTATACGTTGCTGTTGGAGTGGCAGGACAAGTCACTGATGCTCCTCCACCTATGGTTACTGTCGTCTGCCCAAAAGACAAACTACTCGTCAAGAGCAACAGCAGCAACACTAAAGTCGATACAAAGGAAGCGTAAAATTTTGTGCCAGATTTGGCAAAGTTAAGTTGGGTAGTGTTATTCATAAAAAATTATTTTTTAATGATGCTTTTAAAACCTATTCCGTTGAGTATGAATACAATTTTAACAGCCCGTAAAAGTACATTAATTTTTTAATTAACAAAATGTAAAGGATGTAGATTTTTTACTATTTCGATAAAATACACCTTCTTAAGGAATTCTTAAGAATCTGTTAAGAATTTGCGTACTTTTTAGTAACATTATCCGAACAACTCAAATCTACTAACCCAAATCTAAACTTATTTTAGAACAGGTCAAAGCCTAGTCAAAGGCATGGATAGTGTATGAAAACTGCCCTTAAAACACCATCCAAAAAAGTACTTTTACAACATAAAATATTCCAAAGTATTTACAACAAAAAACCCTTCTCAAATCAATGAGAAGGGTTTCTGGTTTTGTAAGTCGTGTAAAAAGCCTATCGTTTAATCACGCGTAGGGTTTTAGTCACCTCATCTTGTGATACAATCACATTGTATACACCCGATGGATAGCTCGCTCCTACTGCTAACGTTTCAATATCGGTAGTAGCAATCGTTTTGCTCTCTACTAGTTGTCCTAGCATGTCGTAAACTTTCACTTGCAGTGGTGTTTCGCTAGTAGTTTTTACATTCAACTTGAAGTCGTTGGCAAATGGATTAGGTACTGCCATGGCTTCAAATGTTATTGTGCTTGATTGCAGTGTTGGTGCAGTTTCAATCACTTTAGCATTCAACACCGCTGGTGTAGTAAGCGTACATGATTTGCCGTTAGGACCAAACACACCTCCTATTTGAACCGCTACTTGAACCGTATACGTAGCACTTCCTACCAATCCTGGAACACTATTCAATACAAACGAACG
>Ga0208401_100407_pt1 | contig 12231 bp, 9 predicted proteins | sample LakWasM112_LOW13_2_FD_183928 | JGI IMG/M metagenome (GOLD analysis project Ga0208401, IMG submission 183928) | Freshwater sediment methanotrophic microbial communities from Lake Washington under simulated oxygen tension - Sediment Metagenome... | ecosystem: Environmental > Aquatic > Freshwater >...
ATTTACATCCTGGCGGAAAACGCCCAGGGGCTCATCATTGTCGACATGCACGCCGCCCACGAGCGCATTGTCTACGAGCGACTCAAGTCGCAATGGGACAGCGGCGCACGCATCGCCAGCCAGCCGCTGCTGATCCCCGCCACCTTCGCCGCCACGCCGCAGGAACTGGCCACCGCCGAGCAGAACGTGGACGCACTGGCCGCACTGGGCCTGGAGATCACCCCCTTTTCTGCCCGCACCCTGGCGGTACGCGCCGTGCCCGCCACACTGGCGCAGGGCGACGCGGTGGAGCTGGCCCGCAGCGTGCTGGCCGAGCTGGCGGCGCACGACGCGAGCGGCGTGGTGCAGCGCGCGCAGAACGAGATCCTGGGCACCATGGCCTGCCATGGCGCCGTGCGTGCCAACCGGCAGTTGACGCTGCCGGAGATGAACGGCCTGCTGCGCCAGATGGAGTCGACCGAGCGCTCGGACCAGTGCAACCACGGCCGGCCCACCTGGCGCCAGCTCAGCCTGCGCGAGCTCGACGCGCTATTCCTGCGCGGGCGCTGAGAGCCTGTTCAAAGCCGCTGCGTCGCGGTTTTCACCATGCCACCACGCTCGGACGCCCTGGCCGAGCGCGGTGCTGGCTTCGCATCGCAAGTTCTGCACCGATTTGCACCACAGTCGCCACGCACCAGCACCTAAACCGGGCACAAAAGCACTGTTTTCGTGCGTCTGCGCCCCATTTTGTCGCATCAATCCATGCCGACTTGGCATAATGTCATGCTGCACCGCCGCACAAACCCCTTTTCCCGAAAGACAACTGCCATGAAATTCGCGTCCGTCGAGGCTTTTCTTGCCGAGGTAGCCACCCGCAATCCGCACCAGCCGGAATTCCTCCAGGCGGTCACCGAAGTAATGGAAAGCCTGTGGCCCTTCATCGAGAAACACCCCAGGTACGCCGAGCAGAGCCTGCTCGAACGCCTGGTGGAGCCCGAGCGCGTGATCATGTTCCGCGTTTCCTGGACCGACGACCATGGCGCGGTGCAGGTCAACCGTGGGTACCGCATCCAGCACAGCATGGCCATCGGCCCGTACAAAGGTGGCCTGCGCTTTCACCCCTCGGTCAACCTCTCGGTGCTCAAGTTCCTGGCGTTCGAGCAGACCTTCAAGAACGCGCTGACCACGCTGCCCATGGGTGGCGGCAAGGGCGGCTCCGACTTTGACCCCAAGGGCAAGAGCCCCGGCGAAGTCATGCGCTTCTGCCAAGCCTTTGCCAGCGAGCTGTTCCGCCATGTCGGCGCTGACACCGACGTGCCCGCGGGCGATATCGGCGTGGGCGGCCGCGAAGTCGGCTTTATTGCCGGCATGTACAAGAAGCTCAGCAACCGCGCCGACTGCGTCTTTACCGGCAAGGTGTATTTCGCCCAGGAGATGCTCAAGACCCGTGGCAAGTCGTTCGACGGCCTGCGCGTGTCGGTGTCGGGTTCGGGCAACGTCGCGCAGTACGCGGTCGAGAAGGCCATGGCCCTGGGCGCCAAGGTGGTGACGGTGTCGGATTCGAGCGGCACCATCGTCGATGAAGAGGGCTTCACCACCGAAAAGCTCGCCATCCTGATGGACGTGAAAAACCACCACTACGGCCGCGTGAGCGACTACGCAAAACGCACCGGCGCGCGCTTCGAAGCCGGCAAAACACCCTGGCATATCCCCGTGGACATCGCCCTGCCCTGCGCCACACAGAACGAGCTGGATGCCAGCGACGCCGCCACCCTCATCAAGAACGGCGTGCTGTGCGTGGCCGAAGGCGCCAACATGCCCTCGACCATTGAAGCGGCCAAGGCGTTTGAAGCTGCGGGCGTGCTGTACGCACCGGGCAAGGCCAGCAATGCCGGTGGCGTGGCGACCTCGGGCCTGGAGATGAGCCAGAACGCCATGCGCCTGAACTGGACGGCGGAAGAAGTGGACGCCCGCCTGTTGATGATCATGCAAGGCATCCACGCCGCCTGCGTCCAGCACGGCACGCGCGCCGATGGCTCAGTGAGCTACATCGACGGCGCCAACGTCGCCGGCTTCGTCAAAGTGGCCGACGCCATGCTGGCGCAGGGTGTGGTCTGAGTCACGGCTGCGGCCCTCCAACCCAAAGGGACCGCGCGGTCCCTTTTGATTTCATGCTGCCTCGGACGCCTCTATAGGCTTGAGGTCAGGCGCGGTCGGCTGGGTCGGTGCCTCGGACAACTTGGCAAAGCGCGCCAGCACATGGCGCGTCCAGTAGCCGATGTCGTAACGCTGTACCTGCATCAGCATGCGGCCCATGCGCAGGCGCTGCTCCACCTCGCCCATGGCCAGGGCTTCATCCAGCGTATCGTCAAGCGAGCTGCGGCTGAAAGGGTTGACAAGGATGGCGTCTTCCAGCTCCATCGCCGCGCCAGAGAATTCAGACAGCACCAGCACGCCGGCCTCGCCCTGTTTGGCGGCGACAAACTCCTTGGCCACGAGGTTCAGGCCGTCACGCAGCGGCGTGATCCAGGCAATGTCCGCGGCGCGGTAGGCACACACCACTTCCTCGAAGGTCAATGGCGTGGTCGAGAGGTGGATGGGCAGCCAGTGCAGCGTGCCAAAGTGGCCATTGATGCGACCCACCAGTTGCTCGATTTTTTGCTGCTCGGCACGGTACACCTCCATTCCCTCCGCAGCGGCCACGGTCACGAGCAGGAGTTTGACGCGGCCGTGCAGATCGGGGCGACGCTTGAGCAGGCGCTCGAAGGCTTCGAGCTGCTGGCGCCCGCCCTTGGCGTAATCCACACGGCTGACGGACACAATCAGCGTTTCGGTATTCAGATCCTTGCGGATGCGTTCGGTGCGCGCCTTGCCTTCGGGTGAATTGACGGTGCTGGCAATCAGCGCTGGCGCTGTACCAATCGGGCAGGTGTCAATGACGATGCTGCGCCCTTCCACATCGAGCTGGACCGTCACACGCGGCTCGGACAAAGCGCAGGCGCGCTGAAGGATCGGCAGGCTGACCGGTGCTTCATGCCGCACCACGCCTTCGCGCAAGCTCTCGACCACGGCGCAGAAGTTCTGCGCAAAACGCGGCACGTGAAACCCCACCAGATCGCAAGCGAGCAGGCTGTCGATGATCTCATCCCGCCAGGGCAGGATGTTGAAGGCGTCAGGCGCCGGGAACTGCGTGTGATGGAAGAAGGCGATCTTCAGGTCGGGTCGCATCTTGCGCACAAAGCCGGGCACCAGCCACAGGTTGTAGTCGTGCACCCAGACCACCGCGCCCTGCTCGGCCTCGGCACACGCAGCTTCGGCAAAACGCCGGTTCACTTCCCGGAAATCAGCCCAATGGATGTTTTCGGTCGAGTACAGCCACGGGAAGGTATGGATCACCGGCCACAACGCCTCTTTGGAGGTCACATGGTAGAACTGGTGAATCTTGGCGGCCTCCAGTGGAAGGCGCACCACGTCGTAGTTGCCGTAGCTGTCGCTGACCGTGATACGGCGCTCGAAATCCAGCGCCTTGCCAGCAGCGGCCTTCTTCCAGGCCACCCACACAGCCTTGTCCACATGGCTGAAAAAACCCTTGATGGCAGGGATGATGCCGTTGGGGCTGCGCGGCTCGCGCATCACGGTCTGGCCGTTTTCCACAAGCTCTTCATACGGCTGGCGGTGGTAGACGACGACAAGTTCGTTCCTCAATTCTTTCTGGGTGGGCTTATTCATGCGTGTCCTTTCTTAGTGAATGCGGTGCAGGGCGTCGAGCACGCCGGCGGCGCCCTCTTTGTCACTCCAGTGCACCTTGGGCAGGTCTTTGGCGGCCTCAGCCAGCAGCGGCTCACGGTTGGCGACGATGACGCCCTGCAGGCCCGTCTGGAACAGCGACAGGTCGTTCAACGTGTCCCCCGCCACCAACGTGCGCTCCTTCGGCAAGCCGAGCGCGCTCAGGGTGCGCAAGAGCGTCGGGCCTTTTTGCACGCCGCGCGGCAACACGTCGAAGTAGCGCTCGGCGGACAGCAGCACGTCGTAGCCCGCCGCCTCCAGTTCGCTGCGCGCTGCACCCGCGAGGCCCGTGTCGGAATAAAAGCAGGAGACGCGCCGCCCCTCCACCACGGGCTGCTCCGTGAGGTTCGGATGGCGGGCCAGAATGCTGCGCACAACGGCCGGCGCGTGCCGTGGCCAGCCTTCGTCCAGCCAGCCCTCAAGCGCTGGCAGCGGCGCACGCTCAGCACCGGCGTACACCGCCGTACCGACGTCGGAAATGATGTGATCCGGTTGCAGTGGCAGTTCATCGAGCACATCGCGCATGGTGGTCAGGCTGCGCCCGGTGACGTAGATCAGCACGATCTCGCTGCGCCGCTGGCCAATCCAGTCGTACAGGGCCGTGCGCTCGTCGGCGCTGCCGCCGAGAAACGTGCCGTCGAGGTCGGTGGCGAGAATGGTCTGGTGCATGGGCGCTCCTTTCGTGAAGGGTGGGCAAGAAACCCGCCCCAGCGAAGGGCTGGCGGAAAAAGCCGCAGCCCCGGTGCCAGCGCGGATGAGAAAGAGGTGACAAGAAAGCACGGCCGCCGAGGCTGCCGTGAGCGAGGCGCGGCGTTTACAGCGCCGTGCCGGCTTCTGGAACGCCCGAAGCCTGCGCCAACGCCACCACAATGGGGCTCTGCTTGCCCAACATCAGGGTGTGCGTGGGGAAGGCAAAATCGACGCCGAGGGCGGCAAATTCGCGCATCAGTCCCAGGTTGATGGCCTGCTGTACATCGCGGTAGGCGGTGTAGTCGGGCGTGAGCATCCAGTACACGACCTCGAAATCAAGGCTGGAGCCACCAATGCCGGTGAAATGCGCGCGGTCAAACCGGGCCTGCTTCTGCGCATCCACAACCTTCTTGATGGCGTCCGGAACCTGCTCAAGCTGATCCGGCGTGGCATCAAACGTAAGGCCAAAGGTAAAAGGAATGCGCCGCTCTTTCATGAGCTTGTAATTGCGCAGCCGCGATTTCGTCAGATCGCCATTCGAAAACACCAACACCTCTCCGCTCAAGCTGCGCAAGCGGGTGGTTTTGAGGCCAATATTCTCGACGCTGCCACTGAAATCGTCGATAACGATGAAATCGCCGACCTGGAAAGGTTTGTCAAGCACAATACTGAGGCTCGCAAACAGATCGCCGAGAATATTTTGCAGCGCCAGACCAATGGCAATACCGCCAATGCCCAAACCTGCTACCAGGGCATTGACATCAAAACCCAGATTATCGAGCAGCAGAAGCAGCAGAATGGCCCAGGCCACCACCCGACCAATGAAACTCAGAATCGACAGGGCGCTGGTGGTGGAAGGGTCCTTTTGCAGCGAATCCTGCCGCACAGTGGTGATCCAGCCACTGATGAAGGCATTGGCACACAGCCCCAATTGGAGAAAAAACGCCACTGTGGCCATACCGGACAGCCAGCGCTCGCTGCTGGCACGCAATACCAACTCGTTGCTGGCAGGGAGCAGAGCCACCACCGCCACCAGATACCAGCGCACTGCGCGCAACCCCTGAACCAGGGCGTCGTCCCAGCGGGTGCTGGTGGATGCCGCCCATGTTGAAATACGTCGAATGATCAGTGGCAATATGATTTTCATCATTACCACGGCCCCTACAATCCAGACCGCTGCCTGCAACCACGCGAGCAGGCCATTGCCAGCAAAAGACATATCGAGAAATTCCTGCATCGTCCGGGGTACTCCTTGCATCAAAATGGCATGAATATTGAATGACTTTCGATCTGCGCTATGAGAATCATAAATATTCACAAAAATAGCGCCGAAATATATGCGCATTATGAATTATAACAGAATACACTCTAATTGTCTATATTCAATTAATCCGAGAATACTATTGACATAATCCAAGACCATGTTCATGGGGTGCGAGGAAGACGCATCCTGACTTCGTCTGGTACGCTCAAAGCGATGCCCGCCCCCTCTCTCGCAGCCCCTCCGATCGCAGCACCAGCGGTATCGCCTGACCTGGCCGTTGTGGTGCTGGCGCTGCTGCTCAGCATTCAGCCGGTCACCACCGATCTGTACCTGCCTGCGCTCCCTGCGCTGACGCGCAGCCTGGGTGCGCCGGTGGCGCAGGCGCAGCTCACGCTCAGCGCTTTGTTGCTGGCGTTTGGTGTGTCGCAGCTTGCCTGGGGGCCGCTGTCTGACCGCTTGGGGCGCAGGCCCGTGCTGCTCCTGGGTCTGGGGCTGTACACGCTGGCGTCTATCGGCAGCGCACTGGCGCCCTCCATGGATTGGCTGGTGATCTGGCGCACGCTGCAGGGTGCGGCCATGGGCGCGGTGGTGGTGTGCGCGCGGGCCATCGTCCGCGACCTGTACGCACCACTGGCCGGCGCCCGTGCCATGTCGCGCGCGCTCACGGGGTTGGGGATCGTCGCCTGCCTGAGCCCGCCAACCGGCGCGCTGCTCTCAGGCTGGCTGGGCTGGCGCGCGGCGCTGCTGGCATTGACGGTTTTTTCGATGGCGGCGCTGGCGCTCGTGGCGCTGCGACTGCCCGAGACGCTGGCGCGCCGCAACCTGCGGGCACTGGAGCCCGCCACCCTCCTGCGCACCTGGATGCACGTACTGCGCAATCCGACGTTCTGGGCTTTCTCCCTGCTCACCACAGCGTCCTACGGCGGGCTGTTCACCTTTCTGGCGTCGTCTTCGTTCGTGTTCATCGAAGTGCTGCATCTTTCGCGCACGCAGTACAGCTTGGCGCTGTTTTTCAGTGCCTTTTCCTATTTCGGCGGCACCTTCGCCTGCCGCGCCGTACTCACGCGGCACGGCCTGCGCAGCACCGTAGCGGTGGCGGGGGCGCTAAGCCTGGGCGGCGCGCTCGCCATGCTGTTGCTGGCCTGGGCCGGCGTGCGGCACCCGGTCGCACTGCTGCTGCCGTTCTACAGCTTCATGGTGGCGCATGGCATGCACCAGCCGTGCGGGCAGTCGGGCTGCGTGGGGCCGTTTCCGCACGCGGCCGGCGCGGCCTCGGCGCTCAATGGGCTCATGATGATGCTGGCGGCCTTTGCCGTGGGCGGCTGGGTGGGCGCACACCTTGATGGCACCATTTGGCCGCTGGTGCATGGCGTTGTCTTTTGGGCCACGCTGGTGGCAGCCGTGGCGTGGACGCTGGTGCAAAAGTTTGGAGAGCCGCTTGAGCACCGCTGAGGCCCTGCCCTGCCTGGCAATTGCCGGCCCCACCGCGTCTGGCAAGACCGGCGCTGCCCTGGCGCTCGCCGAGCGCCTGGCCGAGAGGGTGGCGCTGGAGATCGTCAGCGTCGATTCGGCCCTGGTGTACCGCGGCATGGACATCGGCACCGCCAAGCCCACGGTAGCCGAACGCGCGACCGTGCCGCACCACCTGATCGACATCCGCGAGCCCTGGGAGCCCTACAGCGCAGCCGCCTTCGTGCAGGACGCTACCCGATTGATCGGCGACATTCGCGCTCGCGGCGCCCTGCCACTGCTGGTAGGCGGCACCATGCTGTATTTCAAGGCACTGATCGACGGCTTGAACGCCATGCCCGCCGCCGACCCAGACGTGCGCCAACGCATCGAAGCGCGCGCCTTGCAGCTGGGCTGGCCGGCGCTGCACGCCGAGCTGGCCGGGGTCGACCCGGTGACCGCGGCACGCTTGGCCCCGGCTGACAGCCAGCGCATCCAGCGTGCGCTGGAAGTATGGGAAATCTCCGGCCAGCCCCTATCTGCCTTTCATGCTCCTGAAAAGAGAGCTTCTAACGCAGACGGCATAAGCGCTGGATGCCTTTTTAGCCTTGAACCCGACGACCGCGCCTGGCTGCACGCCCGCATTGCGGCGCGCTTTGATGGCATGCTCGCGCAGGGCTTTCTTGCCGAAGTGCAGCGCCTGCGCGCCGACCCCCGCCTGCACGCCGACCTGCCTGCCATGCGCTGCGTCGGCTACCGCCAGGCCTGGCAAGCGCTTGACGCCCAAGCGGCTAGCGGGCGCGCACTGGACCTGGCCGACCTGCGCGAGCGCGGCATCGCCGCCACGCGGCAACTGGCCAAACGCCAGATCACCTGGCTGCGCGGCATGCCCGGGCGCCAACGCATCGCCTGCGACGCTGCGGATATGCAGGCCGCTCTGGAGGTCGCCGTGCTGGCGCGGCTGGAGCAGCCTGCGCCATGAGCACAGCACCGGGCCAGCCCAAGCCAGCTCGCAGCACGGAGCCTCCCAAATGAGCGTCCAGGTGCGGGTGGCAGATCTCGCCAAACGCTATGGCGACAGCACGGTGTTCGAGCAGGTCGATTTCACGGTGGCGCCAGGCGAGTTTGTCGCCATCATTGGCGACTCGGGCGTCGGAAAATCCACTCTGCTCAACTGCCTGGCGGGCCTCGACACCTGGAGTGCCGGCAGCATCCACCATGGCTCCACTGACCTCGCCACCCTCGACACGACCCGGCGCGCGCTATGGCGCCGGGCGAATGTGGGCTTTGTCTTCCAGGCGTTTCACGTGCTGCCGCATCTTGATGTCGCGCAGAACGTGTCCTTGCCGCTCATGCTGCTGGGCGACAAGGGTTTCACTGCTCGGGTAGCCGACATGCTGGACGCCGTCGGCCTGGCAGGTTTGGGCACGCGGTTGCCGCAGCAGCTCAGCGGCGGCCAGCTGCAGCGCGTGGCATTGGCGCGTGCGCTGGTGCACCGCCCCGCTCTGCTGCTGGCCGACGAGCCGACCGGCAACCTTGACCCCGGCACGGCAGGGCGCGTGCTGGACTTGCTAATCGCCCAGACGCACCGGCATGGCGCCTCGCTGGTGCTGGCGACCCACTCGGACGCCGCGGCGGCGCGCGCCGACCGGGTGCTGCACCTGACAGCGGGCGGCATGCGCGGCTGACAGCCGGCTTATTCGATGACGAGGCGCTGGCCGCTACCGCCTTGCTTCTTGGGCAGGTTCAGCGTCAGCACGCCGTTGTCGTACTTCGCCTGGCACTGGCTCGCCTCGATATCGGCCGGCAACTGGAAGCTACGCGACACACTGCCAAAGTAGCGCTCTGAGCGCAGCATTTTCTCGCCCTCGGTTTGCTGGTCCTGCTGGCGCACTTCGGCACGCAGCGTCACCACATTGCCATCGACCGTGACATGTATTTCGTCCTTGGGTACGCCAGGCACCTCGGCGGACACCAGGAAGCCACCGTCATTTTCCTTGACGTCCACCTTCATCTGGCCGGGGCTCGGCAGCGGGTCACCGTGCAGCGGGCGCACATAGAACCCCGGATTCACATCCTTGAAAAACTCGTCAAACAGGCCACCGCGGCCGATCAATGCGTTCATGGCAATAGCTCCTTTCAAAGTTGCTGGTTTCAAGGTGGGCCAGCCATCGGCCAGCCTCTGAGCAGCATCTAGGGGGCGCGCGCCACAATTCAAGAACTGCACAATGGCAGGGTGCTCCGCCTCTTTCGCGTCTGGTCCCTCCAAGCCCTCGCCCGCCACCCCTGGCAGAGCCTGGCGGCTGTATGCGCCGTGATGCTGGGCGTGGCGCTGGCCTTCGCGGTGCACACCATCAACGCATCGGCGCTGGAGGAATTCGCCCAGGTCACGCGCAGCATCAACGGCACACCCGACCTGCAGTTGCGCAACGCGCAAGGGCATGTGGACGAGCGCCTGTACCCGCTGCTGGCGCGCGAGCCCGAGGTGGCACGCGCCAGCCCGGTGCTGGAACTGCAATTGCAGGCCAGCGCCACCAGCACCGCAGATCGGCAGACGCCCACCCTGATACGTGTGCTGGGCGTAGACGCGCTCTTGCTCCCAGCCACCGCACCCGCGCTCATGCCGCGCCCCTGGGCCAGTCTGCCCACCGACCGCCTGGCCCTGTTTGCTCCGGCCGCGGTGTACCTCAATGCGCAGGCGCGGCGTGCGCTGGACTTGCCCGAGGCACCTGCCGAGGCACCCAGCATCACGCTGCGGCGCGGGCTGGAGCAGTTCGCCGTGCGGGTCGCCGGCACCGTGGTCGCAGGCGGCGCACCACTGGCGGTCATGGACCTTGGCGCCGCCCAAGATATGTTTGGCCTGGCGGGTAGCCTGAGCCGCATCGACCTGCAACTGCGCCCGGGCACGGTGCGCAGCAGCTTCACCCAGCGCATGGCACAGCGCACCGACTGGCCGCCCGGCCTCGTGTGGGCCAACGCGCAGGACGCCGGCCAGCGCATGGATGCGCTCTCGCGCGCCTACCGCGTCAACCTGAGCGTGCTGGCCCTGGTGGCGCTGTTCACGGGCGCGTTCCTGGTGTTCTCGGTGCTCTCGCTCAGCGTGGCGCAGCGCTCGGCCGCGTTTGCCCTGCTCGCCGTGCTCGGCGCCACGCCGCGCCAGCGCCTGCTGCTGGTGCTGCTGGAATCGGCCACGTTCGGCGTACTGGGCAGCGCGGCCGGTGTGGCACTGGGCACGGCGCTCGCAGCGGGTGCGCTGCGCCTGCTGGGCGGTGACCTGGGCGGCGGCTACTTCAGCGGCGCAGAGCCTGCCTTGCAGTGGAGCGCGCTCGCGGCGGCAGGCTATGGTGCACTCGGTGTTCTGGCCGCGCTGCTGGGCGGCTGGTGGCCGGCGCGCACCGCCGAGGCTTTGCCGCCTGCGCAAACGCTCAAGGGTCTGCACACCGCCGGCACGCAAGCACCCTCGCCGCGCACCGGACTGGCACTGTTGGCCACGGGCGTGCTGCTGGCCTTTGCTCCCGCAGTGGCAGATCTGCCGGTGGCGGCGTACCTGTCGGTGGCGGCGCTGCTGCTGGGCGGCATTGCCTTGCTGCCGAGTAGGGCGGCGTTGCTGCTCAAGGCACTCGGTGCATGGTCCCGGCGACATCCCCTCGCGCTGCTCGCGGTGGAGCGGGCACGCCGCACGCCCGGACTGGCGGCCGTGGCAGTCGGTGGTGTGGTGGCAAGTCTGGCGCTGGCCGTGGCGCTAACGGTCATGGTGAGCAGCTTTCGCGGCTCGATGGTGCAGTGGCTGGATGCCGTGTTGCCCGCACCACTCTATGTGCGCGGCGCCTCGGCCGACGGCCAGGCGGCTTTCAGCGAGCGCTTTGTGCAGGCAGCGCGCGCCCTGCCAGCGCTCGCGCGCGTGGAAGGCCTGCGGGTGGTGCAGCTCCAGCCCGACCCGGCGCGACCGGCCGTCGCCCTGATTGCCAGACCCCTGCAGGCTGGCGCTGACAAGGTGCTGCCCTTGATCGGCCCCGCGCTCGCCGTACCGCCTGGCCGGGTCGCGGTGTACGCGAGCGAAGCGGCCGCGGACTTGTGGGGCGCGCAGCCAGGGTCTGATCTGGCACCATTTTTAGAGTCTTTTAGGGCTCTAGCGCAGGATGGACAAGCGCCAGCAGCTTCTTTTTTTGTAGCTGGCGTGTGGCGCGACTATGCCCGCCAGACCGGCGCACTGGTCATCGACAGCAACGCCTTCGCCGCCTTGAGCGGCGAGCGCGGCGCCAACGACCTGGCACTGTGGCCCACCGAGGGTACCGACATGTCAAGCGCACGCCGCGCGATCACGCAACTGGCCACGCAGCAAGCAGGCGCAGCGGCGGCGGAGGGCCTGCAATTCTCATCGGCCGGCGAGGTGCGCGAACGGTCGCTGCGCATCTTTGACCGCAGCTTTGCGGTCACCTACTGGTTGCAGGCGCTGGCCATTGGCATCGGCCTGTTTGGCGTGGCCGCAAGCTTCAGCGCGCAGGTGCTGGCGCGACGCAAGGAGTTCGGACTGCTGGCGCATCTGGGCCTGACGCGCGCACAGATCCTGGCTGTGGTGGCCAGCGAAGGCGCGGCCTGGACGGGCGTTGGCGCTGCGGCTGGCCTGCTGCTGGGAGTCGCCGTGTCCCTGGTGCTGGTGCTGGTGGTGAACCCGCAGAGCTTTCACTGGACCATGGAGCTGCGCTTGCCGCTGCTGCGGCTGTTGCTGCTGTGCGCTGCCGTGGTGCTCGCCGGCACCGCTACCGCCTGGCTGGCCGGGCGGGCCGCCGCGGGGCGGGACGCGGTGATGGCGGTGAAGGAGGATTGGTGAGCCGGGAAACCTGCTGCGCCACAATCGGCGAATGACCACCACCGCCACCCCCTGGCTGCACCAGGCCATCGACCGCATCGAAGCCGACTACCAGCGCAGCGCCGACACGCACCTGATCCCGCTGCGCCTGCCTTCGCATGCGGCGCAGGGCATCGACCTGTATCTCAAGGACGAATCCACCCACCCCACGGGGAGCCTCAAGCACCGGTTGGCGCGCTCACTGTTCCTCTAC
>Ga0208401_100408_pt1 | contig 12193 bp, 11 predicted proteins | sample LakWasM112_LOW13_2_FD_183928 | JGI IMG/M metagenome (GOLD analysis project Ga0208401, IMG submission 183928) | Freshwater sediment methanotrophic microbial communities from Lake Washington under simulated oxygen tension - Sediment Metagenome... | ecosystem: Environmental > Aquatic > Freshwater >...
CCTTACCAGGACTTTCATCCATGGCGGACAATGAAACAATCCCTCACCTTTTGAATACGCCTGGCTCAGCAGTTCTGTCATCCCATATTCGGAATGAATTGCTTTTACACCAAAACTTTCTTTCAGCTGCTGATGAACTTCGTCTCTTGTCAGTTCTTCTCTCCGGCCCTTCATTCCACCTGTTTCCATGATGGTTGTGTTGTAACAATTCAACCGGTATTTTTCTGCAAAATCAAGCAGACCGAATGTTACCCCTATTAACATCGTTTGCTGTCCGTTTGTTTCAAGAAGCTTCATTGCTTCAAACAATTTATCAAATTCATTCAGATAAAATCCGTTGCCCGGATGCTGGCTTTCATCCATGAGGCGCTTCACCATGTATACCAGCGAAGAGTGTTTGCGCTCAAGATAAGATGGCAGTAAGCCGAGGAAACACCAGTTTTCAGGATTGCCGTACTGCAGTTCAAACGCATTGAAAAAAGAGTCTTCGTATAGAGCGAGGCTTTTAACCTCATGCTTACTCTGAACTGTTTGGGATGTACCACTGCTTTCGAAAACAGCTTCGGGTTGAAATGCTGTTGAAACTACATGATGTGTTTTAAAAAAACTGATCGGCAAAAAAGGAATCTCCCGGTCAGGCAGCATATTTCCCTCATTAACTTTCAGCGCTTTGCAAAACGACTGATAAACAGGATTGTTCGCATACTGAAAGCTGAATGCCTCATGTGCAACATTGCTGAAATTAGCGGCATTTACCTCAAAAAGATTGTTAACAAAAGGAGGAATCAATTTTTTAATGCTGTATTAATGCTTAAATTTGAAATAATAACAATTCCGAATGAGAGCAAAACTATTATTTCTTTTTTTATTTGCGGGTATCCTTTCAGGATGTAAAAAAGACAGGTATCAAACAAAGCCTCAATTAAAGATCAAAGATCTGAATGTGGGCACCATTACTACATCAAACGGAACGGGATCAGCCGTAGAAATTGAATTTGAAGTAACCGATAAAGAGGGAGATGTGGAAGATAGTATTTTCATTCAGAAAATTGATGCGGCAGCCATTCCTTGTCCCGGCAATTCAATCCTGACCAATCTTGATTATAAAATCCCTGATTATCCCAATTCAGCCAATCAAAAGGTTTTGTTCCGTGTTCGTTTTTCAACGCTCAATGTTGATGGCTATGCCTTACTTGGAGGGGCTGCTTGTCCGCCACGCAAGGATACTTCTTATTTTCGTTTTGTTGTAAAAGACAAGGCAGGCAACAAAAGTGACACGCTCGTTACTAAGCCTGTTGCGCTTCCGTTATAATAATTTTGTAAGCTGATGAAAGCACTCATCCGCTTTTTATTTTTTCATCACATTGTAATTGCTCTGTGTGCAGCAGCATTGTGTGTGCAGACAAAGATGTTTTATTTTCTTTTTGATTATCCCCTTACCCTCATCTCTTTTGTTTTTTTTGCAACACTTCTCAGCTACAATGTTCATTTTACCTTTGCTGCACAAAAAAGCAGTTCAACGGATCAGTTGCTGTGGTTTAATCAAACAAAAACGTTTACACTGATCTTTAATGTACTTACACTGGCAGCCACAATATGGTTCTGGTGGAAGGTAAGGGAGATTACAGTACTGATTCTTATTTCAATTCTGATCAATGCAACCTATACAGCACCGCTATTGCTTAGAAAACCAATTAAACTTCCTTCTTATCTTACATTCATTAAAAGCTATTTTATCGGGTTTGTATGGTCGTATGCAACGGTTGTGCTGCCCCTGGCATTTTTCCATGTAGAGCCGGAGTTAAATGAAATCTTTCTTTTTGCCAGCCGCATTCTGCTGGTGGCATTAGCAACAATGATCTTTGATTACAGGGATAAACTCCGGGATTTTGAATCAGGCGTACACACTCCGGCCAATTTGATGAATGAAAAACAGTTTACAATTTTCTTTCTGATTAACGTATTGATTTATCTGTTTACGGTTGTATTCCTGGCATACCGCTTCAACAATTCCGCTCACCTGCTGCAAATTATACCCGGGCTTGTATTAATTTATCTGCTCCGGGAATCAAAGCGGCGGGATAATGATCTGTTTTACCTTGGCTGGGTTGATGGAGTGCTGATCCTTTCATCCCTGTTGAGTTTATTCCTGCTGTTTTAATTACATTTGCTAAAACCATGAACCATGGCAAAAGCAACAAAAACAACGAAGAAGAAATCAATACTTACCGGTGCCTCACTCGATTTTTTAAAGAATTATCATAACACACATTCTCCGGTGGGTTTTGAAACAAGCGGGCAAAAAGTATGGCTGGAATATATTAAACCATACATCGACTCACATTTTACTGATTCATACGGAACAGCTGTTGGTGTGATTAATCCTGAACATGCCTTTAAAGTTGTGATTGAAGCTCATGCTGATGAAATCAGCTGGTTTGTAAATTATATTAGTTCTGACGGTTTAATTTATCTGAAAAGGAATGGCGGTGTAGATCATCAGATAGCTCCGGCAAAACGTGTATTGATTCATGGCAAAAAAGGGATTGTGAAAGCTGTATTTGGATGGCCTGCCATTCATACACGCCATAGCAGCCCTGATGCAAAAGAACCACAACCAAAAGTTGACAACCTCTGGCTCGATTGCGGTGCAAGAACGAAAAAAGAAGTGGAAGCATTGGGAATTAAAATCGGATGTGTTGTTACATACGAAGAAGGCTTTGATGAACTGGCACATGATTATTATATAGCCAGAGCATTTGATAACCGTATCGGCGGTTTTATGATTGCAGAAGTGGCAAGGCTGCTCAAAGAAAACAAAAAGAAACTTCCTTACAGTTTGTATGTGGTAAATGCCGTGCAGGAAGAAATCGGGCTGCGTGGTGCAGAAATGATTGCAAGAAGAATTAAACCCGATGTTGCCATTGTAACAGATGTAACACATGATACCACTACTCCAATGATCAGCAAGATTATTGAAGGCGATATCAGTTGCGGCCAGGGTCCTTCACTGGCAACGGCTCCGGCAGTTCATAATAAGCTGCTTGATTTTGTTGCCGATATAGCAGAAAAGAAAAAGATCGCCGTTCAATGGCGTGCACTCAGCCGCAGTACCGGAACCGATACAGATTCTTTTGCTTATGCAAATGACGGTTGCCCGTCTGTGCTGATCAGCATCCCGTTACGTTATATGCATACAACAGTTGAAATGCTGCATAAAAGTGATATTGAAAATACAATTCACCTGATTTATGAAACACTGCTTGCATTAACACCTAAAACAAACCTGCGCTACCTATGATGCAGTTATTATATCTTGATCCCGGCAGCGGCAGTTACCTGATACAGGTGATTATTGCTGCTGCGCTTGGAGTCATATTTTATTTTAAAAGTGGCTGGAACTGGATCAAAAGTTTTTTTATAAAAACACCTCCAAAAACTGAAGAGGATAAGAATGACTCAAGCGATTAACCATCATCCTGCTTCTTTCAGGGATCCATCAGGGTTTATTTATGAAAAAGATGGAGCTGTTTACAGATTTGTTTCATCTGAATATAAGCTGCATTATGATCTGCTGCAATCATCAGGCCTTGCTGAACAATTAATCAAACAGAACCTCTTACTTCCTTTCACTGAGCTGAAGGAAAATCATACAGGAAGAACTGACTGGTATATAACATTGCAGCCGCAAAACATTCCTTTTCTTTCATATGCCTGGGAGTGGAGTTTTGAACAGCTGAAAGACGCAGCACTCTCAACCCTTACCATCTGTAAAACATCTTTAAAGAAAGGAATGATCCTGAAAGATGCTTCGCATACAAACATTCAGTTTGTTGATGGCAAAATGAAACTGATAGATACGCTTTCGTTTGAGACATATAAAGAAGGTGAACCATGGATTGCCTATCGCCAGTTCTGTGAATGCTTTCTCAATCCACTCCTGCTTGCAGCATATAAAGATCTTGAAGTGCATAAATCATTGCTGAGTTATCCTGATGGAATTCCGTCACCGTTAACGGCGAAACTGCTGCCGTTCAAAACAAGACTGAATCCGGTTATGTATCTGCATGTATATCTGCATGCAAAACTTTCCGGAAAAAGTACAGCAAAAGAAACAGCTGCAAAGAAAGCTGTATCCTTAAAGAATATTGAACAGATTCTTCAAAGCCTGTATGATTGTATTGAGAGCCTATCTCTGCCGGTAAAAACGACTACATGGAATAACTACTACGATGAAACAATTCTGAGCAATGAATATCTGACGGAAAAAAAGAAACTGGTTTCTGCCTTGCTGGATGAAATGAATTACAATTCTGTCATTGACCTGGGGGCTAACGAGGGCGAGTTTTCGTTACTCTGTAAAAAAGAAGCACTGGTCGTATCGACTGATTTTGACAGTGCCTGTATAAATTCACTCTACACATCACTGAAAAAACAAAAGCTGAAAAATATTTTGCCGCTGGTTATTGACCTTACTTACCCTTCTCCGGCTACAGGATGGATGAATAATGAAAGACAGGCTTTCATACATCGCAAAAAATTTGATGCAGGTTTCGCTTTGGCGCTGATTCATCATCTGGCAATCAGTAAAAATGTGTCTTTTGATCAGCTCGCTGTTTTTTTTGCAGGCCTGTGCAATCAATTACTGATTGAGTTTGTACCAAAGGAAGACCCCAAAGTAAAAGAGATGTTGAAATGGAGAACAGATATCTTTAAGGATTATACAGAAGAAAAATTTCAGTCTGCTTTTACAGCAAAGTTTGAGCTGAAAAAGAAAATAGCTATACCGGGATCGCTAAGAGTATTATACTTCTACCAGAAACATCAGTAAAAATCACCAGGCCTGTTCATGAAAGAAAAGCTACTTTCAGCATTACAGAAGAAACCATATTTCCTGGTTTTACTGCCCCTGTTTTTTGTTTTGCACGGATATAATGATTTTTTCGGTTTTTTTCCTTTCTCTTTTACAGTATTGAACCTGGCCCTCACTCTGCTTGTATGTGCTTTTTTATATCTCACCGTTGGAGTATTCGTCAGAAACAGGCAAAAAAAAGCACTGTTTGTTTTTTGGCTGCTTTTGATTGTTCTCACATTCGGCAGCATACATGATTTATTGAAACAATTATTTCACGCAGGTTTCGCCAGCAGTTATTCATTTATTCTCCCTTTCTTATTACTGCTGTTTATACTCCTGTTTATCCTCTTAAAGAAAAGCAGATCACTTTTTACAAAGTCATTTCAGTTCATGAACGTTCTCTTTCTTTTACTTATATGTTATGAATTTATTGCCGGGATCAGCAATTACATTCATTTCAAAAAAGGCAATAATTTACTCGACAACAGGTTTGATACATACAAAGATTTCAAGGCTGGTGTACGGAATTCCGATTCGGCCAAACCTGATATTTTTTTCTTTGTATTTGATGCAATGCCATCAACAAAAGCAATGCAATCAACCTGGAACTATGACAACAGCCGGCTTGATACATTTCTGCAAAGAGAAAATTTTTATATCAGCAAAGATTCAAAGAGTAATTATAATCTGACGGTATTATCAGTCAGCAGCACATTGAATATGAGTTATACTCCCCCGGTTGATCTATACCAGGATGAAACAAGAATGTATTTCAAAGCTTCAGCGTCTATTCTTGATAATTCATTAACGAGAATTCTTAGAAATGAAGATTATACAATTTTTCAATACCAGGGAATTTCATTCAATAACAAAGATTGGCAAGGGCATCCTTTTTTTAAAGATATGTTGTATATGAATTATTTCTACAAAACCCTTCCCGGGCGGATATACAGAGACCTGGGTTGGAATTTTTTCCGGTTTAACCTGGAATCGATTAAAGAATATACAGTTTCCAGATACGAGGAAAGAAATAAAAAAGCAGAAGCCGACCTGAACAAAACAATTGAACTGGTTAAAGGCAGCTGTTCTTTCAACTCACAAAAACCAAAGTTCCTGTTTGCTCATTTTCAGTTGCCGCATGACCCATTTATTTTTGACAGTACTGGAAAAAGAAAACCTGCAAGAGAAACGTATAACATTTCAGAAGAGAACCAGCCAAAAGCATTTCTTGAACAGGTGAACTATGCAAACAGGGTTATTGATCAGTTGGTCAGATATATTAAAACACAGAACAGAAAAAACACAGTTATCATTATTGAAGGGGATCATGGCTATCGGAATATTTCCGGTAAAAAAGGTTACATGATTTACGACAATCTGAACAGCATCTATTTTCCGGATGGAGACTATCGGTCTCTTTATCCATCAATCAGCCCTGTAAACAGTTTCCGTGTGGTACTGAATAAATATTTCTCAGCAAACCTGCCTTTATTAAAAGATAGCAGTATTTTCATTCCTTACACTTTACCAGGAGAAAAATAATCAGCATGAAAATGTTCTTTCAGCAAACAAAACATTTTTTCAAAACATGGCCGGCATTTCTTGTTTTATTACCTCTCTTTTTTATTTACAGCGGCTACAATGAGTTATTTGGTTTTCTTTCGGTAAAATTTGTTGCACTTAATTTTCTCAGCATCCTCCTCGGCATTCTGATTACTTATGCAGTTGCCTTTCCTGTTTTCAGAAACAGAAAGAAAGCATCTGTCTTTACTTTCTTTGTCGGCCTTATCTGCCTGGTGTTTGGCTATCTGCATGACAGCCTTAAGCATTTCAACAGCTTACAATTACTTACAAAGTTTACAGTTTTACTTCCCCTCCTTGCACTTATATTTTCAGCTTTACTAATCTATCTTCTGAAAAGAAAAAAGGATTTCGATGAACTGTACTTATTTCTGAACCTGCTTTTTGTGATTTTGCTTTTTTCAGAAATCCCCAACAGTATAAAACGGCAACGTTTAGATAAGAGTGTTCATAATCTGATTGACTTCCGGTTCAATGCAGCCAATGAATATCTGCCATCACAAAAAACAGCTGATTCTTTAAAACCCGATATTTATTTCCTTGTATTTGATGCGTTACCTTCAAGCAGAAGCTTACAGTTCGACCTTGGAAAAAATAATTATCACCTCGATTCCTTTCTGCTGCAACATGGGTTTTATGTGGCATCCGCCGCTAAGGCTAATTATAACTGGACCATTCATTCTCTCAGCAGTACATTTAATATGGACTACTTGCCTTCCTGGATTTCTCCTGTTATGAATGACCCTAAGGCTTTTTTCTGGGGATCTGCTTCTATTTTGAATAATTCACTTTTTTCGATCCTTCAAAAGGAAGGCTATCTTACAAAAAGTTTTCAGCCGGTTTCATTTTCAAATCCCGATTGGCCGGGTGTTCCCTATTTCAATGGTCTGAAAGAAAATCATTATTATTATAAAACATTACCCGGTCGCATTTACAGAGATCTTTTCTGGAATTATTCAAAAGTTGATGTTGCTTTTATTAAAGAAAGGCAGATGCAGATCATTGATACAAGGAATAATGAAAAGAAAAAGTACTTTGACATTACAAAAGCATTGGTAAAAAACAGCTGCTCACAAAAGGGAGGGCCTAAATTTATTTACGGTCATTTTATGCTGCCGCATGAGCCTTATACATTTGACAGTAATGGAAAAGTAAAGACGGCAGAACAAACAATCGTTGCAAGAAAAGAGGATGATGCCGGAGCCTTTTTTAACCAGGTTCTTTTTGCAGACAAAGTCATTCAGGAACTGGTTACTTACATTCAGCAAAACAACAGAAAGAATACAATCATTGTTGTTGAAGGAGATCATGGGTACAGAACGAGTGATGGAGATAAAGCAGGTTACACATTTAAGAACATGAATGCCTTGTATTTTCCTGATAAAAATTATTCCCTGCTTTACGACTCTCTTTCTCCCGTAAATACATTCAGGATTATACTGAATAAATATTTTAAAGCCGGCTTACCCATACTGAAGGACAGCAGCACACTTGTAACACAGCAAAAAGAAACGATCAGGAAATCAGAAAAGATTATTCAGTAACCATCTTATTGTCTTACAGCAGGGTTCATTTTTCAATATGCATCAATACTGATTCAGCAATCAACCTGTGAGCAAATGAGTTAGGATGGCTATCAACAAGAACCGAATCCTTTCCTGATTTTGCCCAGTGATTAAACTTTTTCCGATAGCCGATTTCCGACTGTGCACCGGGTATCTTGTACAAGACTGAATCTGCATTTGCTATTGAAACATTATGTCCCCGGCTTAACTGCAGACACTTATCTGAGCCTGGAGGATTACTGAGGTTGAGAAGAATAACTTTAGCAGAATACTGTTCTGCAATCCTGAATATTTCAGTATATGCAAACTGCTCGGCCTCTGCTGCTTTTTTTGTTGGCCTTTGTTTTAAAAAAAACAGGTTTTTACAACGTACAAAAAATAGCTGAGCCTGTTCTTTAAAAAAATAAGGGAAGCCCTTTTTGAAATAATACTTTAAAAAATTCCCATTATAGTTCTTCCTGTCTTCTGCAGGGAACAATCTTTCGACTGATGATTTGTAGATTGGAAATTCTGTGCGAAATGAAGACCCGTCATCAGTAAAGTAAGGAGTAGGTAAAAGATACCCTCCCCTGGAAGGTGCAAACTCAGAAACACCACGACTAATAAGCCACGGGCTGTTTTGAACAATAATATACTTTGGCTTTAGCCGTGGAATGAGCTGCTTTGCCTGCAAATACATTTGCGCCAAACCATACCCGCCAACCGCTGCATTCACATAGTTCATTTTTTTTTCAGCCGCCACTAAATAAGGAAATGTATTTTCAGCTCTGCAGGCTGAACCAAATGTAAATGAACACCCTAAAAAAAGTAAGTCAACAGGCTTATCTGTATCTGTAAGTGATGGAATTGAATCAGGAATACGAAAGCCATTTTTATCAGTCCTTACAGGTGCCGTTTGCAATAAATTATAGACAAGGGAACTCCGGTTGTTTTTAATCATTCTGTAGCCAAGAGTATCGTCTCTATTGTACATCTTACCCTGCCATGATATAAAATTAGCTGCAGTAAAATATTTGTAATACTCTATAACGTTCTTATTAATCGAAATAAAATGATAAATGAGCACCAGCAGGCTTATCTGAATAAGCAGGAATACAGTTGCTTTTTTTTTACTTTTCACAACTGAGGGGCCCCATAAACGTTTATATGCTATACTGACGAGACAGAATAAAAAAATGATACTCTGAAAAAAACGGTAAATAAACTTCGCATCGTCAGAAAGAAAAAAACCTGTAACATTCGCAAACAATCTTAATACAACTAACAGGATGATACAAATAATTACAGCTAAAATAATATCAAGAAAGAAGCGTCGCAATAAACTATATTGAAAGGTTACCTGAAAATTACCGAACGGATTCTGTCAGCCACTCTACAGCCAGTTCATATCCCTTAAGCCCCAGCCCGAAAATACTTCCGGCTGCTTTTCCGCTTACATGAGAAAGCTTTCTGAAATCCTCCCTTGCATGAACATTAGAGATATGCACTTCAACTACAGGAGTCTTAATGGCTGCAATGGCATCGCCAATGGCCACAGATGTATGTGTATAGCCTGCAGGGTTTAAAACAATTCCATCAAACGAATAACCCACACGCTGCAGTTCATTAATCAATTCACCTTCAACATTACTCTGGTAATAGTGAAACTCCACAGAAGGAAATTTCCCTTTCAATTCATGTAAGAACTCTTCAAATGGTTTATTACCATAAATGTCTGTCTCTCTTTTGCCAAGCAGATTTAAGTTGGGGCCGTTAATAATAGCGATCTTCTTCATAATATAAATATATGAAAAGCCCCAACGTTTCGGTCGGGGCTTCTTATTAATTTAAACTCTTTTGAATCATTTGTATAAAATCATCAAACAGGTAGCGGCTGTCGTGCGGACCGGGTGTACTTTCCGGGTGATGTTGTACAGAGAAAGCCGGACGATCTTTCAACCTGATTCCTTCAATAGAACCATCATTCAGATTGAGATGGGTTATCTCTACATTCCCAGCTTTACGTACTGCTTCCGGATCAACTCCAAAGCCGTGGTTCTGTGTTGTGATCTCACATAAACCTGTAATCATATTTTTAACGGGATGATTCAATCCTCTATGACCATGATGCATTTTAAATGTAGGGATATCATTCGCCAAAGCAAGCAGCTGATGACCGAGGCAAATACCAAAGGTTGGTTTTTTTTCGCTGATAATACTTTTTACCGTTTCAATTGCATAATCCATACTTGCAGGATCGCCGGGGCCATTTGAAATAAAGTATCCGTTTGGATTAAATGCTTTCAGTTCATCCAGCTTTGTTTTTGCCGGGAATACTTTCAGGTATGCACCACGGTCAACCATGCATTGTAAAATGTTCAACTTGGTACCAAAGTCCATCACAGCAATTCGTACAGGCGATTTCTCATCGCCCATTGTAAAAGCTTCTTTCGTACTCACTGTACTTGCTAATTCCAATCCTTCCATAGAAGGCACTTTTGCCAACTCTTCTTTCAGTTTTGCTTCATCCAGTATTTCAGATGAAATGATACAATTCATTGCACCCTTCGTACGTACATGCGCTACAAGAGCCCTGGTATCTATGTCTTCAATCGCCACAATATTCTGTGCTTCCAGGTATTGCTGCAAAGAATGATCAGCATAATATCTTGAGTAACGGTCTTCGAGGTTACGTCCAATTAGTCCTTTGATTTTTACACTATTGCTTTCCACATCTTTCACAAACGTGCCGTAGTTACCCGTGTGCACATTGTTCATGATGATGATCTGGCCTGTATAACTGGGATCAGTAAATACTTCCTGGTAACCGGTCATACCGGTATTGAAGCAGATTTCACCCGTTGTTGTTCCAATCTTTCCAAATGCTTTTCCGTAAAAAACATTTCCATCTTCCAGCATTAAGATGGCTGTCTGAATTCCCGTTGGCTTGTGTGGTTGTGTCATAATTAGTATGCAAAATAAAAGAGGCAGAACCAATTGTCCCGCCTCTTTATCAGAATTTTTTCAACATTGCTATTATTCAGCTGTTTTTTCTTCTGTAGTTTCAGCAGCAGGAGCTTCTTCAGCAGTTGCTTCAGCCTTTTTCTTCGCACCACCAGCACGACGTGTTTTCTTGGCAGGAGCAGCAGCTTCACCTTTTCCTTTACCGTAGATTTCATTGAAATCAACCAGTTCAATCATGGCTTTTTCTGCGTTATCACCAACACGGATACCTAATTTCAGGATACGTGTATAACCACCGGGGCGGCTGGCGATCTTTTCTGCAACTGTACTGAACAGTTCAGTAACAGCTTCTTTATTCTGTAAATAGCTGAACACAACACGACGTGAATGTGTTGAGTTGTCTTTTGCTTTTGTAATCAGTGGCTCGATCCAGGTACGTAATGCTTTTGCCTTGGTTAAGGTTGTAACAATACGTTTGTGCTGAATCAGCTCGATTGCGAGGTTAGTCAGCAACGCTTTTCTGTGAGAAGCGGTGCGACTGAGATTTTTGATTTTGTCTCCGTGACGCATGACGTGTAAAATTTAGAATCTTGTACCGTGTCAGGAATTACAAGATTATGTTTAAAAAAATAGTCAGCCGCAAAACTGCAGCTGACTAAAAAGAATTAATCGATATTATCTAATCCCATTTTGTGCAGATCCATACCGAAGTGAAGGCCTCTTTCGCCTAACACCTGCTCAATTTCAGCCAGAGATTTCTGACCAAAGTTGCGGAACTTCATCAGGTCTTCCTGCTCGTACTGTACCAACTCACTTAATGAATTGATCTTCGCAGCTTTCAGACAGTTGAAGGCACGAACTGAAAGATCCAGGTCTTCCAATGGGGTCTTCAGCACTTTACGTAATTGCAGCATTTGCTCATCCACCACATCTTCTTTCTTCTCTTCTTTATTATCAAACGTAATGTTCTCATCTGTGATGATCATCAGGTGCTGAATCAAAATACGGCTTGCCTGTTTTACGGCTTCTTCCGGATGAATAGTTCCGTCAGTTACCACATCCATTACTAATTTTTCAAAATCAGTACGCTGCTCCACACGGGTATTTTCAATCAGGTACTTTACATTTTTGATCGGCGTAAAGATGGCATCAGTAGCAATGAAGCCAAATGGTGCATCTTTCGGTTTGTTATCCTCTGCAGGAACATAACCACGGCCTTTCGCAATGTTGATTTCAATATCAAGTTTTG
>Ga0208401_100410_pt1 | contig 12133 bp, 14 predicted proteins | sample LakWasM112_LOW13_2_FD_183928 | JGI IMG/M metagenome (GOLD analysis project Ga0208401, IMG submission 183928) | Freshwater sediment methanotrophic microbial communities from Lake Washington under simulated oxygen tension - Sediment Metagenome... | ecosystem: Environmental > Aquatic > Freshwater >...
GTCGGCAAGGCTCGCGAGCACGGCCAGCCCCAGCGCCCCGCCCATCATGAAGGCGGTATTGACCACACCCGAGGCAAGCCCGGAATCTTCCGGGTTCACCTCGCCCATCGCGGCGAGCAGCAACGGGTTGAGGGCGATGCCCGCGCCCACCCCCAGCAGCAGCATGCCCGGCAGCACATGCGGGATGAACTGTCCTTGCACGGGTGCCAGGGCGAACCAGGCGAGGCCGAGTGCCGCCATCAACAGGCCGGCCCCCAAGGTCGGGCGTATGCCAAAGCGCAGCACCACCCAGGCCGACAGCCCGAGCGAGCACGTCGCCATGATGAGGTTCGCAGGCAGGAAAGCGAGTCCGACCTGCATGGGGCTGTAGCCGAGCACCCGCTGCAGGTACAAAGCCGACAGAAAGAACCACGCGAACATGGCGGCCGCCCAGAGCACGCCAATGGCGCTTGAAAGCGACAAGTTGCGCAGACGCAGGAGCGTCAGAGGCACCAGCGGCGCGGGCACGCGCGCCTGCAGCCACACAAAGAGGGCCAACAGCGCGGCGGCACTGGCCAGCAGCACCAGCGAGCGCGCGGAGGTCCAGCCGGCCTGGTTGCCGTTGACGATGGCGTACACCGCGAGCATCAGCGCCGTGGTGACCGTGGCTGCCCCGGCGACATCCAGCGCTTGCCCGTGGGCTTGGCCGGGGGTATCGGGCAGCATCGCGCGGCAGGCGAGGTAAATGGCGGCGCCGACCGGAAGGTTCACCAGAAATACCCAATGCCAGCTGAGTAGGCTCGTCAGCACACCTCCCAGGAGCACCCCCACACTGCCGCCGCCCGCGCAGACAAAGCCATACACGCCCATGGCGCGTGCGCGCTCCGCCGGTTCGGAAAATAACGTCATGATGAGCGACAGCGCCACGGCCGACACCACCGCGCCGCCCACGCCCTGGAGCGCACGCGCGGCCACCAGTAGCGCCTGCGTTTGCGCCAGCCCGCAGGCCAGCGACGCCAACGTAAACCCCGCGATGCCAAGCAGGAACAGCCTGCGCTGGCCGTACAAATCGCCCAGGCGCCCCCCCAGCAAGAGAAAGCCGCCGAAAGTCAGCATGTAGGCGTTGACCACCCAGACAAGCGAGGTCTCGGTAAAGCCCAAATCTGCGCGAATGCTGGGCAAGGCGACGTTGACGATGGTGGTGTCGAGCACGATCATCAACTCGCCCAGGCACAGCAGAATGAGGGCGCTCCAGCGCTGGCGCGGGGTGAGTGGGATAGGGATGGAGGTCATGCGGCGGGCGAATGCTATGGGAAATCGTTGCGGCGTGCTGCGCAGCAAAGCGCTGCGTCAGCGGCTGCGGCGTACTTGCTGCCAACGCCCCAATGGGGCCGCCCCCTGCGCGGGACGGCCTGCAATCTCCATCAAAGCTCCGCCCTTTTGCAGCGCTTTGTCATGTGCGTGGGCTGCAGTCACGCACGCACATAGCGCAGGTGGGTCGCCTCTGGAGTGCTGAGTACCCTGTCGATTTGAAACAGCGGTCCCGGGTCGCGCAGGTTCTCGAAGAGACGCCGCCCCCCGCCGAAGAACACGGGGGCCAGGGCGATTTCCAACTCGTCGACGAGACCTAGATTGAGGTACTGCTGGATGACGTCTGCACCACCGGAGATGCGAATATCGCGATCGCCCGCAGATTGTTGGGCCTGCTCCAGAGCCCGCTCCGGGCCATCGTGAACGAAGTAGAACGTCGTTCCCCCCGGCCGGGCCCACGGTTCGCGTCTTTCGTGGGTGAGCACGTAGACCGGCGTATGAAAAGGAGCCTCCTCAGGCCATGCTACTTCACCTTGCTCGAACATTTTCTTGCCCATGATATTGGCGCCAGTGCGCTCCATGGTGTGGCGAACCATGTCATTCACCGGACCAGTCTCTCCGCCTGATCCGAATTGCAGGGTCTCGCGGAAGTACTGCTGCTTGAGAAGCCAAGCCATCATCGCACCCCACTTTGCGCCCCAGTTCTTGTAATCAGGCTGGTCCATGGTCATCCCTTCGGGCGCCATGTAGCCATCGAGGCTAAGTCCAATGTTGACAAATATTTTGCTCATGATTTCCTATGCAAATATCCGCATGGCGGTCTGATTGGCGGCATTTCTCAGCGCGCCTTCGACTTCGAACGATGCCGCGCCGCAGGCCGGGGCAAGGGGTGCGTGATGCCGGGCTCCATCACCTGCCGGACATCCGATTGCGGCACCAGCAAAGGGATCATGGCCGCGCGTCTTTCTGGCGTTTCGCTTATTGCGGCACCATCACCATCCAGTGCACGCCAAAGCGGTCGCGCACCATGCCAAAAGCGGGCGAGAAAAACGTTTTGGCCATGGGCATGGTCACTTGCCCGCCCTCGGCCAGTGCGTCGAACCAGCGCCGCGCCTGTGACTCGTCGGCAGTGGTGAGCGAGAGAGCGATGCCGGCAAACGAGGGCTGGCCCGACGCCATGCCGTCGGAAGCCATCAGCTGCGTGCTGCCCACGGTGAAGTCGGCGTGCATGACCTTGTCGCCCGCCGGAGCGGCACAGCCAGGCGGCGGCGTTTGCGGGTCGGGGTTGTCGCTGTAGCGCATCAGCATGCCGCGTTTTGCGCCCAGCGCCTTCTCGTAAAAAGCCAGGGCCTCCTCGCAGCGGCCTTCGAAGAACAGATAGGGTTGCACCTGGATGGTCATGGAAAAACTCCTCATCAATAGGGGGACATGCGCCACAGCCACCATTTGTGGACGGCGTACACAAATGGTGGCAGAGAAAATGGACGCTGTCTACAATCAAGCGTCCCCATGAGTGAAAAAATGCGTAACCCGGCTCCCCGCAGCACCTACCGCCATGGCGATTTGCGCCGTGCGCTGCTGGAAGCCGGCGTCGCCCTGGCGCGGGGTGGCGGCCCCACAGCGGTGGTGCTGCGCGAAGCCACGCGGCGCGCCGGAGTGGCGCCCAACGCCGCCTACCGGCACTTCGCCAACCGGGAGGATTTGCTCGGCGCGGTGCGCGCGGAAGCGGTGGCCGCCGTCGGCCGCGCGATGGAGGCCGAATACCGCGCCGTGCCTGCCGAAGGCAGTGCGGCAGAGCAAGCCCATGCGCGGGTGCGCGCCGTAGGCCGGGGCTACCTGCGTTTCGCATTCGCCGAAACCGGATTGTTCCGTACCGCATTCGGCGGCCCGTTCACGGTGGCGCCCGATGCCGCCGCGTCGGGCGCCAGCGGCCACAACCCTTTTGGGCATCTGAACGCCGCGCTGGATGCCTTGGTGGCTGCCGGTGCGATGCCGCCAGAGCGCCGCCCAGGCGCGGAATTCTTGGCGTGGTCCACCGTGCACGGGCTGGCCCTGCTGGCACTCGACGGCCCGCTGCAAGGCATGCCACCGCAGGCGCTCGATGCGCTGAGCGAGCGTCTGCTCGACATGGTGGAGCGTGGCTTGTAGAGGTGTAGCGCCCGTTCGTGCATCCAGCGCGCGATGGCGCCTTTAGCTTTCAGCGTCTGCGCACCAGCAAGGCCACGCCGGCAGCCGTCATCGCCGTGCCGACCACGGTGGCCGTGGTGATGCTTTCGCCAAAGAGCAGCCAGGCCATCAGCGCAGTGCAGGGCGGCACCAGGTACATCAGACCGGTGACGGCGGTGGCCGCGCCGCGCTGGATCAGCAGATACAAGAGCGAGCTGCCTCCCAGCGTCAGCACCAGCACCGACCAGGCCAGCGCGCCGACCAACTCGGCGTTCCAGCGCACGGTCTCAACCTCCAGCAGCGCCAAGGGCAAGGTGGCGAGCAGCGCAGCCGCAAGCTGCACCGTGCTCGCGGTGCGCACGTCGCACGGCGCCACATGGCGCTTCTGGTACAGCGTGCCGCAGGTGATGGAGGCGAGCGCCAGAATACCCAGCGCCAGGCTCCCCAGCGACGCTTCATGGCCCGTTTCCAGCTTGTGCGACACCACCAGCACCAGCCCACCCAGGCCCAGCGCGAGCCCGACCCACTGCAGCCGGGTCACATAGCCGCCTCGCGCCGAGATCCAGGTGGCGGTGAGCAGCGGCTGCAGGCCGACGATGAGCGCAATCAGCCCCGCACCCATGCCCCCCTTCACGGCCGCCCAGACACCCCCGAGGTAGCCGCCCTGCATCAGCAGGCCCGTGACGGCCAGGTGCACGAACGCCAGGCGCCCCTTCGGCCACGGCACGCGTGCCAGCACAATCCACGGCAAAAAACAGGCGATGGAGAGCGCATAGCGCATTGCCAGAAACGTCATTGGCGGCGCATGGGGCATGCCATAGCGCGCGACGATGAAGCCGGTGCTCCACACGGCCACGAACACTGCCGGCATGGCGCGCACCCACGCGCTGGAGCCGTGCTTCATTTCAACGGTTCAGGCGCGCGTCGCACGAAGGCAATGGCGAGCCCCTGTTCGGTCACCGTGATGGGCCCCGGCTGCAGGCCCAGGCCGTCGAGCAGCGCCAGGTCCTTGGGCTCCAGACGGTGCAGCACCACTTCGCCCAGTGCGCGCCGCGCCAGCCGCGGTGCCCAGGCGTGCAGCAGGGCAGCGGCGGCCGGGTCCAGGCCTTCGATTTCCAGGCTTTGCAGGGCGATGTCGTGGGCGCGCAGCGTGTGGTCGCGCGGCTCGTAGCGCAGACCGAATTCGACTTCCAGCATGCCCTGGCCGGGCGTGTCCACTGCGGGACCGCTGAGCACGGCGGGCACCCGTGCGCGCAGGCGGTTGGCTTCAGGCCGCAGCACCAACAGGGGCGCCTGCAGTTCCAGCGTCGCGAGCCCGGCGAGCGGAAAGCGACGCGGAAAGCGCTCGCTGAGCATCGCCTGCAACGCGACCAGCGGCACCGTGTAGCTCGAAATCCCCATGCCGGCACAGGCAGGGCGCAGCCCGGTCAGTACCAGCACAGCCGCAGCTCCTGCCTGGATGAGCCAGCGCCGCCGGCTCGTGCCGGTGGGCCCGTAGGGGGGGTGGCGCATCGCGGCTTTCAGCGCCCCACCACGGCCCAGCCGGCGCGCTGGTCGCGCTTGTCGTTGGTGTATTCCCAGGCGGTGCCGCAGCGTTCGCAGACATGGCGCGTCACGGTCACCACGTGGTCGCCGTGCTCCTCGCGGCGGTGGCCGCCTTGCACCAGTTCGGCGTGACCGGGCGCGCGGCGCCAGTTGCGCTGGATGCCGGCGCAGGCTTCGCACAGCTCCATCTTCTTGAGTTCGCTCTCGCGTGCGGGGTCTTTGCCGGGCGTCATAGGGGTCTTTCTCTGGGTGGGCGGGAGCAGGGTGGCGGGATGGCACTGTACGCCAGAGCGCGGCAGGCGGCAGGAATATGAATGAAAATGCTGCCTGGCGCTTATCCAATAAGCGCGTGCAGCTATATTTTAAGGAGCATTATGGCAACGCCGGACCCCCTGGAGCCCGCCGACATCGACTTCAGCGCCGATTCAAGCGAGGTCGCGCGGCGGCTGATTGGCGTGACGCTGCTGGTCGATGGCGTCGGTGGCCGCATTGTCGAAACCGAAGCCTACGACCAGCAAGACCCGGCCTCGCACACCTACACCGGCCCCTCGGCGCGCAACGCCGCCATGTTTGGGCCGCCTGGGCATGTCTATGTGTACCGCTCCTACGGCCTGCACTGGTGCATGAACCTGGTCTGCCGCGAAGCCGGCCATGGCGCGGGGGTGCTGCTGCGTGCCTTGGAGCCTACGCAGGGGCTGGAGGTGATGCGTGCGCGCCGCGGCCTGCAAGACGCGCGCCTGCTCTGCGCCGGCCCCGGGCGCCTGGCGCAGGCCCTGGGCGTGGACCACAGCTGGAACCATCGCCCCGTGCAGCCGCCCACCTTCGCCCTGCTGGGGGATGGGCAGCCTGTCGATGTGCTGGCCGGCTCGCGCATCGGCATCAGCAAGGCGGCGGAAACACCCTGGCGCTTTGGCGAGCGCGGCTCGCGCTACCTGAGCCGGGGGTTTGGGCGCACAGCTTTGTGAGTGCGCTCGCAGGCCTATGGCACCTGAACGGCTGCTCACAGCGCCTGCAACTGCTGGTGTGGCCCACAGGCGGCATCCACCGGCACCTGGTGTTTGGCCTGCAGGTAGTGGTGGGTGAACACCTCCAGCCAAGCCTCCAGCACCGCGCCGGCCTGTTCGTCGCCCGCCAGCGCCAGGCACAGCGCGGCGACTTCGGCGGTGCAGAAATGGTCGGCCCGGGTAGAGCGGCGCAACTGGTAGCGGGAGAGCTGATCGGGTTGCAGGCTGAGCACTGGCAGCGCGTCGAGGTACGGGCTCTTGCGGAACATCTTGCGCGCCTCGGGCCAGGTGGCGTCGAGCAGGACGAAGAGTGGGCGCCGTGCAAGCGTACCGTCGCCCGCTTGCGGTGCTTGCCGTACCTGCGTCACCACCCGCTCAGGCGCCACGAACTCGCCGGGGAACACCACAAAAGGCTGCCACTGCGGGTCGGTCAGCAGCGCCAGCAAGGCCGGGTCCACCTCGGTGCGCGCCCAGCCGAAGGCAAAGGTGTCGGCCACCACGTCGGCGATCAGCCAGCCGGTGTTGCTGGGTTTGAGTGGCTCGATGTCCGCCATCAGCAGGCAGACGCCGGCGCGCGTCGGCACTTGCGGGCGCAGCGCGCACAGGCAGTGGCTGGGCACCAGGCGGCAGCCGGGGCAGCGCTCGCCCTTGGGTCCGCCGCGCGCCAGAAACGGCTTGGCGCTGCGCGCCAGGCGGGCGGTTCTCAGCCTAGAAACGGCGTGGGGTGGGCGCGCCTCGGCGACATGGACAGAGGGCTTTTCAGTCACTGCGCAGTGATCCCTTGTGCCGTGCGCGACCCACGACGCATGCAATGGGCGAAGCACAGGTCAGCGGCCATCGTGCAAGGGCCGCCCCGCCGCACGGATGGCGTCCCCCTTTCGCAGCGCGCAGCGATGCGATGGGGGAGGGAGCACAGCGACACAGGGGGAGCGCTTCACTTCAAACTCTCCAGCGCAAACAGCGGTACCTCGGCCTCGCGGCTCAGCCACAGGCCGCCGCCCAGCGCGGAGTAGCCGCTCTCCAGCCCGCGCCGGTAGAGCGCGGCGCGGTGGCGGAACATGCGCGGGTCGGTCAGGTCCTCGTCCAGAATGCCCTGCTCCCAGTCCTCGCGCGCGACCGCCTCCAGGTACAGCGCGCCGTGCGAGAGCTGGCCCAGGGTGTGCAGGGCGCGCTTCAAATCGGGTGCGTCCAGGTAGGGCAGCACGCCCTGGCAAATCACCAGGTCGTAGGGCGCGCTGGCGCGGTAGTCGACCACCGAGCCGCGCTCCCAGCCAAAGCGCTCGCACAGGTAGGGGCTGAATTCGACGCCGTGGTACGCCGCGTGCGGAAAGTGCCGCGCCACCACGTCACGCCACAGGCCAATGCCGCAGCCCATGTCCAGCACCCGGTGCACCGGCACGCGCAGGTACTGCAGGTAACTGCACACGAAAGCACCCAGGCGCTCGACGTGGCCGGGGTCGACGACGCTGGTTTTCTTGTCGAAATAGAAGCGCTGGTAATACGCTTCGTCGAACACCTCGGCTTGGGCAGATTTCACGTGCGCGCGGCGCCGGCGCCGGCTTCGGGTTTGGGCGGGCGGTGCAGCGCGCAGAGCTTGTTGCCGTCGGGGTCCCGCAGGTAGGCCAGATACATCTGCCCCACCGCGCCATTGCGCATCCCTGGCGGGTCTTCGCAGGTGGTGCCGCCGTTGGCCAGGCCGGCCGCATGAAAGGCATCGGCCTGCTCGGGCGACGCCATGGTAAAGCCGATGGTGCTGCCGTTGCCATGGCATGCGGGTTCGCCGTTGATGGGCGTGGTGATGCCAAAGCTGCCGGTGGGGCTGCGGTAGAAGTAGCGGCCCACGACCCCGTTGTGGTTGTAAATGCCGGGCCCAATGCCGATGGCGCCCAACACCGCGTCGTAGAACCGCTTGGATGCTTCGAGATCGCTCACACCCACCATCACATGACTGAACATCGTTGTCTCCGATTGCCCCCCGCACAGGGGGGTTGATTAAAAAACGCCGTTGCCGACACCAGCCATGGCTGGCTTGCGGCGCGCCCGGGGATCGTAAACAGGTTCGCGGCAGCGTGCAGGGCGGCGTATTTATTATTGAAATAGACCGTTATCGCAGGTGCAGATTACGGAGCCAGCTATCAATAAAGAAGCAAGAGCCGAGAACTGCTTTACCCCGCCGCCGTCGCCATGCGCAGCCGGCGTGCCGCGTCTTCGTCCCGGGCGTCGTCGATCTCGCGCAGCACGGCCTGCATGTCCACATTGGCGTGGCTGCGCTCGTAGCGGCCGGTCAGGGGCGTCTCGTTGCTGAGCATGCCGCTTTGGTACAGGCTCCAGATTTCAGCGCCGTACTCGGTCTTCAGCAGCGCCGGCGCGAACTGGCCAAAGAAGCTGCGCAGGTTGGCCACATCGCGCAGCAGCATGCGCTGGGCGTGGTGGTTGCCGGCGGCGTCCACCGCCTGCGGCAGGTCGATGATGACGGGGAAGTCCACGCCCTCAGCGGTACCTTCCACTGCCCCATGGGCCAGCAGGATGTTGAACTCCGACAAGTCCCCGTGCACCACCCCCGCGCACAGCATGCGCACCACCTCGGCAATTAGCGTCGCATGGTGCTGCAAGGCCTGCTCGGGTGTGAACGACACATCGTTCAGGCGCGGCGCGGCGTCGCCGTGGGCGTCGGTCACCAGCTCCATCAGCAGCACGCCATCGTGAAAATTGAAGGGCTGCGGCACGCGCACGCCCGCCGCAGCCAGGCGGTACAGCGCGTCGACCTCGGCGTTTTGCCAGGCGGCCTCTTGCTCTTGCCGGCCAAACTTGCTGCCTTTTGCCATCGCGCGGCCAGTGCGCGAGTTCTTGGTTCTGCGGTTCTCGGTGTAGTCCACCGCTTGGCGGAAGCTCCGGTTGGTGGCCTCTTTGTAGATCTTGGCGCAGAGGGTTTGCTCGCCATGGCGCACCACAAACACCATGGCCTCCTTGCCGCTCATGAGCTGGCGCACCACGGTGTCGATGAGGCCTTCGTCGATGAGGGATTGGAGGCGGGGGGGTGCTTTCATGGGGGAATTGTCTGCGATGCAAGCGAATGAGGGACTTTGCCGGCGGGAAGGGATAGCTCCCGATGGGACCGGGTGCCGAGATGGGTGGATGTTGCCGTGGAGGCAGAGAAGAAAACTACCAAAACCATAGCTGCTAACGCTTTATGGATAAGCGATAGAGCCTGTTTTGATCGCAATTTTATACTCTGCGCGGCTCAGCCCTCCAGCATCTCCACCCGCAGCGTCGCCACCGGGCCTGCCACGGCGGGGTGGGCCGCCAGTGCCTGCACGGCGAGGTCCACCGTGGCCTGGGCCACCGCCCCGGTCAGCACCAGCACCTGGGGGCCCGTGCCGGGTGGCAAGGCTTGGTCGCGGGCCAGTTGCACCTGCAACACCGGCACCTGCTGCGTGGCCAGCCAGGCGCCTAAGGCGTCGATCTTCTGGGCACTGTGCACGGGCACACGCAGGTAGTGGCGGGTGTGCACGGCGGCGCGTGGCAGCACGGCCAGGGCGCTGTCCACCGCGTGGGCATGAAAGCCCAAATGCGGCACGCGCTGGGCCGCAGGGGTGCCGCCCAGCCGCGCCACGTCCACCAGGTCGGCAATCACGGCCGATGCGGTGGGCTCGGAGCCCGCGCCTGCGCCGTAGTACATCGTCACGCCCGAGGCGTCGCCCTTGACCATGATGCCGTTCATCGAGCCGTTGACCTGCGCCATCAGGTGCGTGGCGGGCACCAGCGCGGGCTGCACGCGCAGCTCGATACCCGGCACGCCGTGGTCCTCGCGGCGCCTGGCGACGCCCAGCAGCTTGATGCGAAAGCCCAGTTGCTCGGCGCAGGCCACATCCAGCCCCTGCAGGCGGGTGATGCCCTCCACCTGCGCATCGGCAAAACGCACCGGCATGCCAAACGCGTTGGCCGCCAGCAGCGCCATCTTGTGCGCGGCGTCCACGCCCTCGATGTCGAAGGTGGGGTCGGCCTCGGCGTAGCCCAGCGCCTGCGCCTGCTGCAGCGCCGCGGCAAAGTCCAGGCCCTCATCACGCATCTTGCTGAGAATGAAATTGGTGGTGCCGTTGACGATGCCCGCCACCCATTCGATGCGGTTGGCCGCGAGCCCCTCGCGCAGCGCCTTGACGATGGGGATGCTCACCGCCACCGCGCCCTCGTAGGCCACGGCCACGCCGTGTTGGCGGGCGGCGGCAAAGATCTCGCTACCGTGCACCGCCAGCAGCGCCTTGTTGGCTGTGACCACGTGTTTGCCCGCCGCAATGGCCGCCAGCACCCATTCGCGCGCGGGGCCCGTGCCACCGGCCACTTCCACCACCACCTCCACGTCGGGGTGCGTGGCCACCTGCATCGGGTCGTTCGTCAGCGCCACATCGATGCCCACAACCCCCACGGCGCGCGCCAGATTGCGCGCGGCCACCACCACCACTTCAATGCCGCGCCCGGCGCGCCCGGAAATCAGCGCCTGGTTGCGCGCCAGCACCCGGAAGGTGCCTGCGCCCACGGTGCCCATGCCAATCATGCCCACGCGCAGGGGGCGCATGGCCGCCGAGGCGGGCGGGAGCGGTTGGGTGGCTAGGGACTGGACGGGATCGCGGAACATGGGTATCTCCTGGCAACTAACGAACAAACAAAAAAACCCAGCTGCCAGAGCTGGGTTTCATTCATTCGTCTTGGGGAGAAGAGAGCGATCACCAGGTGGCTGCCGAAACGGCCACCTGCGCGTGCTCAGGTGGCCGCGGGGGTAATGGTGGTAATCATTCGTGCACCCATCGCCCGCGAGAATGCGGGCAGCATCATGCACATGCCATGGCTGGCAGCGGCAGGTGCGGTGAAGTGGTGGAAGGTGTACGGCATGAGGAGGGGCAGTGTACCTGCGGCCCCTGGGGCGCCGTCAAGCCTTTGCCTGGGCGAGCGTTGCGCGCGCGCCATGGATGGCGCGTGGCGGGGCGCGCTCTTTGGCGCCGTTGATCAAGTACACGAACACCTCGCGCGACCGCTTGCCGCTCGTCCAGGCGCGCACGCCCTGGGCCCACGCGGCAATGGCCTCGGGGCTGTAGCCCGTGTGCGGTGCTTGCCATGGCGGTCCCTGGGTTGCATCCACGGGAAATCACGGGGCCCGCCATCGCCACGCCTGGCGTGCGTCAGTACGCGCCCAGAAAATCGCGCTTGCCAATCGGCAAACCGTTGTGGCGCAGGATGTCGTAGGCCGTCGTCACATGAAAGAAGAACTGCGGCAAACCATAGTTCACGAGATACGCCTGCCCAGTGAGCTTTTTCTCTTTCGGCGTGCCGGGGCGCAGGACGATCTCGGCGCCTTCCTTGCCCTCGAACTGCGCGGCCTGAACGCTGTCCAAAAAGGCCAGGGTCCGCGTCAGCAGCGCATCCAGGTCGGCAAAGCTCTTCTCTTGCCCTTCAAACTTCGGCACCTCCACCCCCGCCAGCCGCGCCGAAATACCGCGCGAAAAATCGGCGGCAATCTGCACCTGCTTGAGCAGCGGAAACATGTCGGGCGCCAGCCGCGCCTGCAAGAACGCATCGGGCTCGATCGACTTGGCCGCCGCGTATTCGCTCGCCTGCGCAAGAATGGCTTTCAAAGCCGTCAGCATCTGCTTGAAAACGGGAACCGAGTGGGTGTACATGGCAGTGGTCATGGGGTGTTCCATTGGGTGTTGTGAGGAGGGAGTTCGGCAAGGCGCCGTTAGAGGAATCTTTCATCTGCCTCTAGGCAGGAAATACGCCTCAGATTGTGATCCGTATCTTTGGAATGCCGCGTGGCGACTTCAAAGCCATGCTCGGCATGAGCGAGCGCGGCGCCACCGATGCACGGGGCGCACGGGTCACGCGCGGCCTGCTCAAGTCCGACTCGCCACAAGGCCAGGTGCGCTTTGGGTTGCCGCAGCATGCGCCGCGCTTTATGTTCCCGCATTTGTGGCCCGAGGCGGAGGCGGGTTCGGGCAATTTTTGATGGTTAAATTGGCCTCTAGCGCAATAGAAATAAGCGCTGGAAGCTATCAAAAGCGCAGCAAAATGGGTTTACGCATCCGCATTTGCGCCGTTTTGCGGCACTATTCACCGCGCAAAATGCGGTGAATACT
>Ga0208401_100412_pt1 | contig 12066 bp, 16 predicted proteins | sample LakWasM112_LOW13_2_FD_183928 | JGI IMG/M metagenome (GOLD analysis project Ga0208401, IMG submission 183928) | Freshwater sediment methanotrophic microbial communities from Lake Washington under simulated oxygen tension - Sediment Metagenome... | ecosystem: Environmental > Aquatic > Freshwater >...
TTCAGATCCCAGTATTGAAAATCTTTCGCAAAGCCGATCGGTGCAAGCAATAACATGGCAACAATCATGGCAATGAACGGTGCCGTGTTGAATAATAATTTGTCTGCACCATCGGGAGTCATCCCTTCTTTCACCAATAATTTTACGGTATCAGCCATTGATTGAAACATTCCTTTTGGTCCAACACGGTTGGGGCCCAAACGAATCTGGATCCATGCTGCCACTTTACGTTCCATAATAACCAGTACCAATCCCAATGCTGCAAACAAGCCAATGGCAGCAACACCGCCAATGACCATTTCTATAACCATTGTCCATGTTGGGTTGACTTGCTGGCTTAACCAGGAATCAAAGTTCTTTGCTATTTCACTAAAGCTCCACATATTATCTGTCTATATCAGGTATAACTAAATCTAATGTTCCCATTGAGGCAATCAGGTCACCGATTTTTCCACCTTTTGCTATATGATTTAAAGCAGACAGGTTAGAGAAACCGGGTGAACGGAATTTAATTCTGTATGGAGTGGTGCCGCCTTCGCTGACAATGTACACACCCAGCTCGCCACGTGCCGTTTCCACTCTTGTATAAAAATCTCCTTTGGGTAATTTCAGTACGGCTTTTGTTTTTGCCTGGAAATCACCATCCGGAATATTATCAATCAACTGTTCAATGATGCGGATGGATTGATTCATTTCACGCAAACGGATCAGGTACCTTGCAAATGAATCGCAACCTGTTTCCAGCACTTCATCAAACTCAAGTTTGTCATATATTTCGTAAGGGTAGAGTTTGCGGATATCAGAGCTTACACCGCTGCCTCTTGCAACAGGGCCTGTACAACCGTAAGAAATGGCATCTTCCGGAGATAAATAACCAACACCTTTCATCCTGTTCTGGAAAATGACGTTGCCTGTTACCAGCTCATCATATTCGTTGATCTTCAGTTTATATAATTTCAAAAATTCCTTTACTCTTTTCTGAAAGTTGGGATGAATGTCTGCCATTACACCACCGGGCACCATATAATTCATGGTTAAACGTGCACCGCAGGTTTCTTCCATAATATCATTGATGCTCTCTCTTTCACGGAAGGCGTGGAAGAAAGGCGTGAAGGCACCGAGATCCATGGCCATGGCTCCCCACCATAATTCATGTGATGCAATTCTTGTTAACTCATCCATTAATACACGAATCACCTGTGCTCTTGGCGGAACTTCAAGCTGCAATCCTTTTTCAACACATAAGGCACATGCGTGATTGTTGATGTGTGAAGAAAGATAATCCATACGGCTGGTTACATAAATGAACTGGCGGTAGGTAAGGCTCTCACACATTTTTTCAATGGAGCGGTGAATGTAACCAAGATGAGGTTCTATATTTTTAATGGTTTCACCGTTTAATGTAATCACCAGGTGCAATACGCCATGGGTGGCAGGATGCTGTGGTCCTACATTAATGACTAAATCGCCTTCAATGGCTTGTGTTTCCTGTACTATTTCTGCGTGTCTGTACATATTACTCAACCCTGCATTGCTCCCAAGAGGAAAAACCGGGCTTTTTATTTTTAATCAACAATTGTAATTCAATAGTTCAATTAATTCTTTCAATCAACTTTTACTGTTTCTCTGCATCTTCTAACAGTTGGCCTTGTGCTTTGCCATGCCCCTTCTTTGAAGGGGTTGGGCGAGGCCTAGAGTTTTATCATATTAATCGGATCTTCAAAATCTTTACGCAAGGGGTTTCTTCCTTCCCATCCATCTTCTAAAATCAGTAAACGCAGATCGGGGTGGTTCAGGAATTTTACACCAAACATTTCATACACTTCACGTTCATGAAATTCTGCTGTGCGCCAGATGTCACAAACGGTTTCTATTTCAGGATTTGTTCTGTCGAGTTTTGCTTTCACCACGATATTGTGATGAAGTTTGGTTGAGCGGAGATGATACACCATGGTTAAGTGTGTCTTCCAATCAATACAGGTGAGGCAAAAAAGAAAATCGAATTGTAATGAATCATCTTTACGGATTTGTGCTGCAAAAGCCCGCCAGTCGGCTGGCTCAATCAGAACATTCAGCCATTCACCGCCTTCGTCAAACGTTGCGGAGGGAACCAGCTCTGTAAATTTGATCTTTAGTTCTTCGTTCGTCATATCTGTTCTTTTCCTTCTTTAGTTTGTTCACGGGTTAAGCCGCTTTTTATTTTTTCCTGCAGTGAAATCAATGCATGCAGTAATGCCTCAGGTCGTGGAGGGCAACCGGCCACATATACATCAACCGGTATAACATGGTCTGCTCCTTTCACTACTGAATAGGTATTATAAAAAAAAGGGCCTCCGCTGATAGCGCAGGCTCCCATGGCAATCACATATTTCGGATCGGCCATCTGATCGTATAATCTTTTTAATACCGGAGCCATTTTATTTACGATGGTGCCGGCAATAATAATTACATCGGCTTGCCGTGGTGTAGCACGGGCTACTTCAAAACCAAAACGGGAGAAATCATATTTGGCACCTGCAACCGCCATGTATTCAATACCGCAGCAACTGGTAGCAAAAGTTAATGGCCACAAAGAATTGGAACGTGCCCAGTTAATAACATCATCAAGCTTACTGAGTACAATGCCACCGCCGGGGGTTTCATGAATCTGGCCGGGAAAATCTTTTACTGTATTTTTTTGTTCTGCCATGTTGTTCAATACTTCTAACGTCAAACAAGATACATTTTAGTTACTTCCATTTCAATGCCCCTTTTTTGTGGGCGTATAAAAAACCAACAAACAATATAAAAAAGAAAATAACAATTTCAATTAATGCCAGCCAGCCAACACTTTTGGCTACCACTGCCCAGGGATATAAAAAAACCAGTTCCACATCAAAAATCAGGAAGATCAGCGCAAAGAGGTAATAACCTACGTTGAACTGGATCCAGCTGGGGCCTGAAGTAGGGATGCCGCACTCGATGGACTCCCCTTTCTGCTTATTCTTGGTTGATGTTGTAACAACCTTTGCTATCAGAATGGCAATGATTGAAAAGGCCAGCGCAGCAATAATTAAAACAATGAGTGAGGATGCACCCATAGGAATATTTTTTTATTTGAACGAAATTAGTAACAGTTTTTTAGAGTAGAACCTGATTCTTATTAACTGAAATGATGTTGAAGATCATTTTTTGACCTCCGTTTTTCAGCTATCCGTAAACCTCCTGGTGAATGGTTTTTTTGTCATAACCCATCTCTAAAATAGACTTTTTGGTTTCATCAAGCATAGCTTTCCAGCCGCAGAGAAAAAACCTGGCCTCCTGCCTTTTGCTGAGCAATTCTTCATAAACTGCATGAACATACCCGGTTCTCCCGTTCCATAATTCCCTCGAAAGAGTGGGAAGATAATGGAAGCTTTCATATTCATCGTGCAGTTTCGACAGTTCTTCATAATACAAGAGGTCTTCTTTTTTTCTTGTACCGAAGATGAGATAGATATTTTTATGAGGGATATTGTTCTTCAGGATATAATGCGTTTTACTGCGGAACGGAGCAATACCTGTACCGGTGCAGATAAAGAACAGATCGGTATCAATTGTTTCGGGTAAGGTAAATACACCCTGGGGGCCCCGTAAGGTTATTTCTGCACCAAGTTGAAAATTTTCCCAAAGCCAGGGAGTACCTGCCCCTGTTTTATTTAATACGATCACCAGTTCAAATTCATTTGTGCCGTCAGGCCAGCTGGCAATGGAATAGCTGCGCCAGCGTTTATTTGGTTTTTCATGAATAGGAAGATCAAGGGTAACAAACTGGCCGGGTTGGAAATCAAAAACTTCCAGTTCCGGTATCTGGATACGGTAACGTCTTGTGTTCGGAGTCTCGTCAATAATCTGGGTTATTATACCTGTCCGCCAGGGTTGTATCGCCATAGAATTCTTTTTTTTATTGCCGCCAAGGTAAATTATCTGTTTGTGATAACCTGAAAGTTTTCATGAAAACGTTCTCACAAAAGCTGTCTGTATTTAAACATAAAGCTTTTTATGCAGTAACCCTGTAAATGTTTTCAGACTGATAACAGCCTCCCCAAGCGAATGAAGAACCCGGTTGCTTGCGAAAACAACAACTGATTTGTATTTTGCCGTACAAACCTTTTCATATATGCTGACCACATATTCCATCCGCCGGAGATTCCGTTTTCTTTCAGTTGTTTTTTTATTGCTGCTCAGTTCCTGTAAGGTAACCCTGCTGGCTCCATATGATGAGATAACAGACAAGACCATTACGGAGATGCAGGAAATGACCTCTGCTTTTTTTGTGGCGCTTGAAAGTGAACCGGAAAGTACAGCGATGAAGTACGACAATCAAAAACAATTTTATCAGAAACTGAAAGTAAAAGCTGCCACTGTACGCATCCGCAACAATGCCATCGATAAAAATAAAATCATGGTGAGCATGATCAAAGAACTGGAAGCCAATATAGGAAGGCTGGAACAGTTGCACAAAGGAAAGGCAAACGGGTTGCTGATTCCTGAAGAAGTTACATTGCTGAAAGATGCATTTGAAACACAGTATGGTGCCATCATTCATTTTTTAATGGCGCTCAAGCAAAGAGCAAAATCGAAATAATTATTTTCTCATTCTAAATTCTTTTTTATGTCACTCGATACATCAGTACTAATAAAAGATATGCTGGCTGCTGCAAAAGACAATCTCGGTAAATTCTGGAAACAGGCAAAGCCCTATGCCGAAAATGAAACCATGAATATGGCGAATAAGCTGCTGCTGATTGAAAAATTAAAATTGCAGGGAAAGATTACTAAATCGGAAGCAATGCTTCATATTGATATACAGAAAAGCGCTTTCCGCACAGTGCTGCTCAGTATTAAAGGCCTTGGATTAATTGCAGTGGAAGATACCATTAATGCGGCTTTGGGTGCAATTGCAGGAGCAGTAAATAAAGCCATTGGCTGGCAGCTGCTGTAATAATCTCCTCACGGGGGGCGCAGGGGTGGGTTTAGGTTTGAGTTTCTTTTGCAGTTTTCTTTTTATCAAAATACTTTTTACCCAAATAACCAATCACGGGAACCAGTATTACAGTTAAAAAATTTGGGGTCATCCAGTAATGAGGCCCATAATTTCCGCAGCATGGTTTGTTCTAATTGAATGCGGATAGGAATAGACCGGTTGTCCAGTACTTCTTCGCCGGAAGGCATGTAAGCGGTGATCTTTAAAATGAGCCTGGTTTCTTTTTTATCTGTTTTGGTGAGCACCGTCCAGCCCCAGAGATTGCCGTTTACCGTATCAACTTTTTGCTTGTCTTTGGTATGGTTAATGCGGCTGAGTGTATAATCGCCGGCAGGATCTTCTAAGGTTACTTCAACTGAATCATATAAAGGAATAGATAAGGTACTTGTGAAGTTTGTATCGGCATCCCTGCTGTTGAGGAGTTGTTTCTTTTCAATTGCTTTCAGTGCAGTACGTGTTACACTTTCAGGATTGTTGATATCCAGGCGTACATTGATATTTTTTACCTCATTCCGTTTGATGGCTGTAAAATAGGAATAAGCAATGCTGGCCGATTTGGGTTTATTTGCCGGTGGAGCCACCGGTCTTATTACTGAATCTGATTTTATTATCGCTGTGTCAGTATGTATTACAGTGGAGTCTTTTCCTTCTGCCGCTGCTGAATCATATACAGGATGTTCAATTTTTTCTGATTCATTATTACAGGAGTAGAAAAAAACACAAAGCAGCAGGTAAGCGAATGAGCGCATGATAAGGATGTTTTCAGAAAGTTAGTGAAAGGGCAGGAGAGATGCAAGGGTGAAAATACCTGTTGCATGTCAACAGTATGTCCTTACAACTGATCAGCTGATGGTTACAATCCCGTTCTTAATGGCATACATCACCAACCCCACTCTTGTTTTCATTTGCAGCTTTTCAAACAAAGCATCCCTGTAACCATCAATCGTACGTGGACTGAGAAACATTTTCTCCGCAATTTCCTTGTAGGTCATTTCTGTACAGGCAAGTTTTAAAAATTCTTTTTCCCTTTCGCTGAGTTCAGCTTGATTTTTTGCTTCACTGCTCTCCGTATCCATTTTATTGATGGAATGAATCAATCGCCCCGTTACCAGCTCAGAATAATAATATCCTTTTTCATGAACGGAGTCCAGCGCTTTTTTTAATTCAGGAGGCTCACTGTCTTTTAAAATATATCCTTTTGCCCCGGCTTTAAACATGCGGATGATGGCATTTTCATTATCATACATCGACAGTGCAATGACGTTTACCAATGGATAATGCTCCCGCAGCCATTGTGCAGTTGCATAGCCATCCATTTCCGGCATATTGATATCCAGTAACACAATGGAAGGTTCACCATGTTTTTTGATCTGTTCAGTAAAATGTGTTCCGTTATCTGCTTCAAACAAAACAGAATAGTCACCGAAGCTGTCAACCACGCCTGCCAGGCCCTTGCGCAGCAGTATATGATCATCGGCGAGCGCCACTTTAATTTTTTGCTGTTCCTTCATTTGCTGTTTCATTAATCGGTAATTGAAGCACTACTTCTGTTCCGGTGCCGATGATACTGTTTACTGAAAACAGTGCACCGATGAGTGTAGCCCTGCTGTTCATATTCCTTAGCCCAAGACCAAAACTTTGGTTGCCTGCATCATTCAGGGGACTGAGATCAAACCCTTTTCCATTGTCTTTGATGGCAATCTGCATGGCATCATTGGTAAAACGAACGGCCGCAGTTATCTTTTTTGCGTCCGCATGCTTCATGATGTTGTGAATGGTTTCCTGTACAATACGGAAGAGGATGAGTTCTTTCTGTTTGTCAAATTTTACAATCCTTCCTTCAATATTTAATTCTGTATCAATACTGCCGGTTTTATGCAGCAGCTCCAGTTCATATTCTATGGAACGCACCAGGCCCATTTCTTCCACATAATCAGTATTGAGGCTACGGCTCAGATCCCGGAGATCCTGGATGGCTTTGCCAATCAATTGCTGCGTTGTTTTTATTTTTTCATTGGTCGCTTCTTCTGCAACAGATGTGGTGGCAAGGTTGAGCTTGGCAAGCGTTAATACCTGCCCGACATTGTCATGAATTTCCTGCGAAATATTTTTAAGGGTTTGTTCCTGGATTTCGAGCTGGGTAACAAGCATTTCTTTATTCAATTTTTCTATTTGATTTTCTTTGGCATTTTGATTTTTCCTATACACCAAAAAAAAGCTTAATACAAATATCCCCAGTAGAAGAAGAAGGCATGTGATTATAATTACTAATATTTTTATTTCGATCCCTTCCATTGTATATAAAAATCAAATATGATCAAAGAGTATAAAAAGATACTCATTGATTTTATTAAAACTAAATATTCCGTAACAAAAATGATTTCCTTTTTAAGTAACAGATTAATTACACCAAAAAAAGGAAGGATTCCAAGAAAATAAAAAAAGAGACCTGTTGATACCCAAAAGAAAGCTGTTGTTAATGGATTCTTCTTCTTACTGTTTTTAAGAATATTATAAAAAAACATCAGGCAGAGGGAAATAGCAAAGAAACCGCCAGTCAATAAATAGTTTGAATGAAGTTCATGGAAACCGTACAGGTAACTATTCCTGAAAAAAAAGAGCAAGGATATCCCAAAGAATATATATATAATGCTTTTTTGAAGCTTATTTGAAAATTGAGATAAATATATCCACCCCAAAACCGGGAAGCGGAAATAATAATAAGCATTGTAAAAAACATATGTTGAGCCAAGATGTTTGATTTTAATAAAAAAACAAATTGTTTCATTCAGAAAAGTAACCAGAAGAAACAGAAGCAATACTTTATATGCAAATTGGCTTGATCTTTTTTTCAAGATCAAGCCAATAAAAAATGCAATAAAAATTAAAGTAATATAAATTATGTCCAGAATCACTTGTATGAATATCCAGTTTTAAATTAGTACAGGAGGTGGCGGACAAATTTGCCCGTCGTTTGCTTCCGTAAACCTTGCATCATATTTAGGGGAAGCTTTTGGGTCATCTAACAGATCATAAGGGAGGGGTTCATCTTTCCGATATGGATGCATTTGAATAGTTCCATCGATATCCATTCTGGCTGTAGTAGGAATTATAACTAAAGTAATTTTATTTCCTTCTGGTTCGTGCTTTGGTGGGCGAGTTCTTTGGGGTTCTGGTTGATAAGCTTCGTAAGCTCCAAAATAAAACCTTAGCCCATTTGGGGCTACTCCATGTACTGGTGTATTTAAAGCATTTAAAAGCTCCTCCTTAGAAAACCATACCGCTCTTGTTTCATCATCTGCAATTACTTTGCCTTTTTTGTTTACAACATAGTTCTGAATTAGTTTTTTTGCATGGCCCGTTGAAATTGTTGACATAATGTAAATTTTTAGGTGAATGATTAATTAATATACTTCTCAAATTTGGCATTTGCAAATCCCATCTGAAACCGTTTAATAACTTAATCTTTCAGGTGTTTTCACCCCTTCTCTTAAGGTTAAGATACCCTTGACTTCTTTTTTTGGATTTCAGAATATTTGTATCGTTCGGATATGCCCCCGTCATCTGTTTCTAAAAAACATTAACCAGTAAATCTTTTTTATGCGAAAAATTCTTTTTATCCTTTTTGTTGCAATGGCTGTTACAATAATAGGCTTTGCAGAGGACAAAGACTCTTCAAAACCTCAACAGGTAGAAGTTAAAATCAGCGTTGATAATAAAGACAGTACAAAAACGTCTGTCCCTGAAAAACCTACAGACGCTTGTACAGCCTGTAATACTGAAAAAGTAAGAGGTATTCAATGGTTGCTTGTTTTTCTTCCGGCTGTAATTTTCTTTATTCTCTTTTACTATTTTATGAGCTGGCTGAAAAGCGATAAGTATAAACTTTCTGATGCACTAACTGGCTGTGATCCCATTACCCTTACTGAGCAAACAAAGGACGTTGCCGGCAATTTTACAGGAACAACTGAAACAGAAATACTGCCAAAAAGCTCAAGCCGGTTAATCGCTTTTCTAACAGGATTAACTGCCATGACAATAGGTATTTGCTTAACTACCTACTATGTTTTTATTACTCTGGCTGACTGCCCCAAACCTGACTTGGATGGTTTTTGGAAAGTAATCGCCTCATTAGGTATTGGTATTATTCCTTATGGCGCAAATATGTGGAAGGAAAGTAAAAAGACAGGCAATTAAAATAATCAACCTGGAAAGCCGAAAACAGGATAATAGAGTAGGCATTTAAATATACTTATATGTTAACATTTGACCTTGAATTGAGGGTTAAAACATTTGGCTCGATTGTCATCTGGAAAGTTATTCTTGAAGACGCAACCAATGAGAATAATCGTATTCTTGATTGGCGACCTTCAGATGATTCTACCTATTTATTTAAAAAACTGCCAGGTTATAAAATTTCTGATAATTCTTTGGAGGTTTTTGTTGGATGTAATGGCATTGAGGGAGCTAATGTTGCCTGTGAGGTTATTATAAATGGGGATATGCAAATAAATAAAGTTATCTCAAAAGTTACAGATACAAATTATGCGAAAGTTAGTTATAATATTTAAACGACGTATTATGAAAAGAATAGTTGGAATAGTATTAATAATAATCTGGTCACTGCCAGGTAACAGTCAAATATTATTAGAAGATAAGACCGGGGACAAAATTGTAACAAATTTTTTCAATTTGCCCGACAATAATTTCGGATTGGTAAAATTGACAACTGGAGATCAATCGCTGGGGTTTAACTTCTTTACTTCAACCAAACTGCATGACCCTGCAAAGTATAGGGTTAGTAGTTACGGGTTAAAAGGGAAACCTACAGAAGGATATGCAGCTGTCATTACAAATGGGCAGTTTTCGCCGGGGATTAACATGTCTTATTCTTTGACTCAGGTTTCTATTTTTGCCGATGGCTTCACAGGTAAATTGAAACCCATTGATTGGGGAGGAATTGATTTAAGCTATGATGTCAATAAATATTCACTCTACAAACGAGATACATCTTTTGGTAATCAGATGTATTCAAAAACGTTCAAGGGATTAAATATTGGGGTTAATTATAATTTGATATTGAAACAGAGTCTTATTCTAAGCTTTAAATTGGGATATTCAAGAAGAAATAACTATGATGAATTAACATCAGTGGAGATAAAAGACACAAAAACTATTCTTGACACTGCAAGCTCTACTCAAAGATTATCTTCAGTAGCAAAGACAGTGAAAAGCGGTGAGTACATAGAATTTGATGCATATCCAATTGTTTTTTCTATTACAAAGGCTACTGCCAGCGATGCCAAAAATTCTGCTGATACAGCGAAGCTTAAAATAGGATACACTTTTTATGTAAAGACGCTAGCTTCACAAAAGCTTCCCAAAACTGATGCCGGGATAATTATCTTCTTAACACGTCAGGGAAAAAGCGGCGTCCGAACCCCAATTTTTGGAGTGAATATTCAGGCGAAAGATTTTTTTGATGTTCAAAAAAGTAATAATGGATTGCTGAATAGAATTCAGGTTGGCTTCACAACAAATTTTACTTTATAGTAAAGAAGTAGGAAATCTATGAAGGCACAATAGAACACCTAAATACAGAGATGATATCTATCTAAAGGGTATCATCTCTTGTTCTTACCCCTCTCCACAACCCCCACTTTCTCTTCACTCAACCCGTAAAGCGTATATACTTTTTGTTTTTGCTGCTGTAACAGAAACATTGTTTTCAACAAATGAACAACTTCATCATTGGAAGTAAATGAGTATTATACAGTTAAAATAAATTACAGCTATCAATAAAAAGGAGCGGCAAACAGCCGCTCCTTTTTTAATTTAGTGTGAGTGTTTATTTAAACAACTCCCCCAAAAAAGCCTTCATATCCTTCCAGCTTGCCGTATCGGCTGCTGCATTATACATGATCGGGATTTTAAACTTTCTTCCCATGGCTGTGGCATTGGGGTTGGTAAATGCATGCATGGCGCCTGCATATTCTTTGAACGTGTACGCAGCTCCTATTGAATCCATTTGCTTTTTAAAACGAATCGCTTCCTCTTCAGGAACAAAAGGATCTACCGTACCATGGCATACTAAGATCTTTGACTTCAGCAGGTTCTTATCAGCAGGGGTGCCGATCAAACTGCCGTGAAAACTTACAACCCCTTTCAGGTTCGTTCCCAGGCGGGCCACATTCAAAAGCATGCCGCCGCCAAAGCAATAACCAACTGCTGCTACATTGCCGCTGTCGGTTTGAGGAAATGTTTTGATTCTGGCAATGGCTGCTTCAATCCGGGTCTTGGTCATTTGCGGGTTCTGGTAAAAAGGCATGGCATATTTTCCTGCACTGTCGGGGTTGTCGGCCGTTTGTCCGTTTCCATATACATCAATTGCCATGGCGATATAACCCAGTTTCGCCAGTTCAGTTGCCCGCATTTTGGCATAGTCATTCAATCCCCACCATTCGGGAACAACCAGCACTGCCGGACGTATACCTTCTTTATTTTCATCATATACCACAAAGCCGTTCATGGTTACGTTATCACCTGTGTATGTAATATTTTCTTCTTTGAGCTTTAGCTCTTTGGTTTCGGCAGCGGTTTTTGGCTGATTATTGCAGGCCGCCAAAACAAGCAGGAAGGCTGCGGGGAGAAGCAGGAAAACGAAAATCTTTTTCATGAGTTGAGTTTGAGTTGAAACATATAACCGCAAAGGGAATGAAAAGTTGTGAAAGATGATCTTTTTGATCCTGTAAGCCCTGATTTTGCAGGCTGAAAAGCAGGCAGCCCCCAAATTTTCCCCAATCGGAAAATTCCGGATCTTCTTATTGGTACATTACCGCCTCACCCTTACCTTTGCGCCCTGAATAACAACCCCTTTTTTTAAATACATTTTAATATGGCCAATACTGGTAAGGTTAAACAGGTTATCGGCGCCGTTGTGGACGTTCAGTTCCACGGCAAGCTCCCCGAAATTTACAGTGCTCTTGAATTAAAGCGTCCTAACGGGGATATCCTCGTAATGGAAGTGCAGCAGCACCTTGGTGAAGACAGCGTTCGTACCA
>Ga0208401_100413_pt1 | contig 12024 bp, 10 predicted proteins | sample LakWasM112_LOW13_2_FD_183928 | JGI IMG/M metagenome (GOLD analysis project Ga0208401, IMG submission 183928) | Freshwater sediment methanotrophic microbial communities from Lake Washington under simulated oxygen tension - Sediment Metagenome... | ecosystem: Environmental > Aquatic > Freshwater >...
GCGAAATCGGGCGATTGGACGCCCCGGCTGCTTGCATGGGCATGAGCCCATGCGGCGCATCCGAAGCATCCACTCATCCCGATTGCGCTCCAACGCGGCTCCTGCGAGATCGTGAACACGTTCTCAGTTGCTGGCTGCCTGCAAGGCGGCGTCCACCGTCTTTTGTGCCTCGGCCAGAATCTGCGCCAGGTGCTCCGCCCCGCGAAAACTCTCGCCGTAGATTTTGTAGATGTCTTCGGTGCCCGAGGGCCGTGCGGCATACCAGCCGCTAGGGGCACTCACCTTGATGCCGCCGATGGCGGCGCCGTTGCCGGGGGCCTGGGTGCACACGGAGGTGATGGGTTCCCCCGCCAGCGTGGTGGTGATCTGGCTTGCCGAAAGTGCGGCCAGCGCCTGCTTCTGCTGCGCGTTTGCCGGTGCTTCCACGCGGTCTGCGACAGGCTCACCCAAGTCTTTGGTCAAGGCACCGTACAAGCGGCCAGGGTCGCTGCCGGTGACGGCGGTGATCTCGGCGGCCAGCAGGGCGGCGGCAATGCCGTCCTTGTCTGTCGTCCACGCCGTCCCGTCGCGGCGCAAAAAGGCCGCGCCGGCGCTCTCTTCGCCGGCAAACCCCAGGCGGCCGTCCAGTAAACCTTGTGAGAACCACTTGAAGCCCACGGGCACGTCGAAGACCGCGCGCTTGAGCCGGGCGGCCACGCGCTCGATCAGCGCGGTGGTCACCACCGTCTTGCCCACGGCTGCATGCGCCCCCCATTGCGGACGGTGGCGAAAGAGGTAGTCGACCACTACGGAGAGGTAATGGTTGGGCGCCAGCAAGCCCGCGCCGGGCGTGACGATGCCGTGCCGGTCGTGGTCGGTGTCGCAGGCAAAACCGACGTCGAACCGGTCTTTGGCGGCAATGAGCCGTTGCATGGCGAAACGCGACGACGGGTCCATGCGGATCTGCCCGTCCCAGTCCAGCGCCATGAAAGCGAACTGTGGGTCCACCACCTCACTCAGCACGGTGAGATCGAGCCGCCAGCGCTCGGCAATCGCCGGCCAGTAGTGCACGCCGGCACCGCCCAGCGGGTCCACCCTCAAACGCAGCCCCGAGCCGCGAATGGCTTCCATGTCGATGGCGTGGTCGAGGTCGTCCACGTAGTGGCGCAGAAAATCGTGGCGGTGCGTGGTACTGGCCCGCAGCGCCTCTGTAAGCGGCATGCGGCGTACGCCTTGCAGGCCCTGCTCCAGATAGCGGTTCGCAGCCGCGCCGATAGCCTGGGTGATGTCCGAACCGGCCGGGCCGCCATGCGGTGGGTTGTACTTGAAGCCCCCGTCCCTTGGCGGGTTGTGCGAGGGTGTAACGACGATGCCATCAGCTTGCCCTGCGCTGGTGTTGGAGTGAGTATTGCGGTTGTGCACAAGGATGGCGTGCGAAACGGCCGGGGTCGGGGTGAACTCTCCACCCGGCGCCAGCATCACGTCCACGCCATTGGCGGCAAGCACTTCGAGCGCGCTGTCGCAGGCGGGCTTGGAGAGCGCGTGGGTGTCGATGCCCAGGAACAGCGGCCCGGCAATGCCCTGCGCGCGGCGGTGGTCGCAAATGGCCTGGGTGATGGCCAGAACATGCCATTCGTTGAACGACACGTCCAACGCCGAACCACGGTGGCCCGAAGTGCCAAACGCCACGCGCTGTGCGGCCACGCTGGGGTCGGGGCGCTCGGAAAAATAGGCCGCCAGCAGTTGGTCCACGTCGATGAGCACGGACGTCGGTGCGCTCTGGCCGGCAAAAGGGCTTTGGTGCGGGTTCATGGCTCAGGCCTTCGCTTGGTGGCGGCGCAGTTGCTCTTGCGCAGCGCGCACCACGTGGGCGGCGTCGAAACCAAAATGGGCCAGTACGTCCTTGCCGGGTGCCGACGTGCCAAACGAGTGCATGGCCAAAATGGCGCCATGGCGGCCCACATAACGCTCCCAGCCCAGGCCGGAGCCGGCTTCTACCGAGACGCGCGCCTGCACCGCGTCGGGCAGCACGCGCTCCTGGTAGGCCGCGTCCTGGCGATCGAACAACTCCCACGACGGCATGCTGACCACCCTGGCGCGAACGCCATCTTTTTTGAGTTGCTCGTACGCAGCGATGCACAGCGCCACTTCGCTGCCGGTGGCCAGCAGCAGCACCTCGGGCGATCCCTCCTCGCAATCGGCCAGCACGTAGGCGCCATGGGCCACGCCTGCTGCGCTGGCGTACTGCGTGCGGTCCAGTGTGGGCAAGGCTTGGCGCGTGAGCACCAGGCTGGTGGGGCCATCGGTGCTCTGCATGGCAATCCGCCAGGCCTCCACCGTCTCGTTGGCGTCGGCCGGGCGCAGCACGCGCATGCCGGGCATCGCGCGCAGCGAGGCGAGCTGCTCGATGGGCTGGTGGGTGGGGCCGTCTTCGCCCAGCGCAATCGAGTCGTGCGTCCAGATGTAGGTGACGGGCAGGCCCATCATGGCGGCCAGGCGCATCGCACCGCGCGCGTAGTCGGTGAAGATCAGAAAGCCCGCCGCAAAGGGCCGCAGCCCGGCGAGCGCCATGCCGCTCACGGCGGCGCACATGGCGTGCTCGCGGATACCGAAATGGAAGTTGCGTCCAGCGAAACTGTGAGCGTCGGCTTTCGCGCGTTCGCCGTCGTCTGCCAGCGGACCAGACTCGAAGACACCCGCAAAATCGAAGGTCAGCACGGTTTTGGTGGACGGCGCCAGGTCGGCCGCGCCGCCCAGCACCCAGGGTACCTGCCTGGCGATGGCGTTCTGCACCTTGCCTGCCGCGTCGCGGGTGGAGACGCCTTTGGCACTGGCTTCAAAGCGGGGCAATGGCGCGTCCCAGCCTTCGGGCAGCGTGCCCGCCTGCATGTGGGCAATTTGCTGCGCCAAGTCTGGGTATTGCACCTGGTACTTTTGGTAAAGCGCTTCCCAGGCGGCATGCGCCTTTGCTCCGCGCTGGCCGAAGTGCGCCTTGAAGTGCTGGGGCACAACGCTGGGCACCAGAAATTTTGCGTCCGGGTCCCAACCATAAAACTCCTTGGTCAGCCGCACTTCGTCTTCGCCCAGCGGCTCGCCGTGGGCCTCTTTCTCGTCCTGCTTGTGCGGCGCGCCATAGCCGATGTGGCTTTGCACGACGATCAGCGTCGGCAGGCTCGGCTGCAGGGCAAAGGTCTCGAGATGGGCAGACAGCTGCTCAATGGCGTTGGCATCTGCCACGTGCAGCACGCGCCAGCCATAGGCCTCGAAGCGCGCACCCACGTCTTCGGTGAACGTGATGTCCGTCGCGCCTTCGATGCTGATGTGGTTGCTGTCGTAGATCCAGCACAGGTTGGCGAGCTGCAGATGGCCGGCCAGCGAAGCCGCCTCGGCGCTGACGCCTTCCATCATGTCGCCGTCGCTTGCCAGGGCGTACACCTTGTGGTCGAACAGCGTGAAACCGGGGCGGTTGTAGGTGGCGGCCAGCCAGGCCTCGGCCATCGCCATGCCGACCGACGTGGCCACGCCTTGGCCCAGCGGGCCAGTGGTGGTCTCGACCCCGGTGGCCCAACCGTGCTCGGGGTGGCCGGTGCAGCGGCTGCCCAATTGGCGAAAGCTCTTGATCTCGTCGAGCGTGACCGCTTGGCCCAGCGAACCGCGTGCATCGTCGCCGCTGCCGGGCTTGACGTCGCCCAGGAACAGCAGGCCGTAGAGCAGGGCGCAGGCGTGGCCGCACGAGAGCACGAAGCGGTCGCGGTTGGGCCAGGCCGGCGCGTGTGGATCGTAGTTGAGGAAGCGCTGCCACAGGCAGTAGGCCGTGGGCGCCGCGCCCATGGGCGTGCCGGGGTGGCCGGAGTCGGCCTGTTGCACCATGTCGATGGCCAGGGTGCGCAGCGTGTTGATGCACAACTGGTCCAGCTCCGTGGCGGGGGCCGTGGCGGTTGTGGTGTCCATGGTGTCGCGTTCAGTCATCCCATCTCCTTGCGCAGTTGGCGGTAACGGCGCATCAGCGCGTTGGTAGAGCTGTCGTGCGCCAGTTGCGGCGCATCAACGGCGGCGAGCTCTTTCGCCGTGGTCCCCGCCAGCACCTTACCCAGTTCCACGCCCCACTGGTCGAACGGGTCGATGTTCCAGACCACACCCTGCGTGAACACGCTGTGCTCGTACAGCGCCACCAGCGCACCGAGCGAGTGCGGGCTCAAGCGCTCGGCCAGCAAGCTGCTGCTGGGGCGGTTGCCTTCGAACGTGCGGTGCGGCGCAACGTTGGGGTCTGCGCCTTCGCCGAGTACCTGCTGCAAAGTCTTGCCGAAGGCCAGCGCCTCGGTCTGCGCAAAGAAGTTCGCCATCAGCAGGTTGTGCTGGCTGTCGCTGCCGCTGGCGTCTGGCTCCAGCGGGTTGAGCGTCTGGCAAAAGCCGATGAAGTCGCAGGGCACGGTCGATGTGCCCTGGTGCAGCAGTTGGTAGAACGAGTGCTGGCCGTTGGTGCCCGGCTCGCCCCACACAATGGCTGAGGTGGCGTAGTTCACCCGTGCACCGGTCAGCGTCATGTGCTTGCCGTTGCTCTCCATCGTGAGCTGCTGCAGGTAGGCGGGAAAGCGGCTCAGGTACTGCGCATAAGGCAGCACGGCTTGTGTTTGCGCCCCCAAGAAATTGGTGTTCCACACCGCCAACAGGCCCATCAGCACCGGCAGGTTCTGCGCCAGCGGGGTATTTTTGAAATGCTCGTCCATGGCGCGAAAGCCGGCCAGCATGTCGCCGAACTGCACCGGCCCAATGGCCACCATGAGCGAGAGGCCAATGGCCGAATCCATGGAGTAGCGCCCGCCCACCCAGTCCCAGAACCCGAACATGTGTTCCGGCGCAATGCCGAACTTGGCGACCCCCTGGGCGTTGGTGGACACGGCCACGAAGTGCCTGGCCACCGCCGCGTCGCTGCCCAGTTGCGCCACGCACCAGGCACGCGCGGCGTGCGCGTTGGTCAGCGTTTCCAGCGTGGTGAAGGTCTTGGAGCAGACGATGAACAGCGTCTCGCCCGCGTCCAGGTCGCGCGTGGCCTCGACCAGTGCTGTCGCGTCCACATTGGAGACAAAGCGGCATTGCAGATCGCGCTGGCTGTAGTGGCGCAGTGCCTCGTACGCCATCACCGGCCCCAGATCGGAGCCGCCAATGCCAATGTTGATGACGGTGCGAATGCGCTTGCCGCTGTGGCCGCGCCACGCGCCGCTGCGCACGGCATCGGCAAACGCTGCCATGCGGCGCAGCATGGCGTGCACCTCGGGCACGACATCGACGCCGTCCACCAAAATCTGCGTGCCCGTGGGCGCGCGCAAGGCCGTGTGCAGGGCTGCGCGGTGCTCGGTGGTGTTGATGGCGTCGCCGCGAAACATGGCGGCAATGCGCTCGCTCACGCCGCATTGCTCGGCTAGCTGGAGCAGCAGGCGCAGGGTGTCGTCCGTGATGCGCTGCTTCGAGTAATCAAGGTACCAGCCGGCAGCCTCTGCGCTCAAGCGCTCGCCCCGGCCGGGGTCGCTGGCAAACAGCTCGTGCAGGTGCTGCCCGCGGTGCTGCTCGTGGTGGGCGGTGAGGGCCTGCCACGCCGACAAGCTTGTCAGTTTTGGCGGTGTGCGCGGTGCGTTGAAATCGGTCATGGGTCGGTCTTCGCAGAGGAAGGCGTGGCCTTGCCGTCAAGGTTGCCCAGCAGCTTGGCCCAGGACTGCGAAAACGACTCCGCGCCTTCGCGCTGCAATTGCTCAGCCAGCGCGTCGATGTCGATGCCTGCCTCGCGGCATTGGGCGATGGTGGCGTCGCCGCCATTGCCATCGCCCTGCAGGCTTGGCCGCACCTTGCCGTGGTCAGAAAACGCAAACAGCGTTTTTTCAGGCAGGGTATTGATGGTGTCGGGCGCGGCCAGTGCCTCGACGTACAGCGTGTCGGGCGCCGCAGGGTCTTTCGTGCCGGTGCTTGCCCACAGCAGGCGCTGCACATGCGCGCCAGCGGCGGCGAGGCGGTGCCAGCGCGGCAAGGCCAGCAGCTCGCGGTAGGCGCGGTAGGTCTGCGCGGCCACCGCGATACCCAGGCGGTTGTGCAGCGCGCCCGGCAGCCGCTTGTTGGCGGCCACGTCCCAGCGGCTGACAAAGAGCGAGGCGACCGAATTCACCTTGGCGTCCAGCCCCGCGGCCACGCGCCGCTCGATGCCGCGCAGATACGCTTCGGCCGCCGCCTGGTACTGCGCCGCCGAAAACAGCAGCGTGACGTTGACCGGCACGCCAGCAAAGATGGATTCTTCTATGGCCACCACGCCCTCGGGCGTGCCGGGAATCTTGATGTACAGGTTCGGCCGGTCGGCCAGCTGGTGCAGGTGCACCGCCGCCGCAACCGTGCCCTTGGCGTCGTGCGCCAGCAGCGGCGAGACCTCCAGCGACACCCAGCCGTCCACACCGCCCGTGGTCTCGAACACCGGACGAAACAGGTCGGCGGCGCGGCGCAGGTCGGCAATGGCCAGGTCGAAAAACAGCGCTTCGCCCGCCTGGCCCTTGGCTGTGCCGCGTGCAATCGCCTCGTCATACGCGTCCGAGGTGCCGATGGCGTGCTCGAAGATGGTCGGGTTCGAGGTCAGTCCGGTAATCGAATATTGCGTGATGTACCGCGCCAGCGCGCCGCTGTCGAGCAGCGGGCGGGTGATGTTGTCGAGCCACAGGCTCTGGCCCAGCGCGTGGAGTTGTTGCGTTGCTTTCATGGGGTGTCCTTTGCGGGAGGGGACAGCACACTGGGGTTGTGCCAGCCGCCGTACGCTGCCATCAGCGCATCGGCGGCGGCGGGGCCCCAGCTGCCTTGTGGGTAGGGCGTGGCGGGCGTGTGCTCGGTGAGCACTGGGTCCACCACGCGCCAGGCGGCTTCAATGGCGCCTTCGCTGGCGAACAAGGCGGGGTCGCCCGCCATGGCGTCGCCCAGCAAGCGCTCATACGGGCTTTGCTCGCCGGCTTCTTCTTCGACCAGCACCAGCTCCTTTTGTTCGCCGGTAAAGGCTTTGCCGACGCGTTTGACGCGTGCTGCCAGGGCAATTACCGAATGGGGCGAGAGGCGAAAGCGCAAATGGTTGACTTCGTCTCCGCCCGCGCCGGCATCGTCAAACAGCCGCACCGGTGGGGGTTCGAGCCGCACCAGCACTTCGCAGGCGGTGGTGGGCAGGCATTTGCCCGAGCGCAGGAACCAGGGCACGCCGGCCCAGCGCCACGAGTCGATGCTCAGACGCAGCGCGCAGAACGTCTCCACGTCGGAGTCACCTGCCACTTGCCCCTCATCGCGGTAGCCCGCGTACTGCCCGCGCACCAGGTCTTCGGGCCGCAAGGGCCGCATGGCGTTCAAAACCTGGAATTTCTCGGCCTCCACCGCGCTGAAGTGCTGGCCGCCTGGGGGCTCCATGGCCAGCAGGGCGACGATTTGGAGCAAATGGTTTTGCACCACGTCGCGCAGGCACCCGGCACTCTCGTAAAAACCGCCCCGGCCCTGGACGCCAAAATCTTCCGCCAGGGTGATCTGCACGCTTTTGACGTGCTGGCGGTTCCACAGCGGCTCCAGGAAGGCGTTGGCAAAGCGGAAGTACAGCAAATTCATGATCGCTTCCTTGCCCAGGAAGTGATCGATGCGAAAGATGGCATTTTCGGCAAACACTTCCCGCGCCACCTGGTTGAGCGCACGCGCCGAGGCCAGGTCGCGGCCAAAGGGTTTTTCGATGACGACGCGGGCGTCTTTCGCCAGGCCCGCAGCACCCAGGCTGCGGATCACCACGGGAAACAGCGCGGGCGGAATGGCGAGGTAGTGCGCCGGTCTGCGGGCGCTGCCCAGCGCTTTTTTCAGCGCGTCGAAGGTGGCACTGTCCTGGTAGTTGCCGCTGACGTACTGCAACTGCGCGAGGAAGCTCTCAAGTGCGCCGTCCGCTGCGTTTGCGCCAGAGGCCTGCACGCTGGCGCGTGCGCGCTCACGAAATTCGCCATGGCTCCAGGGCGAAGAGGCAACGCCGATGACGGGCACGTTCAGGTCGCCACGCTGGTGCAGTGCATAGAGCGCCGGCAGAACTTTTTTGTGCGCCAGGTCGCCCGTGGCGCCAAACACCACCAGGGCGTCGGAGCGGGCGGGTGGCTGCGTGTCGTCGTGCGCCATGTCAACCCCCATTGGTAGGTGCGGGGCCGGTCTTTTCCACATGCCCGCCAAACTCGTGCCGCATCGCCGATTGCACGCGGTTGGCAAAGTCGGCTTCGCCGCGCGAGCCGAAGCGAGCGTAGAGGGCAGCGCTCAGCACGGGCGCGGGCACGGCGGCGTCAATCGCAGCCTGCACCGTCCAGCGGCCTTCGCCGGAATCGGAGACGCGGCCGGCAAAGTTGTCGAGCTGGGGGTCGGCGGTCAGCGCCTCGGCGGTCAAATCGAGCAGCCACGAGCCGATCACGCTGCCGCGTCGCCACAGCTCGGTGATCTCGGGAAGGTCCAACTCATACTGGTAGCGCTCGGGGTGGCGCAGCGGCGTGGTTTCGGCATCGACTTCGTGCTGGAGCTTGCCCACATTGGCGTGGTGCAGGATGTTCAGTCCCTCGGCGTAGGCGGCCATGATTCCGTATTCAATGCCGTTGTGCACCATCTTCACAAAGTGCCCCGCGCCGTGTGGGCCGCAGTGCAGCCAGCCGCGCTCTGCGGTGCCGCCGCCCGCCTTGCGGCCAGGAGTGGGTGTCAGCACACCGGCGCCGGGCGCCAGCGTCTCGAAAATCGGCGCCAGTTGGGCGACGGCCTCGTCCTTGCCGCCCACCATCTGGCAGTAGCCGCGCGTGAGGCCGGCCACGCCGCCGCTGGTGCCCACGTCGAGGTAGTGGATGCTCTTGGCCTCCAGCGCGGCGGCGCGGCGCAGGTCGTCGTGGTAGTACGAATTGCCGCCGTCGATGACGGTGTCACCGGGGCTGAGCAAGGGCACCAGACCGTCCAGTACGCCATCGACCACGGCGGCCGGCACCATCAGCCAGATGGCGCGGGGCAGGGCGAGGGCAGCGACGAAATCTTGCAGCGTGGTGCTGCCCGTTGCGCCCAGGGCCACCAGCCGCTGGACGGCCTCGGCACTTTGGTCGTGCACCACCAAGGCGTGCCCGCCGCGCAGCAAACGGGTGCTCATGCTGGCCCCCATGCGTCCCAAACCAATCATTCCCAGTTGCATGCCATCGTCCTGTTCTTCCGCGTCGACTGGTGGTTTTCTGCGCGTTCGCGGCTGTCGTCGGCACGGGAAGGTGGGCAGGCACACGGGCAGCACCCGAGCGTTTCGCGGTCCGGGCGCAGCCACGATGCTAGACCTTGCGCCGGGGCAAGGCTGTCGGCGAAGACCGACAGTGGCGTTTCGCAGGCGCCGTGGGTGCCACGCCGGTCACTGTTCCCAGAACGCTTCGATCAGCGCGCCCTGGGCATCGAGCAGCCACCATTCGATCACCACGCTGCGTGGGCCCAGCCCCAGAATGCCCAGCGCGCCGCGCGGCGCCGAGCGGCGCGGGCAGCGCCAGAGCTGGTCGCCGGGCTGCGCGATGGCGAGCACCGCCTGGCGCACGCTGGCGGGCACTTCGGGGGCGTGCACGTCCACGGGCCGGTCTTCGCCGTCGCCGCTGTTGTTGGGTGTGTCCGGGTGTGGCGGCATGGCATTCCGTTTCTCAATCAGGCGCCCCCAGCGGCGCTGCGCGCCAGGTTCAGCGCCAGCAGGCGGCGCAGGATTTCGTCGTCAGGCATGCCGCCCGTGTAGTCGCGCCAGCCATAGGCCGCTGCCACGGCGGCGTCGAGCCAGGCGGGGCGCTGGTTGTAGAGCTGGGTGAGCGTGCGCTTGGCCAGCTCTTTCTCGAACCCCGCCTTGGCCACGGTGCGGTCGGGGTAGGGCGATGCGGCCAGGCCCAGCGGCACCACTTCGGGCACGCGCTCTGTCCATTCGGGCGGGTTCAGCCAGGCTTCGCGCAGGGCGTTCAGGCGCTGCGCGGCCTGGGCGATGGCGGTGGCGTGCTGCCGCAATACTATTGTTTCGATAGCTGGTTGCGCTTGCCCCATATGCGCTAGAGGCCGATTTGGCTCTAAATATTTAGCTGTGAAGGCTGGTCGGGGCGTCTGAGAACGCGCCATGCAGTCACAGGAGGGATACATCTGATGCACTGCCAGCCTTGTGGGGAGTCTCTACGTCAGGCAGTTCTTTTACAACCGCAGCCGTGAGAGCTTTGAAGCAATCTAGGCATGCTCTTACCGAGCCTGAAAGACATGTGATCCAGAACCTTTGGGGCAATTCGCTTCCACAAAGAGCGCTTGCTCTTCGTTGCGCGCGTAGGCAGGGCCGGGAACGCCGCTGGGCGTGCCCCATTTGGCGATGAAGTCTTGGGGGGTCATGGCAGGGCAGGTTTTGACTCAATAGCCGCGCAGCAGCATGTCGAGCGCGGTTTCTATTTCCAGCATTTGCGCTATGGCGCTGTTGCAGCTTTGGCGCAACTCAGACTGCAAGAAAACGGCAATACCCAGTGGGTGCAGGCGCACCGTTTGGCCGCCCACCGCGATGGCCGGGTTGAAGCGCTCGGTCATGCCGGGAAAGGCGCCGGGCCGGGCCAGCGGGACGCAGACGCGCTCGGCAAACTGGTAGAGCAGGTCGCTCTGGATTTCCAGCACAAAGGGGAAGTCGGCCCGGTCTGGCTCTATGGGGTTGGGGTAGATGTCGAATCGCGCCACGGCTTAAACGCCTTCGCTGCGCCAGCGGCGCACGCGCTGCGAGTAGGGTTCGCGCTCAGTCGCCCACGCGTTGTATTGCGCAATTTGCTCGGCATGCTGCTCTGCCCATTGCGCGGTTGGCGCGGTGGTTGCAGGCTGCGTGCCATAGCGAGCCGGCTCTTCTTGCACCGAGGGGGTGGCCGGCACCACCTTGACGGGGCGCATCACGATGCTGCCGTCCGCCAGGGTCTCGACTTGGAACAACTGTCCGGCGTACCTCTTGCCCAGCGAGATCTGGCCGCTGGCGCCCACTTCTTTCAACATGGCATGGCTCCTGGTGCGTGTCATGCCATCATGCGGCATGAAATTTCACGGGTCAAGCTCTAGGGTAATGCTGAACAAGTCCCTCACGCGCCGCGCATCCGCACCTCGGGCGGTCTGCGGCGTTGCAAATCCTCGCCATAGCTGCTGCTATGGCTGCGGTTTCCGCCTTGCATCCCATCCCGATGCACGGCGCGCATCATCACGGTGACTTATTCAGCATCGCCCTAGGCATCGCTGCCTTGAGCTGGTACAGCGCGTCTAGCGCCTCGCGTGGGCTGAGCTTGTCGGGGTCGATGGCGGCCAAGGCGGCTTCTACGCGGCTGGGGGCCAGCATTTCGGGTGCGGGCGGTGGGGCGAACAGGTCCACTTGCAGCTTGCCTTCACCGGCCCGCGCCTCCAGGGCTTCGAGCGCGTGGCGCGCATGGTTGAGCACGGCGGCGGGCATGCCGGCCAATTTTGCCACCTGAATGCCGTAGCTGCGGCTGGCCGGGCCGGGGGCGATTTCGTGCAGGAAGACGATGTCGCTGCCCGATTCGGCCGCGCTGACATGCATGTTGACCGCGTGGCGCGCTTTGGCGGGCAGTTCGGTCAGCTCGAAGTAGTGCGTGGCAAACAGCGTGAAGGCGCGGGTCTTGTCGTGCAGTTGGGTGGCGATGCTGCCGGCCAGCGCCAGGCCGTCGAAGGTGCTGGTGCCGCGGCCGATTTCGTCCATCAGCACCAGGCTGTGCGGCGTGGCGGCGTGCAGGATTTGCGCGGCCTCCAGCATCTCCAGCATGAAGGTCGATTGCGCGTTGGCCAAGTCATCCGCCGCGCCAATGCGGGTGTGGATGGCGTCGATGGGTCCCAGGCGGCAACTGGCGGCCGGCACATGGCTGCCGATGCTGGCGAGCAGCACGATCAGCGCCACCTGGCGCATGTAGGTCGATTTGCCGCCCATGTTCGGGCCGGTGATGACCTGCATGCGCGTGTTGGCGTTGAGGCGTGTGCTGTTGGCGATGAAGGCGCCGCTCGACGTTTCCG
>Ga0208401_100416_pt1 | contig 12001 bp, 7 predicted proteins | sample LakWasM112_LOW13_2_FD_183928 | JGI IMG/M metagenome (GOLD analysis project Ga0208401, IMG submission 183928) | Freshwater sediment methanotrophic microbial communities from Lake Washington under simulated oxygen tension - Sediment Metagenome... | ecosystem: Environmental > Aquatic > Freshwater >...
TTTAAAATCACCCTTTCTTCCACGCCAGCCGCCTAACGGAATATTCATGCCTGATACACCACCTGAAATCAATACAGCATAAAGCAGTTTTCTGTCGCCCTGGTAAAAGGCAATTAATTTTTTAAAGTCCTCATCTGTTGGTATTCTCCATCCTTCAGGAGCAAGCCCTCTTGCATCAGTAAGCGCATACCAGTTATAGAGTTTGCCGTATTTAGTACCGTTCGATTCATTATTGGCATAATAGCACCAGGCCGGTTGTTTCTTTTCACCGGCTTTTACCCATTCTTTTTCAGAGGTTACCTGCGGAATAATGTCGCCGTTTCTGAACGTAGTTACATCCAGGTTTTTCGCCATCCATTGCTGACCATTGATACCTGTTGAAGGATAAGTTGTTTGTGCACTTACTGAGGAAGAAAGAAAAGAACCTGCTGCAAAAGCTGCAATGGTTAATAGATCTTTTGGTTTCATGGTGTATGTTTTGGTGTTAAGGAAAGTTGCAGGGAACGTTCCTGACGAAGCTAATTGTACAGAGAACACAAACAAAGCACCTCAGTCAGTTAAAAAGAGAATTGAAGTCAGTGAAGCAGTTAAAGAAACGGGAACTATGTTAAAAAATCCGGGGACTGAACTTAGCCAACCAGGTAGATGAATGCAACTGTTCCTGACTTTAACCATGCCGCTCAAACTGTGGGAAGCGAGACTCCAAATGCGACTCAAAGATGATTGGATTTATTCATCAATCCAGCCAATAATATCGATTAAATGCGGTTCTGGAATGATTAGCCATGCTTTTGTATTCTCATTCCATATTCCTACTTTATCTGCACCAGTATAAGTTCCTTTATCTCTCATACCCAGAGCAATAAACCCACTGGTTGTGTATGAGTCTAAGAAATGGTAATAGCCAATTTGTTCACCTTGAAAAAATATCTTTTGTTTCCAATCCTTATCAACAGCCAAATCAAAAGAGAAAGAATGATTTAGCTTATACCTTGTAATCTCTTTTATAAAAACTGAATCAGTATTGATATAGAAATAACTTTCTGAATATCTGAGTAATAGCTCATTTACATCATTAAATAAAAACCTTGCATTCCTTCTTGCTTCTTTCAAATTATCTAATTTTCCAATAATTTGCTTTGTTCTTTTATAAACGTCAACAAGCACTACCTCACCCGAAAGAAATTTGACATTATAATTATTATCGAATTTGCAGTATATGATTTTTGTCGAATCAATCCAGGCTACTGGCACTCTTGGGAAAGTTGAAGCTTCCATAACTAAAGGGGTGCCGGTCCCTGCATCTGGTACTATCAGTTCTTTACCAGAGTCGTTTCTAAGAAAAATTCTGTACGGTAATTTGGAGTAATCAATTTCTATTGCATATTTGCCATTGGGAGATTGGATCGTATCAGAATAATCTCTTTTGTAATCTTTAATTTCTTTCTTTGTAAGATTTCCTGTTTTCAGTTCAAGAAAGGTGTAATACGTCCCCCTGAATAAATTTTCTGTAAAAAAAATCAAAGTGTCGCTTGTGCTTCTAATTAAATTCCCATCGGCTTCTTTCAACATTTTCTTTTCTTTCATGTCAACTACAAATCCGCCAAACGTTACCAGGTAACGGTTATTACAAATCTTGTTTCCAAACTCTATTCCAAAAAAAGGAGAATAATTGTTCTTTTTATCTTTCTTAAAAGTCGGTCCATAATAAATAGTATCTCTTTTCTGTAATATTCCTCCCGAAAACTTTAAGCCGATTAGGTATTGATGCTGGTCATTATTCTTATCAGTATAAAATTCACCTATCAGCAAAGTCTTATTTCCCGAATTCTGACAAAAACCAGTTTGATGAATGAAAAGGGTAATAATGAGAATGTAAAGTGTTTTCACTGCCTAAAATTTGAATTAAGTTACAACACATTCAATTCGGTTAAATAAAAACATAAGTAACTTTACCCCATGCCGTTCAAACTTCATTCACCATACGCACCCGCAGGCGATCAGCCGCAGGCCATTCAGCAGCTCACCGAAGGAATTCTGAATGGAGAAAAGTACCAGACATTATTAGGCGTAACCGGCAGCGGTAAAACATTTACCATGGCCAATGTTATTCAAAATGTGCAGAAGCCTACGCTGGTGCTCACACATAACAAAACGTTGGTGGCACAATTGTATGGCGAGTTTAAACAGTTTTTTCCGGATAATGCTGTCGGCTATTTTGTGAGCTATTACGATTACTATCAGCCCGAAGCCTATATGCCCGTGAGTGGCACCTACATTGAAAAAGATCTCAGCATTAACGAAGAGCTCGATAAACTTCGCCTGCAGGCAACCAGTGAGTTGTTAAGCGGACGCAGGGATATTATTGTCGTAGCCAGTGTAAGTTGTATTTATGGTATGGGTAATCCCATTGATTTTGAAAACGGCATTATCCGCATTGAAAAAAAACAAACCCTTTCACGACAGGGATTTTTACATTCATTGGTCAACAGTTTGTACAACCGGTCGCAGGGCGATTTTACAAGAGGAACATTCAGGGTGAAAGGTGATACGGTTGATATCAATCTTCCTTATGTTGATTTCGGTTACCGCATTACATTTTTTGGTGATGATATTGAAGAAATTGAAACCATTGATGTAAAGCTGGGCAAACGCATTTCAAAAGTGGAGAACGCTGCCATCTTTCCGGCCAACTTATACATTGCACCCAAAGACAGGATGCAGGAAATCATTTATGAAATTCAGGATGAAGCAGCCGCACAGGTTGAATATTTTAAAAGCACCGGAAAATATATTGAAGCACAGCGTTTGAAAGAACGCACCGATTATGATCTGGAAATGATCCGTGAGCTGGGTTATTGCAACGGCATTGAAAACTATTCACGGTTTTTCGATCGCAGGCATCCCGGCACAAGACCTTATTGCCTGCTCGATTATTTCCCGAAAGATTACTTAATGATGATTGATGAAAGCCATCAAACCATTCCGCAGGTGAGCGGTATGTATGGCGGCGACAGAAGCAGGAAATTAATTCTGGTTGATTATGGTTTCCGTTTGCCGAGTGCATTGGATAACCGTCCGCAGAACTTTCATGAGTTTGAAAGTTTAATTAACCAGGTGGTGTTTGTTAGTGCCACACCGGATGATTATGAAATGGAAAAAACAGGCGGCGTATTGGTTGAACAGGTTGTACGACCGACAGGTTTATTAGATCCGCCGATTGAAATTCGCCCGAGTGTTAACCAGATTGATGACCTCCTTGATGAAATTGATAAACGCATTAAGAAAGGTGACCGTGTACTGGTAACAACCCTCACCAAGCGTATGGCCGAAGAGATGGATAAATACCTGGCACGCATCAACATCAAATCAAAATACATTCACAGCGAAGTGGATACGCTGGAGCGAATTGAAATTCTCCGTCAGTTGCGGTTAGGAGAAATTGATGTATTGGTTGGTGTAAACTTATTACGTGAAGGACTGGACTTGCCTGAGGTATCGCTGGTTGCAATACTTGATGCAGACAAAGAAGGCTTTCTGCGCAATGAAAAAAGTTTAACACAAACTGCCGGTCGTGCTGCAAGAAACGTAGATGGTCTGGTGATCTTCTATGCCGATAAGATGACCGAAAGTATGCGCCGCACCATTGAAGAAACCAACCGGAGACGAGAAAAGCAAATAGAGTTTAATATCAAACACGGCATTACACCCAAGACGATCAGCAAGAGTGTTGAGCAGGTGATGCTGCAAACTTCTGTGCTTGATATCAAAGGATACGATACCTCCAAACCATATGCCATGGCTCCGGATGGGGAATTGGTGAGTGTAGCTGCTGAAGAGCAGGAAGTATATCAAACCATTCCGCAGATGGAGAAAGCCATTGCTCAAACCAAGAAGCAAATGGAAAAAGCAGCCCGTGATCTTGATTTCATGGAAGCAGCCAGGTTAAGAGATGAGATGTTCAGGATGCAGAAGGAACTGGAGGGGATGAAGAAATAATAATCAGCGTCTTTCTTTCAAATAATGGCTGCATTGCTTAACTTGAAACACCTTAAAAAAGTCAGCCATGTTCACATTTGCATTATTCAACCTCAAAGGAGGCGTTGGTAAAACAGCCAGTTGTGTAAACTTTGCTTATCTCGCTGCAAAAGACGGGTACAAAACATTGTTATGGGATATTGATCCGCAGGGAGCAACATCGTTTTACTACAAAGTAAAACCCAAACAGAAAGTTGCCATGCTTGACCTGGTGGGAAAAGATGCAACGCTTGCTGAAAGTATCATGAGTACGGAATATGAGAATCTTGATATTATTCCTGCTGATGTAACTGCAAAAGCACATGACGTGATGATTGGTGAAATGCAGGGTTCCAAAAAACGACTGGCAACAATTATCAAACAGTTGAAGAATGAATATGATTTCATCTTCATTGATTGTCCTCCGGGATTAAGTTCTCTAGCAGAAAATATTTTTAATGCATCTGATATTGTATTGATGCCGATCATCCCCACCACACTTTCTGTACGTACGTATCACATGGTGAAGGATTTCTTTAAAGAAAAGAATATCGATAGTAAAAAGATGACCTGCTTTTTTACCATGACCGATCTGCGCCGCAATATGCACAATGAAGTAATGGAAGAATTATACAAAGACAAACGCTTCTTCAGCAGTTATATTCCTTACTTAAGCGATGTTGAAAAGATGGGCGTTCATAAGGCACCGTTAGAAGAGTTTGCACGCAGCAGTTATGCGGCACAATGTTACCGTGATCTGTGGGAAGAGATCAAGGAAGGTGTGCTGTAATCCTTTGCAGCACTGCGTTTTAGCGCACCGTAAATTTACTTGAAGGGCAATAAGTACTAACCCCCAATTTTGTCAGAAACAACTGTAAACTGTTGTTTAAATCAAAATCTGTATCTACATTTGAATTGTCCAATTCTTTTGAAAAAACTAAATCCAATAGTCATGAAAAAACCATTGCGTTTCTTCTCGTTCGTATTTTTCCTTTTTGCTATTTACTTAAACGTGTTCTACAAAGAAGATTCTTTCCTTGCAAGGGTTGTTGCAGGTAAGTCTGAAGTTTCCAAACAACAAACAGCACAACAAACTAAAGAAGCCAAACCATTGGAAAATGAAATGGCTGAGAACACAGGCAAATAACATTACCTAATTTTTTTGTAAAGCAGGTCAATTACCGGCGATCCGTACCCTATCTTTTTTTAGCTGCCGGTGTTGAATTTTCTCATAATGTAAGTTTTGCGGAGGTGGTTTCTACCACCTCCTGTTTTTGTTTATAAATTTTTACGACTTCTTAGTTGTGCAGGCTCGCTATGCAACTTATCTTAGCGGAATGGCCAATGATAAAAAAGTTTTCCTGCTCGATGCGCTTGCACTCATCTTCCGTGCATATTATGCTCTTATCCGCAGTCCGCGGATTACTTCCAAAGGACGAAATACAAATGCACAGTTTGGTTTTACCAATGCATTGATTGAACTCATCAATAAGCAGAAGCCGTCGCATATGGCTGTTTGTTTTGATACACATGCCCCTACTGAGCGCCACACGGATTTTGCGGAGTATAAAGCCAATCGCCAGGAGGCTCCCGAGGATTTACTGGAAGCCTTGCCCGATATTAAACGGATCATCAAGGGATTCAACATACCGGTAATTGAAAAAGACGGGTTTGAAGCCGACGATATTATTGGTACACTCAGCAGAAAAGCTGAAGCTGCCGGGTATGAAGTGTTCATGGTTACACCCGATAAGGATTATGGTCAGTTAGTAACTGAAAAAGTAAAAATATATAAGCCTGCTTACCAGGGTGGTGATGTTGAAATTATGGGCCCGGCTGAAGTATGTGCCAAATGGAACATTAAAGATGTGAGCCAGGTAATTGATATCCTGGGAATGATGGGTGATGCTGTGGATAATATTCCCGGCATTCCCGGTGTGGGCGAAAAAACAGCGGCTAAATTATTAGCAGAGTACGGCACACTTGAAAATGTATTGGAAAATGCTGATAAGATCAAAGGCGCCATGGGTGAAAAAGTAAAGAACGGGAAAGACCTGGCCATCATGAGTAAAAAACTGGCAACAATTATTATGGATGTGCCGGTTGAATTTCATGAAGAAGATTTCAGGTTGAAAGATTGGAATAAAGATGAACTGAAGGATGTGTTTACTGAGCTTGAGTTTAAAACAATCGGCAAGCGGATATTAGGCGATGACTTTAATACATTCAATACAGCCCCAGTTGCAGTACAAAAAGATCTGTTCGGCAATGTGGTTGATACAACGATGGGTGAGGTAAGAAAAGATAAGAAGGCACCTGCCAAATCAAAAAAGGCTGAACAGGAAATAAATTTCAGCAGCAGCCCTGCTGATGAAACGGGTGAAGCTGCAGAAGAAACTGCTGTTGCAGAAGAGCATTATGGCGGCGCATCAAAAAATATCAGCAACACTCCGCATGAATACATTGCTGTAACAACAGAAGCAGAGATTAAAAAGCTGGTTGAGGAATTATCTAAACAAAAAGAAATCTGTTTCGACAGTGAAACAACGGGATTAGATGCCAATGATTGCGAACTGGTGGGATTGAGTTTCTCTTATACAGCCGGTAAAGCCTGGTATATTCCCTGCCCTGCAGATCAATCAGAAACAAAGAAAATTTTGAATCTGTTCAAACCGTTGTTTGATGATGAATCAAAAATATGGATTGGCCAGAATACCAAGTACGACCTGCTGGTGCTGAAGTGGTATGATGTGGAATTGAAAGGAAATTTATTTGATACCATGCTTGCTCATTATGTAGTAGAACCCGATGGTAAACGCAGTATGGATATTTTAAGTGAGCAGTTTCTCAGTTATGAACCGGTACACATTGAAGAACTGATCGGGAAGAAAGGGAAAGGACAGGTTCAGGGAACAATGCGTGATGTGGAACTGGAGAAGATCACAGAATATGCAGCAGAAGATGCAGATATTACTTTGCAATTGAAGGAAGCACTGTTTCCAATGCTGAAAGAAAAGGAAGTAGAAAAGGTTTTTTATGAGGTTGAAAATCCATTGGTGAAGGTGTTGATGAATATGGAGTATGAAGGAATCAAGGTTGATGTTGGCTTCCTCAATGAATATTCCAAACAACTGGAGAAGGATGCAAAAGAAGCAGAAGAAAAAGTGTACAGTTCATCCGGTTTACGATTCAATCTTGCTTCACCCAAACAGCTGGGCGAAGTATTATTCGATCATTTGAAACTGGATCCTAAAGCAAAGAAAACAAAAACGGGACAGTATGCAACGGGTGAAGATGTGCTGTTGAAGCTGGCACATACCAGCCCGATTGTAGAAGATATCTTAACCTTCCGTGAACTCACAAAGTTGAAATCAACTTATGTTGATTCATTGCCGCTGCTGATCAACCGTAAAACAGGAAGGGTGCATACTACATACGGACAGGCAGTTGCCGTAACAGGTCGCTTGGCCAGTAACAATCCCAACCTGCAGAATATTCCCGTACGCACTGAACGTGGAAGAGAGATTCGCAAGGCATTTATTCCGAGAGATGAGAATCATGTATTGCTGAGTGCGGATTATTCACAGATTGAATTACGTATTGTTGCTGCCATCAGTGGCGACCCTGCCATGTGTGAAGCATTTATCCAGGGAAAAGATATTCATACGGCAACAGCTGCAAAAGTGTATAAGATTGATGAGAAGGATGTAACCAAAGAAATGCGTTACAAAGCAAAGAGTGTCAACTTCGGAATTATTTACGGACAGGGTGCTTTTGGTTTGGCCGACAACTTAGGTATCAGCAGAACGGAAGCCAAAGAAATCATTGATAATTATAAAAGGGAATTTTCAGGCATCCAGAAATACATGGATGATACCATCAACTTTGCAAGAGAGAATGGTTATGTGCAAACATTAATGGGTCGTAAGCGTTGGTTAAGGGATATCAACTCATCCAATTTTACCGTTCGTGGTTTTGCTGAGCGAAATGCAATTAACTCGCCCATACAGGGAACGGCAGCTGATATGATTAAGCTGGCAATGATTAAAACACATGCAGCATTGCAAAACAGCAGCTTCAAAAGTAAAATGATATTGCAGGTGCATGATGAGTTGGTATTTGATGTACTGAAAGAAGAAGCAGATGATATTAAAAAACTGATTCTTGATTGTATGCAAACGGCTATGCCATTAACACATGGCGTGCCGGTTATTGCAGAAGCAGGAACGGGTACCAATTGGTTAGAGGCGCATTAATTAAATAATCGCCTGTTGCCTCAATGAGCTGCAGTTACATAAACCTAATGGCTGTAAGTATTTCTGCATAAATAAAATGAATCACTGATTTCGATTCCGCAGCTTTATGATACCGATCATTTAACGGCTGTTCATTCATTTTCATTTATCATCTTACCTTTGCCGCCATGCAACCAACTCTTATTTATTGCTACGACGCATATTGCGGATGGTGTTATGGTTTCAGTTCTGTAATAAAAAAAACAGCAGAAGTTTATAAAGATAAACTGCATGCAGAAGTGTTAAGTGGCGGTATGATTCTGCCTGAGCATCCTGTTCATATCAGTGCAACAGCCGGGTATATAAAAGAAGCCTACCATACGGTTGAAGAACGTACGGGAATAAAGTTTGGCGAAGATTATTTGTGGCATATCAATAATCCTGATAAGAGCGACTGGTTCCCGTCATCAGAAAAACCAGCTATTGCCTTATGCATTTTTAAAGAACTCTATCCCGAACGGCAGGTAGAGTTTGCTGCTGATCTGCAATACAGCCTCCATTATGAAGGAAGGGATTTAACGGATAATGAAGCATACCGTCATTTACTGGAGAAGTATACAATCAATGCAGATAATTTTTACGACAAACTGAAATCGGAAGAATACAAAGAGAAAGCATATTATGAATTCCAGCTCTGCAAACAATTACAGGTAACGGGATTTCCGCAGGTTTTAATGCAGGTAACGGAAACAAAATTTCATCTGCTTGCAAGAGGATATACAGATTATGATACGCTGAGCAAACGCATTGATCTGGTATTAACGGAAATAGAAAATAATTTATTTAATTAATTCAATATTCAGGAATGATTCTCACCGTTACACTCAATCCATGCATTGACAAAAGCTCTACAGTAGAAAAAATGAAGCCCGAGAGCAAACTGCGTTGCAGCGAAATTGTAGATGAGCCGGGCGGTGGAGGCATTAATGTAAGTAAGGCGTTAAAAAAACTGGATACAACATCCGTTGCCTTATTTCCATCGGGTGGAAATAATGGAAACATGCTTTGTTCTTTGCTGAATGAAGAAAATATTGTTTTCCATGCAGTTGATTCAAAAGTTGAAACAAGGGAGAACTGGATTGTACTGGAATCGTCAACCGTTAATCAATACAGGTTTACTTTTCCCGGCAGACAGGTACAGGAAGAAACGATTATTACACTCGTTGATCAGATCAGAAGTTTTTCCCCATCGTATGTAATTGCAAGCGGCAGCTTACCCCCGGGGTTACCTGATTATTTTTACGGCCTGATTGTAAAGAATGCAAAATCAGTCGGTGCAAAATGTATTGTGGATACAAGCGGCCCGGCACTGCAGGCTTTACAGGGAAAAGGAGCTTATCTTATTAAACCGAATATAGGCGAGTTGTGTAAAATGCTGAATGTCGATTGGCTGGATAAAGAAGAAGTAGCTGATGCTGCTCACCAGGCAATCATGGATGGCTTTGCTGAAAGAATTGCTGTAAGTATGGGTCCTGAAGGTGCGTGGATTGTAAGTAAGGAAGAACGCTATTTTGCAACTGCACCGAAAGTTGAAAAAAGGAGTACTGTTGGTGCGGGTGACAGTATGGTTGCCGGTATGACTTATATGATGGAACAAAACCGATCATTAAAAGAAATTATTTCGTTTGGTGTTGCGTGCGGCAGTGCAGCAACAATGAATGAAGGAACTCAGTTGTTTAAAAAAGAAGATGCAGAGAGGTTATATGGCGAAATTTTTCAGTCATAAAAAAACATTTCATAGCAGCCGTTAAAAGAAGCTTTTGTATTTCCTTCCTGAGAAAACCTGTTGCAGTTGCAGCGGGTTTTTTTGTATTTTATTCTGCTAAAACGTATCGGTATGAATAAATAGTTTATCGCTGTTTGCACCATATTGATTTGTGCAACACAGCTTTCTGTTCAAAGTGAAGCAGAAATGAAGTTTCTGGAAGGGATGGCTTACCTTAAGAAGTAAAATTTTTCAGTAATAAACAAGAAGGACGGAAATTTTTCCGCCCTTCTTGTTTATTCAAAGTCCGCCTTTCCAATCAGGCATCCGGCCCGGTGTGTACGGGGCTCTGCTTTTTTCAAGTAGTTCTTCCAGTTTTCTTACTTCTTCAGCAATTGACTTTAATTCATTGTAAACAGGAGTAAACTGTTTGGCTGCAATCAGGTAAGAACTGATTTGTGTTTGTGTTGGTGCGGCTGTTGTGTTCCATAAAGCGCCAATTACATAACCAATACGCCCGTTGATGGAAGGAGCCGTTTCAAACTCCCTTCTTGCCAGCGTTGCATCGCCATTGAGCTGACGGTTGACCGTATTCAAACGCTTTTCAATATCCAGGATTGTTTTTGAAATGTCGAGTGATTGCTTGGGGGTTTCAATAACCGCCTGTTTAATGTAACGGAATTTATTAACCAACTCGCTTCGGTATTGATCTGCTGCTGCTGCCACACGACTCAACTCAGCAATTTTTTTGCAGAAATCATCCAGTGCTTTTTTATCCGTTGCAGGAAGGGTAGCCGTATTTAATGCCGTTGCTTTGAATGGTTGTGCTGAAACAATTTCAGTATACACACCGTCTTCAAATTTACTCAGCGATACGCTGTATATTCCGGGCAGGGCCATGTATCCCTGATCGGGTGAGCTGAATGCAAATGATTCATCAAACGGTGTTAAATCAATCGGCCCGAATGCAGACGTACGGAAATCCCATACAATTCTGCTCAATCCTTTTTTTGCCGGGGCTTTAATTCGCCGAACGGTATTGCCGTTTTCATCAGTTATTGTAAACAGTAAATGTGGTGCCGGTTGCTCATCTTCCATTCTTAATGAATCAACTGAAGGGTAAACCGGGGCCTCACCCTTTTTAATCTTTTCTGCATCAGCAGCACGGCGTTTTTCTTTAATGGTTTTAATATCATCCTTTAAATAATAAGTAAAGACAGCCCCGACTTTCGGATTGGGAGTTGTGAAAAAACGTTCACCCTGAAAGCCTTTGCCCCTTACACCCAAAGGCTGTGATTGAATATACATCCATGCATCTTTAACGGGGAAGATCATTGCCGTTTTGTTCAGATCGTCTCTTCTCAGGTTACGCAAAGGCGTATAATCATCCAGTACATAAAATCCACGGCCGAATGTTGCAAGTACAAGATCGTTTTCCCTTTTCTGAATTTCAAGGTCACGAACGGCAATGGTTGGTAATCCGCCTTTCAGCTGAATCCATTTTGCACCGCCATCAATACTTACAAATACACCAAACTCAGTACCGGCAAAAAGCAGATCTGCATTTACATGATCTTCTGCAATGCAGTAAGCTGTTCCTCTTTCAGGTAAATTATTCTGAATGGCCTTCCATGTTTTACCTGCATCTGATGTTTTATAAACATATGGGTGGAAATCGCCATTGCGGTGGTGATTGAATGTGGCATAAGCAACATTCTTATTATGCTGCGATGCAATGATCTGGTTGACGTATGTGCGTTCAGGTATCCCCGGAATATTATCAACCTTCATCCAGTTTCTGCCGCCATCAGTTGTAACATGAATCAATCCGTCATCCGTTCCGGCATATAATAAATTCTCATCGAGTTTACTTTCAGTCAGTGCCGTAATGTTTCCGTAAATATCCGTTGACCCGTTTTTAGCAATCGCATCCATACTCCACACTTTACCCATTACAGGTAATGTGTTACGGTCTATCTGCCGG
>Ga0208401_100418_pt1 | contig 11939 bp, 18 predicted proteins | sample LakWasM112_LOW13_2_FD_183928 | JGI IMG/M metagenome (GOLD analysis project Ga0208401, IMG submission 183928) | Freshwater sediment methanotrophic microbial communities from Lake Washington under simulated oxygen tension - Sediment Metagenome... | ecosystem: Environmental > Aquatic > Freshwater >...
GGCTGCCGTTTACGCCTTGACCAAGTACATCGACTGGATGAAGAAGTACTCACCCAAGGAAGCCATCGGCATGACCTTCGGTGAGGCAGGCCCGGTGCCCGCGCAGGGCCAGATTGCGCAGCAGATTTTCTGGTACACCGCCTTCACGGCCGACATGGTCAAGCCAGGCCTGCCGGTTGTCAACGCCGACGGCACGCCGAAGTGGCGCATGGCGCCGGGCCCGAACGGTCCGTACTGGAAGCAGGGGATGCAAAACGGCTATCAGGACGTTGGTTCCTGGACCTTCTTCAAGGGCCATGACGCGAACAAGGTGGCAGCCGCCTGGCTCTATGCCCAGTTTGTGACGGCCAAGACCACCTCGCTGAAGAAAACCATGGTTGGCCTGACGCCGATTCGCGAAAGCGACATTCGTTCGGATGCCATGACCGCGATGGCGCCCAAGCTGGGTGGTCTGGTGGAGTTCTACCGCAGCCCGGCTCGCGTGGCCTGGACGCCCACCGGCACCAACGTGCCGGACTATCCGAAGCTGGCGCAACTGTGGTGGAAGAACGTGGCGGTGGCCGTAACCGGCGAAAAGACGCCGCAGGCTGCGATGGACAACCTGGCCAACGAGATGGACGACGTGATGGCGCGCCTGGAGCGCTCGGGCATGGCCGTCTGCCCGCCCAAGCTCAATCCCAAGCAGGATCCCTCCAAGTGGCTGAGCGACAAGGGTGCGCCGTGGGCGAAGCTGGCTAACGAGAAGCCCAAGGGCGAGACCATTGCTTACGACGCCTTGCTCAACGCATGGAAGGCCGGCAAGGCACGCTAGGCATCGCCTAGATATTGCCGATGCATGAAGAGTTGGCCGTGTGTGCAGGGATGCCGCACGGCCATTTTGTTGCGGCGGGTCTGGTGCGGCGCTCGCCGGGCTGCCCCCGCCGCCGAATCGCCGAGAATTTGAAATATGTCTACCGATAATCAGCCCGGCCTGACCCATCGTGCGTCGCTGATGGCACGCTTGGCTGAGGGGCACCTGTACGACCTCGCCATTGTGGGTGGCGGGGCTACCGGACTGGGTGTGGCGCTGGACGCCGCGGCGCGCGGCTTCAGCGTGGTGCTGGTCGAATCGCACGATTTCGCCAAGGGCACCTCGTCACGCGCCACCAAGCTGGTTCACGGTGGTGTGCGCTATCTCGCGCAGGGCAACATCGCGCTGGTTCGCGAGGCGTTGCGCGAACGCACCACGCTGCTCAACAATGCGCCGCATCTGGCGCAGCCACTGCCGTTCATCATGCCGTCCTACAAATGGTGGGAAACCCCGTTCTATGGCATCGGGCTCAAGATGTACGACGCCCTTGCTGGCAAGGCGGGTTTGGGCCGCACCGAGTTTCTCAGTCGTGCGCAGACCCTGAGCTTGTTGCCGACGGCACTGCCAGCGGGCCTACGCGGTGGGGTCAAGTACTGGGACGGACAGTTCAACGACGCACGGCTGGCGCTGGCGCTGGCGCGCACGGCCGCCGGCCGAGGGGCGCTGCTGGTCAATTACTGCCGCGCCGGCGATCTTCTCTATGAGGGCGGCAAAGTGGCTGGGCTGGTGTGTGAAGACACGCAAAGCGGACAGGCATACCGAATCCGGGCACGGTGCGTGGTCAACGCAGCCGGGGTGTGGGTCGACGAACTCCGGCAGAAGGACGGCGCCGCCAACGGGGCGGATGGCCGCAGGCCGACCAAGCCCATCGTGGCGCCCAGCCAGGGCGTGCACATGGTTGTCGACCGCGAGTTCCTAGGCGGTGACGTTGCCTTGATGGTGCCCAAGACCGCCGACGGCCGGGTGCTGTTTGCCGTTCCATGGCTCGGCAAGGTCATTCTTGGCACCACCGATACCCCACGCAATGACCTGGCCCGCGAGCCGCAACCGTTCAAGGAGGAGGTGGACTTCATTTTGAACGAATCGGCCCGCTACCTGCGTCGAGCTCCGGGCCGCGCCGATGTTAAAAGTGTCTGGGTGGGGCTGCGCCCGCTGGTCAAGCCGCAGGACGATGATGGCGACGACACCAAGGGGCTGAGCCGCGAGCACACCGTGTTGGTCAGCCGTAGCGGGCTGGTAACGGTCACGGGAGGCAAGTGGACCACCTACCGGGCGATGGCCGAGGATGTATTGCGCCGCTGCGCCGAGCGGGGCCTCATGGAGCACCGGCAGGAGGGGCTCACCCTGCATCTGGAGCTGGTGGGCGCGCCCGGGGCGGGCACGCCGGTGCAGTCGATTTGCCGCCCGCCCGGACTGCACAGCTACGGCACGGAACAGGGTCTCGTGCTAAGTCTGCCCGGCGCGCAGACTTCCCTCTGCGAAGGCTTGACCGAGGCCATGGTCCGCTTCGCCGCCCGTTTCGAATACGCGGTGAAGGTCGAGGATGTGTTGGCGCGCCGCGCACGCCTGCTGTTTCTCGATGCGCGGCTGGCCGCCGCCGTCGCCCCCCAGGTGGCGGAGATACTTCGAGACGAGACCGGCCTGGACCCCGAGCTTGACGCGTTCATCGAGCTGACACGTCACTACCTGCATTTGCCGGACTGAGGTTGATCGCCACTTCGCGGTGGCTTCCATGTCAGTGTGTGCTCGCTTAGTTCTGTTTCGGAATGACTTGGCGAGACACGGACTGTGTGCTTTTGGCGGGTGATGTGGGCCTGCTGCGGGCGTCGAACAACAAGCCCCGCACAAACCATTGTGCTAACCCGTTGACAGTGGCTATTGGGTTTGGCATAATAGTGGGCTTCGCTTGAAAAAGCATGAAGTATCTGCCTAGCGGATGTGCTGTGAGTGGTTTGCAGTGCTGACGACAGGCCCAAGACTGACTGGAACGAGGTAGACGACTGGCTGAGGCTGGTTTGCCTGGTTTTGGTGCAAGTTGGGAATAAACGAAATGATCCAGACTGAATCTCGACTAGAAGTTGCCGACAATACCGGCGCCAAGTCCGTCCTGTGCATCAAGGTGCTTGGCGGTTCCAAGCGACGTTATGCCAGCGTTGGCGACGTCATCAAAGTTAGCATCAAGGAAGCTGCTCCCCGTGGTCGCGTCAAGAAGGGCGAGATCTACAGTGCGGTGGTGGTGCGTACTGCCAAGGGCATCCGTCGCAGCGACGGCTCCCTGGTCAAATTCGATGGCAATGCAGCGGTGTTGCTCAATGCCAAATTGGAGCCAATCGGCACCCGCATCTTTGGACCCGTGACGCGTGAACTGCGTACCGAGAAGTTCATGAAGATCGTGTCGCTGGCCCCCGAAGTTCTGTAAGGAAGTGCCATGAATAAGATTCGCAAAGGCGACGAGGTCATCGTGCTCACCGGGCGCGATAAGGGCAAGCGCGGCAAGATCACGCTGCGCAAGGATGACTCCCATGTGCTGGTTGAGGGTATCAATCTGGTGAAGAAGCACACCAAGCCCAACCCGATGAAGGGTACGACTGGCGGCATCGTGGAAAAGGCCATGCCCATTCATCAGTCGAACGTGGCCATCTTCAATGCCGCCACGGGCAAGGCAGATCGCGTCGGTATCAAGCTGTTGGCGGATGGCAAGCGCGTGCGCGTTTACAAGTCCAGCGGCGAAGAAATTAAGGTGGCATGAGCATGGCACGTCTGCAACAACACTATCGTGAAAAAGTCGCTCCGGAGTTGATGGCCAAGTTTGGCTACAAGTCCGCGATGCAGGTTCCCCGTCTGACCAAGATCACGCTCAACATGGGTGTGAGCGAGGCGGTCGCGGACAAGAAGGTCATGGACCACGCTGTCAGCGATTTGACCAAGATCGCCGGCCAGAAGCCGGTTGTGACCAAGTCCAAGAAGGCTATCGCGGGATTCAAGATCCGTGAAGATCAGGCCATTGGTTGCATGGTGACGCTGCGCGGCGTTCAGATGTATGAGTTCCTGGATCGTTTCGTGACGGTGGCTTTGCCCCGTGTGCGTGACTTCCGTGGTATTTCCGGCCGCGCATTCGACGGCCGTGGCAACTACAACATCGGCGTCAAAGAGCAGATCATTTTCCCTGAGATTGAGTATGACAAGGTGGATGCCTTGCGTGGTCTCAATATCAGCATCACCACAACGGCCAAGACCGACGAAGAGTGCAAGGCACTGCTCGCGGGTTTCCGTTTCCCGTTCAAGAACTGAGGTGACCCGTGGCTAAAATGGCTTTAATCGAGCGTGAGCTCAAGCGCGACAAGTTGGCTGCGAAGTACGCCAAGAAGTACGCGGAACTCAAGGGCATTGCCAACGATGCCAAGCGTAGCGACGAAGAGCGCGCTGCGGCCCGTCTGGGTCTGCAAAAGCTCCCGCGCAATGCAAATCCGACGCGCCAGCGCAACCGTTGTTCCATCACCGGTCGCCCCCGTGGCACGTTCCAGCACTTTGGTCTGGCGCGCGCAAAAATTCGTGAAATGGCTTTTGCCGGAGAAATTCCCGGCATCGTCAAAGCCAGCTGGTAAGCAGCAGGAGACCCAAACATGAGCATGAGTGATCCCATTGCTGACCTGTTGACCCGTATTCGCAATGCGCAAATGGTGGCCAAGACCACCGTGAGCGTACCGTCTTCCAAGGTGAAGGTTGCGATCGCGCAGGTGTTGAAAGACGAAGGCTATATCGATGGCTTCAAGGTCAAGAGCGAAGACGGCAAGTCCGAACTCGAAATCGCCCTGAAGTACTACGCAGGCCGTCCCGTCATCGAGCGTATCGAGCGCGTCAGCCGCCCTGGCCTGCGCGTTTACCGTGGCAGCGATGCCATTCCCCAAGTCCAAAACGGCCTTGGTGTGGCGATTGTGACCACGCCCAAGGGTGTGATGACTGATCGCAAGGCGCGCGCTACCGGTGTCGGTGGCGAAGTGCTCTGCTACGTCGCCTAAAGCGTGACATTTAGGAGTAACAGAAAATGTCCCGTGTAGGAAAAATGCCCGTGACCATCCCCGCAGGTGTGGATGTGTCGCTGAAGGATGACCAGATCAGCGTGAAGGCTGCCGGTGGCGCCCTGTCGCTGTCGCAAAGCGCGCTGGTCAAGGTTGTCAACGAAGCCGGCAAGCTGAGCTTTGTGCCGGCCAACGACTCCCGCGAAGCCGATGCCATGAGTGGCACCATGCGCCAGTTGGTCAACAACATGGTGGTGGGTGTGACCAAGGGTTTCGAGAAGAAGCTCAGTCTGGTTGGCGTGGGTTACAAGGCGCAAGCCCAAGGTAGCAAGCTCAATCTGGCTGTGGGCTACTCGCATGCCGTCAACAAGGACATGCCCGCCGGTATCGCCGTGGCAACCCCGACCCCGACCGAGATCGTGATCAAGGGTGCCGACCGCCAGCGCGTCGGCCAGGTTGCCGCAGAGATTCGTGCTATTCGTCCGCCAGAGCCCTACAAGGGCAAGGGCATCCGCTACGCGGACGAGAAGATCACGATCAAAGAAACCAAAAAGAAATAAGGAGCTGCATCATGTTGACCAAAAAAGAGCAGCGTCTTCGTCGGGCACGTCAGACCCGGATCCGTATCGCGGCACAGGGCGTCGCACGTTTGACCGTGAATCGCACCAACCTGCACATTTATGCCAGCGTCATTTCTGGCGACGGCGCCAAGGTGTTGGCCACTGCGTCGACCGCAGAGGTCGAAGTGCGCAAGACCCTGGGTGGTTCGGGCAAGGGCAGCAATGTGGCTGCCGCTCAACTGATTGGCAAGCGCGTGGCCGAGAAGGCCCGGGCCGCTGGCGTCGAGAAAGTGGCGTTTGACCGTGCTGGCTTTGCCTACCATGGTCGCGTCAAGGCGTTGGCTGATGCGGCGCGCGAAGCTGGCTTGCAGTTCTAAGCAGATCGGAATACAGAATGGCTAAAGTACAAGCGAAGATGCAGGGTAAGGCTGAAGGGCCTGAAGACGGCCTGCGCGAGAAGATGATCGCGATCAATCGCGTCACCAAGGTGGTCAAGGGCGGCCGTATCCTCGGTTTCGCTGCGCTCACCGTGGTGGGTGATGGCGATGGCCGCGTCGGCATGGGCAAGGGCAAATCCAAGGAAGTGCCGGCTGCGGTGCAGAAGGCCATGGAAGAGGCTCGCCGCAACATGACCAAGGTGTCGCTGAAGAATGGTTCGATTCACCACAAGGTGATGGGTCATCACGGGGCCGCGAACGTCATGATGGCACCGGCCCCCAAAGGTACCGGCATCATTGCGGGCGGTCCGATGCGCGCGGTGTTCGAAGTCATTGGCATCACCGACATCGTGGCCAAGAGCCACGGTTCGACCAATCCCTACAACATGGTTCGCGCCACCTTGGACGCGCTCGCTCATGCCACCACCCCGGCAGACGTGGCGGCCAAGCGCGGCAAGAGCGTTGAAGAGCTCTTCGCCTGATCGGGAGTCCGGAAATGACAACACAGCAAACAGTCAAGGTTCAACTGGTTCGCAGCCCCATCGGTTGCAAGGAATCGCATCGCGCAACGGTGCGCGGCTTGGGCCTGCGCAAGGTCAGCAGCACGCGTGAACTGGTGGATACGCCAGAAGTCCGCGGCATGATTAACAAGATCAGTTATCTGGTCAAAGTGCTCTAAGAGGTTGATGATGGAACTCAATGGCATCAAGCCCGCGGACGGTGCGAAGCACTACAAGCGTCGCGTCGGTCGCGGCATCGGCTCCGGGCTCGGCAAGACTGCCGGCCGTGGTCACAAGGGTCAGAAGTCTCGCGCTGGGGGCTACCACAAGGTTGGTTTCGAAGGCGGTCAGATGCCTCTGCAGCGTCGTCTGCCCAAGCGCGGCTTCAAGTCCCAGTCCCTGCAGTTCAATGCGGAAATCACCCTGACCTCGCTGGAGCGTCTGGGTGCGGCCGAGGTCGACCTGTTGACGCTCAAGCAAGCTGGCCTGGTGGGCGAGCTCGCCAAGGTGGTGAAGGTTGTCAAGACCGGCGCCTTGACCAAGTCCGTGAAACTCACGGGCATTGGTGCAACCGCCGGTGCCAAGGCGGCGATTGAAGCAGCCGGCGGCAGCGTCGCCTGATGCCTGGTTTCCCGAAAGAGCTAACAAGTGGCCACTAACGCGACCCAACTGGCAAAGACAGGCAAGTTCGGCGACCTGCGTCGCCGGCTGATGTTCTTGCTGCTCGCGCTGGTCGTGTACCGCGTTGGCGCGCACATCCCGGTGCCGGGCATCGACCCGGCGCAGCTGCAGCAGTTCTTCAAGGGGCAGCAGGGCGGCATTTTGGGCATGTTCAACATGTTCTCGGGTGGCGCGTTGTCGCGCTTCACGATATTCGCCCTGGGCATCATGCCGTACATCTCTGCGTCCATCGTGATGCAGCTGCTGACCTACGTGCTGCCGGCGTTCGAACAGTTGAAGAAGGAAGGCGAAGGCGGCCGTCGCAAGATTACCCAGTACACGCGATATGGCACCCTGGGTCTGGCCCTGTTCCAGTCCATGGGTATTGCTCTGGCGCTGGAGAGTTCGGCCGGTCTGGTGATTGCTCCCGGCTTCGGTTTCCGTTTGACGGCGGTGTTCACGTTGACTGCGGGCACGATGTTCCTGATGTGGCTGGGTGAGCAGATCACCGAGCGCGGTCTGGGCAACGGCATTTCGATTCTGATCTTCGCCGGCATCGCCGCGGGCCTGCCCAATGCGATCGGCGGTCTGCTGGAGTTGGTGCGTACCGGAGCGATGAGCTACTTCGTGGCTTTGCTGATCATTGTGCTGGTTGCGGTGGTCACCTGGTTCGTGGTGTTCGTCGAGCGCGGTCAGCGCAAGATTCTGGTCAACTACGCCCGTCGGCAGGTTGGCAACAAGGTTTATGGCGGACAGTCGTCGCACTTGCCGCTGAAGCTCAACATGGCGGGCGTGATCCCACCCATTTTTGCTTCGTCGATCATTTTGCTGCCGGCAACGGTGGTGGGCTGGTTCAGTACCGGTGAGTCGATGCGTTGGTTGAAGGACATTGCCAGCTCGCTGTCGCCGGGGCAGCCGATCTACGTCATGTTCTACGCTGCGGCCATCGTGTTCTTCTGCTTCTTTTACACGGCGCTGGTGTTCAACAGCCGTGAGACGGCGGACAACCTGAAGAAGAGCGGTGCGTTCATTCCTGGTATCCGCCCCGGTGATCAGACTGCCAAGTACATCGACAAGATCCTGCTGCGCCTGACGCTGGCCGGTGCGATCTACATCACGCTGGTGTGCTTGCTGCCGGAGTTCCTGATCCTGAAGTACAACGTTCCGTTCTATTTCGGTGGCACTTCGCTGTTGATCATCGTGGTGGTGACCATGGATTTCATGGCCCAGGTACAGAATTACATGATGTCGCAGCAGTATGAGTCGTTGCTGAAGAAGGCCAATTTCAAGTCTTCTTAAGCGGTCGAGTGTTATGTCAAAAGACGATGTCATTCAGATGCAGGGTGAAGTGGTCGAGAACCTGCCCAACGCGACATTTCGCGTGAAGCTGGAAAACGGACACGTGGTGCTGGGACATATTTCAGGAAAGATGCGGATGCACTACATTCGCATTCTTCCGGGTGACAAGGTCACCGTTGAGTTGACGCCTTACGACTTGAGTCGGGCACGTATCGTGTTCAGGGCGAAGTAACAGTTTTAGGAGAATGAAATGAAGGTTTCGGCTTCGGTCAAAAAAATTTGCCGTAACTGCAAAGTAATCCGGCGTAAAGGCGTTGTGCGGGTGATCTGTACGGATCCCCGTCACAAGCAGCGTCAAGGTTAATTGCACGAGTTTTAGAGGACGAACATGGCACGTATCGCTGGCATCAATATTCCGCCGCATCAGCATTCCGAGATTGGCCTGACCGCCATTTACGGGATTGGTCGCACCCGCGCTCGCAAGATTTGCGAAGCATGTGGCATCGCTTACTCCAAGAAGGTCAAGGATCTGACCGACGGGGATCTGGAGAAGATTCGCGACCAGATCGCTGCCTTCACCATCGAGGGTGACTTGCGTCGCGAGACGACGATGAACATCAAGCGATTGATGGACATCGGGTGCTACCGTGGTTTTCGCCATCGTCGCGGCCTGCCCGTGCGCGGTCAGCGCACCCGCACCAATGCACGTACCCGCAAGGGCCCGCGCAAAGCTGCTCAGGCACTCAAGAAATAACCGGTACTGAAAGACTACTATGGCAAAAGCTCCCGCCAATAACGCCGCGCAACGTGTGCGCAAGAAAGTCCGCAAGAACGTTGCCGACGGCGTCGCGCACGTTCACGCGTCTTTCAACAACACCATCATCACGATCACCGACCGTCAGGGCAATGCACTGTCGTGGGCATCGTCCGGTGGTCAAGGTTTCAAGGGCTCGCGCAAGTCCACGCCGTTCGCCGCCCAGGTGGCGTCCGAAGTGGCGGGTCGTGCCGCCGTTGAACAGGGCATCAAGAACCTCGACGTTGAGATCAAGGGTCCTGGTCCCGGCCGCGAGTCCTCGGTGCGTGCTCTGGCCGCACTGGGCATCCGCATCAACATGATCGCTGACGTAACGCCGGTGCCGCACAACGGCTGCCGTCCACAAAAGCGTCGTCGTATCTAATTCGTTTCTCAACCAAGCCCACTGCCATCGACTGCGCGTTGATGGCTCCCGCGGTTCGCCGCGGCAGATGACATAAAGGAAGTTCACGTGGCACGCTACCTCGGCCCCAAGGCCAAACTATCCCGCCGTGAAGGCACTGACCTGTTCCTGAAGAGCGCCCGCCGCTCGATCAGCGACAAGGCCAAATTCGATTCCAAGCCCGGTCAACACGGCCGCACCTCCGGTGCCCGTACGTCTGACTTTGGTTTGCAACTGCGCGAGAAGCAAAAGGTCAAGCGCATGTACGGCGTGATGGAGAAGCAGTTCCGCCGCTATTTCGAGGAAGCCGATCGTCGCAAGGGCAACACCGGTGCCAACCTGTTGTTCCTGCTCGAGTCGCGCCTGGACAACGTCGTTTACCGCATGGGATTCGGCTCGACGCGCGCGGAAGCGCGTCAGTTGGTGTCGCACAAGGCCCTGACGGTCAATGGGCAATGCGTCAACATTCCTTCGTACATGGTCAAGGCCGGTGATGTCGTGGCCCTGCGCGAGAAATCCAAGAAGCAGAACCGTGTCGTGGAAGCGCTGCAACTGGCTCAGCAGGTCGGCATGCCGGCCTGGGTCGAAGTGAACTTCGACAAGGCCGAGGGCACCTTCAAGAGCGTGCCGGACCGCGATCAGTTCGCCGCTGATGTCAACGAATCGCTGATTGTCGAGTTGTACTCGCGTTAATTCGCTGCACAGAAAATCGTTCCTGGGATGCGGGGCACCGCGTTCCAGGCGCTTCACCAGCCTTACCGGTGTAACGAGCCGGGGGTATTGAGAGGAAGTTTGAATGCAATCAAGTCTGTTGAAACCCAAAGCAATCAATGTCGAGCAGCTCGGTCTGAACCGGGCTAAAGTCGTTCTGGAACCCTTCGAACGTGGCTATGGCCACACGCTGGGGAACGCATTGCGCCGGGTTTTGTTGTCGTCCATGCCTGGTTATGCCGCGACGGAAGTCACCATCGCGGGCGTGCTGCACGAGTACTCGTCGATCGATGGCGTGCAGGAGGATGTGGTCAACATTCTGCTCAACCTCAAGGGTGTTGTGTTCAAGCTGCACAACCGCGACGAAGTCACCCTGAGCCTGCGCAAGGACGGTGAAGGCGTGGTGGTCGCCAGCGACATCCAGACGCCGCACGACGTCGAGATCATCAATCCTGACCATGTGATTGCCCACCTGTCCCACGGTGGCAAGCTCGACATGCAGATCAAGATCGAAAAGGGCCGTGGCTACGTTCCGGGCACCATGCGCCGTTACGGCGACGAGCCGACCAAGTCGATCGGACGCATCGTTCTGGACGCTTCGTTCTCGCCGGTCAAGCGTGTGGCCTACACGGTGGAGAGCGCTCGCGTCGAGCAGCGTACCGACCTGGACAAGCTGGTGGTCGAGATCGAAACCAATGGCGCCATTTCCGCCGAAGACGCAGTGCGCGCCTCGGCCAAGATCCTGGTTGAGCAGTTGGCCGTGTTCGCGCAACTGGAGGGCAGCGAGTTGGCCGCGTTCGATCAGCCGGCGCCGCGTGGCAACACCCAGTTCGACCCGATTCTGCTGCGTCCGGTGGACGAGCTCGAACTGACCGTCCGTTCCGCCAACTGCCTCAAGGCCGAGAACATCTACTACATCGGTGACCTGATTCAACGCACCGAGAACGAGCTCTTGAAGACGCCCAACCTGGGCCGCAAGTCGCTCAATGAAATCAAGGAAGTGCTGGCTTCCCGCGGTCTAACTCTGGGCATGAAGCTCGAGAGCTGGCCACCTGCAGCACTGGAGAAGCGTTAAAATATCGGGCCCTATCCAGGGGCTCAGTGCCACGGGCAGTACCTGATCCGGCTGCCTGTTTAATTACTAAAGGAAAGCACCATGCGTCACGGTCACGGACTCCGCAAACTCAATCGCACCAGCGAACATCGTCTGGCGATGTTGCGCAACATGATGAACTCGCTCATCGAGCATGAAGTCATCAAGACCACAGTACCCAAAGCCAAGGAATTGCGTCGCGTCATCGAGCCGATGATCACCTTGGCCAAGGAAGCCACGGTTGCCAACCGTCGTCTCGCCTTCGACCGTCTGCGCGACCGCGACAGCGTCGTGAAGTTGTTCAACGACCTGGGTCCGCGTTTCAAGGCACGCCCGGGCGGTTACACCCGTATCCTGAAAATGGGTTTCCGTGTTGGCGATAACGCGCCCATGGCGCTGGTCGAATTGGTCGACCGTCCCGCAGTGACCGAAGCCCCTGCGACCGACGCGGCGGCCTCCTGATAGGGTATAATTCGAGATTACCGCGCGATGGAGCAGTCTGGTAGCTCGTTGGGCTCATAACCCAAAGGTCGGAGGTTCAAATCCTTCTCGCGCAACCAACAAACTAGCGGTCTTCGCTAGCAGCAAACGCCCACTTCAAGTGGGCGTTTTGC
>Ga0208401_100419_pt1 | contig 11925 bp, 9 predicted proteins | sample LakWasM112_LOW13_2_FD_183928 | JGI IMG/M metagenome (GOLD analysis project Ga0208401, IMG submission 183928) | Freshwater sediment methanotrophic microbial communities from Lake Washington under simulated oxygen tension - Sediment Metagenome... | ecosystem: Environmental > Aquatic > Freshwater >...
GAATACATAACTTTCACAGCTTGTTTTTGCTTTAATCATGTAGGAAAATACACCGGGGTTTTGCTGTATTCCTTTATAATTCCCATCCCAGCATTTTGCCGGATCAGTGGTATAAAAAACACGTTCGCCCCAGCGGTTAAAAATGCTGAATTCAATTTCAAGAATAATACCCCAGTACCTGGTGCCGTAACAATCATTCAGTCCGTCGTTATTTGGTGTAAACGCATTGGGCATCAGGTAGCCTCCTTTATTATCAGCATTTACCAGTACAGTGATGCTGTCTGTATTCATACATCCATCCAAATCAGTTCCGGTTACAATATAATTCGTTGTTGCAGTTGGAGAAGCTATCGGGTTATAAACAGTCGGATTGTTTAACGTGCCTGCCGGCAGCCAGCTGTAAATTGCCGCACCTGATACCGTCAGCCGGCTCTGGTCAATACTGCAATCAATATCGTTTGATTTGGTGAGGAACAAAACAGGTAATGGTAATACCGTTACTGTGGTAGAAAGCGTTGTTGTGTTATGACAGACTGTATCTGTAATCAATACAGCATAAGAAGTCGTTGTTTGTGGTGAAGCAAAGGGATTTGCTACAGAAGCGTTAGTAAGCGTTGCTGCATTGTTCCAGCTGTAAGTATCGCCACCTGATGCTGAAATTTGTATGGAGTCATTTCTGCAGATATCTACTGCCGGACTAATGAGAAAATTATTTGCTGAACGTACATCAACCTGAACAGAATCGGTGTTGCTGCAGTTGTTTGCATCCTTAACCGTTACATAATATTTTGTATTGGCAGCAGGTGCTGCAACCGGATTCGGAATAAGATTATTGGTAAGCGAAGCAGCCGGCGACCATGTGTATGAAGTTCCTCCGCCGGCGTGAAGCTGAAGTGTGGTGTTATTGCAAAGCAATGTGTCATTGGTAATTGTAATAATGGGTTTCGGGTTTACTGTAATCGTTAAACTGTCTTTGGATATGCAACCAAAGTTATTGGTGCCGGTAACAAAATATTGAGTGGTGCCTGAAGGCGTAGCAACCGGGTTTGAGATGTTGGGATTTGAGAGGCCTGTGGAGGGCAACCAGGAGTAGGCATTAGACCCGCTTGCATTCAATTGAATGGAAGTGCCATCGCATAGAGTGGTGTCATTAATTGCTTTGATAGGTTGCCCATTATATGAAAGTGAATCAATTTCTGCCTTATTTAAAACTCTGTTATATATCCTTACTTCATCCATTTTACCTTTATAATAGTCTCCAAACGATTCACCTTTCTTTCCTATAGCTATTTTCGAAGTCGCATCCTGTAAAATAAACTTTGAATGAGACAGGTCAGATGATTCAAGAATCCCGTTTATATATAGATTCCATTCTCCATTATTATATGTTGAAATAATATTGTACCAGCATTGAGTGTTTGTTAAAGTAGTAGAACTGTTTAATATATGATTGTATGCATAACCGCTCATTGCTTTATAGCTGAAAATATAAATACCGTAATTCCATAAGGATAAAGTAAAATCTGAGTGTGTGGGGGATTTTACCACAACTGCTTGGGCAGGCCAAGAATTATTTCCCTGATCCGGCAGAACCCAAGCTGAAATCGAAAAAGAATCCTGTGCAGCAAAATTGTAGAGATTTGAAAATGGCAAAAGAATGTATGCATTTATCCCATTAAAGTAATAGGCACTATTTGGGGTGCCACTTCTGTCAGACGTTATTGTTACGTTGCTTAGAGAGCCATTAATATTGTTGCCACTTGCATCATTTCCATTGCCAGAAAAAGGGTAATAGGCAACCAAACCCTGATTCAAATTTATTTGTGCGAGTGAAGTGTTAGTTATAAGCAGCAATACGATCAGAAACCGGCTCATTAAGATAAATTTATGAAATAATAATTATTTCAATAAGTATTTATCAGATTTATAATTTGATAAAAATGGATATTTACATGTGATACAGAAAAACACTTAATTGCCGATTCTCAAAAACTAATATTTAAGTACTATATTGGCTCCGGAAATTAAATTTTCAATTGACCTGCTTTTTGAACGATTTATATTTTAAACTTAAACACAAACGGATTTATGAAAAAAATCATTACACCACTCTCGGTTATTAGCACATTTTTTATTTTCTTAATTGCTTGTAAAGGGCCTGTTGGACCTGCTGGCGCAACAGGCGCAACTGGCCCGGTCGGACCGACAGGAGCAACCGGTGCAACTGGTGCAACCGGAGCCACCGGAACTGCAAATGTTATCTATTCAAACTGGATAAACGTAACATGTGTACTTGGAGCTACTACGCCTGGAATTTGGGATGGCCTTTTAACTGCTCCTGGCGTTACGCAGAGTATTATAGATAGGGGGGTAGTAAAGATTTATCTAAGAAATCCTCAGAATTTAGTTTTTGAGTTAAATTATGTAACAACAAATGATTTTATCCACTATTATCTTACTGTTGGATTAATCACTATCAGGTCCAGTTATAATGCAACTTATCCTTATCGATATATTCTGATACCCGGCGGAGTTTCAGGTGGCCGTTATTCATCAGGCCCTTTGGCTGGTTATACTGTTGACCAAGTTAATGGTATGAAGTATGAGCAACTAATTACGATGCTTAATATACCTGCTAATGGCACGAACATAAAATAATTTCAACTTATTTAACAATAATAAAGGCCCTCCTCCGAGGGCCTTTATTATTGGGCTAAAAGTAGTTAAAGCAATTATGGATAAACAAAACGTCTAATATTTTTCTTGATGAACTTCGACAGTAAAGAATCTGTAATTTCTTTCAATTTCTTTTTAGGTACGATTACGATATATCCATGATCCTGGTAGAGTTTAATAATTTCATGAGTATCCGAAAACAGGTCATAAGCAAAATTAATATTCCTGATTGCCGGAGGTAAAATACTGTCAGGCATATTCCCATTCTTGAAAGGGCCATGCTCATATATTCTTAAATCATCTACGATAATAACATCGTTATAATTGGGCCTAAGCTTTCTGATTATATCAAGTTCTGTATGAAGAGGGAGCCTTACATTTTCTTTTTCGAATTCATTGTATGAGTGAATTCCTTCTTCAGCGCCCGGATAATGGGCATCCAGCCAAAAAATGCAATTGCCTTTAATTTGATCATTTAATTTATATAAAGCTTCTTCACTGCTGCCATGAAAAACAGAAATGTTGTTTTCGTTTTTAAAGCGAACTACAGCTTTATTATAAATTTCTTCAATAATCTCGCAGGAAAAAAGTTTTTTAAAGGGTAGTTTAGATGAATAAGCTAACCCATCTCCCTTCCATGTCCCTGTTTCAAAGAAAAAATCAATATTGTATTCTTCTATGAGATTTGCTAAATCGAATCTGTTTATAGAACCCATTATTTTACCTTTTTTGTTTAGGATGCAGCCACTTTTAATTCAAATGTATATATTCTCGGGCTGCTTTTGTGAAATGATGTTTGCAAAATTTTATTCCAAATGTCTTCTTTAGTCTTATGATATCCAACCAGTAGTTTAATAATCATTCTTTTTAAAGGACTCATGTGTTTTGTGCCGTCCGGGTCTATAAACTCAATAGTTGAAAAACCTGCTGATTTTAAAACATAGTAACAGGAGCCACCAGTGAAAAGAATGGTATGTGTGAAATCTTCATAACGCCAATATGTGCCTGTGTATGATTGTGCATTTGGTACCATTAATAAAAAAATACCCCCGTCTTTTAACAGGTATTTTTTTATATGAATTAGTGTGTCGATTATTAAGTCTTTATCAATATGCTCCAGAACATGACTCATAACGATCCTGTCATATTTTTCAATACTGTTCCCGGCAAATTCTCTGATATCACTTATTTGAGCAACATCCAATCCGTTTTTCTTACAGGTAGAAATGGATTCATCATTGATATCAATGCCGTATAGGTTTGTAAAACCTTGCTTTTTAAGATATCCCAAAAACTGCCCAAGGCCACAGCCAATATCAAGAATTTTCAGATTTTTATCCGCTGCTGTAAAATATGGTGTAAGATACCTTGGCAGAGAATAATTTACATAAGATTCTGAGTCTACATTTCTATTTTCAAAATAGGATTTTGTTTTTATTTCCTTGTTTGTGGAGCTGTCCATATAAACTAAACTAAAGGGTTTCTGAAATGCTATTTTATTTTGTTTGCAAAAATACTTGAATAACTAATCGAAGGAGTAAACTATGTAATAAATAGGTTTGATTAACACCTGGTATGGAAAATCATACTCTCAAAGGATAATTTTTCTGGGATGGCCACTTTTTGAAAGAAGAAAGTATCTCGGTGGTTCATAAAAATTTGCAGCTGTAAACGGTCCTTCAAAGTATTGCTCTGCCAGGTCATTTCTTACGAAAAATGCATTTGCCCCGATAAAACCACATGCTACAAGTTTATACCCTTTTTCATTAGCAAGGTTACAATATGACTCAAGACTTGCACCAAAATAACTGGTTTTATCCCATACGGCTGTTGGGTCATATTCTCGTATAAATTCAACTCCCGGTCTGAATATTGAGTTGTATTCCAGAACGACAACCCTTGGATTGTAGCTGGTTATTGCTTTCATAATAATCATTGCTGTCTATATCTATTGATAACAAGTCAAATTCAACAGGAACTGCAGCCTGTTGAAATAGGGACTCTATATTTTCTGCCGTAATAAAGCTTTGAATAAATCTTAATTTATTTTCTTTTATTAAATTACTAAATGACTTTTCAATCGATAATTTGTTTTCTTTACTTGCATCTATCCAGAGACCATTCCATTGTTGATGAAGTAAATAAGTGCTATTCGTTTCTGTACCGTCTTCAACGCCAAATTCAACAAAATATTTATTTGTTGTCCCAATCCGCTTAAATATCTGCTCTATAATTCCGTCTTCTCCATTTTGGGAAAATGCCTGAAATTCATATTTATTCAGATAATTGTCTGATAAATATTTGGGATTTTTGTATAAGTTTTCAATTAAAAAATTTTCAATTTTCAATTGGTTTTGCTGATGTAATGCCCAGTCAATTTTCTCTAAATACAGTGATTGTCTGATTTTCTTTAATAAGGTTTGTAACATTTTCTAAGAGAGGTTAATCTGTTTAACTAAAATAATAATATTAAATTTTAATCAGCTGCTTCACAATTTTTTCAAACTGTGGCTGGTAGCAAAAATCGTAGGCATCTTTTCCTTCGGGAATAACATTGGGACATTCAAAACAAACTTCCAACACCCGCTTTACTTTCAGTGCTTCTGCCAGTGCAAAGGGAAAAGATTGATTGCCGATAAAGAATTTACTTCCGGCTATGACTTGTGCCAGCTCAAGAAAATTGGAAACGGCTTTATATTTTAAAGCCGGTATTGCCTGTTTCAAATCTTCATATTCTTCTTTCAGCCCAACAAAAGTAATGTTGGTATAGGTCTTGAGGAAATCATAACTGATGCCCGGTGCCCTGTAGCGGAAACTCCGGGCAATGACTATTTCATTCTGAAATGCCGTGTCGGGAACAACGGTTAACCATGGCTTTCCCAAGTCGGCCGTAATGCCGTACATATGAAAATACCAGCGGCAAATATGACTGCTGTTATAATCAAAAGGAAATTGGCGGAATTCATCCAGGTCATAGTCAATTCTCTGATCAGTTAATATATCACATACCTCAAAGCCGGGCTGGGCCAATAAAAGGGGGGCGAGCATTTCCACACTTTTCTCTGTTAAGATCTTGCCTTTGTTGGCATGCTTCATGCTTTTTTTGTACAGCGATTTCTGATTGATTTGTAAATGCAGATGAATTTTTTTGTCGCCTGCCAATGCTTTCATTGCGGGTATGGCATAGATGATATCTCCCACCAATCCAAAGTGTTTGAAATGAACGGCATTGGGTTCGGTTGCAGGGTATAAATTTGGCTGAGTAACTCTTGAAAGTGCTTTTGTGAAAAGTTTTCTTTTTGCCTCCTGTTTAAATACCGCTATATATAGCCGTTCAAAAATGTTCATACGCTGATTTTCTGATCGGCTCAAAAGTAGCCATTTTACAGCATTGTTAATGATGCAGGGCCGGGTGCTGAAATCTATCTATTAAGGGAAATGTGCTAACTTGCCGCCATTCGATTCTGCAGGGAAATCCGCTGTCGGTTGAAACAATCAATAAAGCAATGGCCATCTTATGCTCAGGAAAATAAACTTATTGTTTTACTATCTGTTCAGGTATCCTGTCTATAAATTGCTATTCGGCAAAATTGGTTCTTCCACCCGTTTAATCAATCCAAAGATTGACGGACATGCCCGCATTTTTATCGGATCAAAAGTGTACATCAGTGATAAAGGCTGGCTGGCTTGTGAGCCGCTTACGGGTGATGAAGATTGCCGCCTTATCATTGGAGATGGAACTTATATCGGCAGGTTCAGTCATATTTATTCTACTTCAAAAATTGAGATCGGGAAAAAAGTGCTGATGGCCGATAAAGTGTACCTGAGCGATAACCTGCACGGCTATCAAAATATTGATCTGCCGGTTATTGATCAACCTATCCGACAAACAAACCCGGTGATGATTGGTGATGGTGCATGGATAGGAGAGAATGTTTGTGTAATTGGAGCCAGTGTAGGTAAGAACAGTGTAATCGGTGCTAACTCGGTAGTGACAAAGGATATTCCTGATTACTGTATAGCTGTTGGTTCTCCTGCAGTTATCATTAAGCGTTATAATGCTGATACAAAGCAATGGTGCAAAACAGATAAAGAAGGACAGTTCATTTAAGTACAAGAAGAATGAGTAAAAAAATATTAATTACAGGCGGTGCAGGTTTTATCGGTTCAAACCTTGCTTTGCATCTGATTCAGCATGGATATGAAGTGACTGTACTGGATAACCTGAGTGAACAGATTCATGGTGCAGATCCTGCAACGACTTCTCCGTTATATACTTCCATTAAAGAGAACGTTCATTTTATAAAAGGAACGGTTACTTCAGTTGAAGACTGGAAGAAGGCGATTGCCGATAATGAAATAATCGTTCACCTGGCTGCTGAAACAGGCACCGGACAATCCATGTACCAGATCAGTAAATATGTGGATGTGAATATTGGTGGTACGGCGATTCTTTTAGACATTCTGGCGAATAACAAAACAAGTGTAAAGAAAGTAGTGATTGCTTCATCAAGGGCAATCTATGGGGAAGGGAAGTACTTCTCAAAAGAACTCGGAATTGTGTATCCTGAACACAGAACATCAGCTCTGATGGATGCGGGCAATTTTGAAGTAACCTATCCCGGAGCAATTGAAGCTTTGCAGTTGATTGCTACAGATGAGGAATCAAAAATTCATCCTTCTTCCGTATACGGAATTACGAAGTATAACCAGGAACAAATGGTGATGACGGTTTGTCCATCAATTGGTATTGCACCTGTTGCGTTCCGTTACCAGAACGTATATGGACCGGGGCAATCATTAAGTAACCCCTATACAGGTATTCTTTCCATTTTTTCTACGCTGATCAGGAATAAAAAGCCTATCAATATTTTTGAAGATGGAAAGGAAACCCGTGATTTTGTGTTTATTGATGATGTGGTAGCTGCAACGTTCCTGGGTATTGAAAAAGAGGAAGCAAACGGACAGATATTTAATGTGGGTACGGGAGTGGCAACAACAGTTTCAGAGGTTGCTTCATTGCTGGTTGATTATTATAAAGAAGATGTGCCCGTACATATCTCCGGGAATTACAGGTTAGGCGATATCCGCCATAATTTTGCTGATATCAGTAAAATTAAACGGCTGCTTGGTTTTCAACCAAACGTTGATTTTAAAACAGGATTGAAACTTTTTACGGATTGGGTAAACAGCCAAAAAGTGCAGAGCAGCAAGTATGAGGAATCTATCAATGAAATGAAGTCAAAAGGATTATTGAAATAAATGTTATGGCGAAGATTGGCTTGGTAACGGTTCTGTTTAAGAGTGATGATGTGCTGCCTGGTTTCTTTAAAAGCATTTCAGAACAAACACACAAAGAGTATATTCTTTATCTCGTTGACAATTCTGTCAATGAAGTTTCCGATAAAGTAATTGAAACCTGTCTCGCTGAATTTCCGGTAACTGAATACAGGCATATTAAGAATACATCGAATGTTGGTGTAGCTGAAGGGAATAATATCGGCATCAAACAGGCTTTGGCTGATGGATGCACACATATTCTGATCCTGAACAATGATATTGAAATTGAACAGCACACTGCATTCAGCAGCATGGTTTCGTTGTGTGAAAAGAAAGGTGAGCATATCATTGTAACGAAAGTGTATTATTACTCTGACCGGAAAATATGGATGGCCGGCGGCAGTATGAATAAGTGGCGGGCATTGGGTATTCATTATGGTTATAACAAAGAAGACGGGCCGGAATATGATGTGCCGAAACATATCACTTATGCACCAACCTGCTTTATGCTGGTTGAAAGCAGCGTGTTTGAAAAAGTTGGCTTGATGGATGAAAAATATTTTGCCTACTACGACGATACAGATTTTGTGTACAGGGCCTGCGAAAAGGGCTACCGGCTTTATTACGAGCCTGCGATCACCATCCTGCATAAGGTTTCTTCTTCTTCCGGCGGCGATTCTTCACTTTTTTATATTTATTATTCTAACAGGAACAAGCTTTATTTCATCCGAAAGAATTACAACGGGTTGATAAAGTATTTCGCTTTAGGATATACGTTCTTAACAAGGGTCACTTATTATTTACGCTTTAAGAAAGAGCAGAGGGAAAAATTAGTGCAGGCATTGAAAGATGGCATGAACTATCCTGTTGTGAGAAATTGAGGCAGTTATGCTAAAGAAGAGATGATCTTCTTGATAATATTTTCCCAGTAATAGAATCCATAATAGGCAGCAGGAGTTTCTGTTGATGTGTTACTGTTATCAACAATTGTTTTTGTAAAATTGACCCAGTCATTATCTGCAACGGTTACGAGTTTTCCATCACATACGTTTTCTTCAATACCAATAGCTCCGCTTTTTGTGGAGATAACGGTTGTGCCAAATGCAATGGATTCAATCATTTTTGTTTTTACTCCACCGCCACTCTGAACGGGATTGAGAAAAAGATCGGCTGATTTAAAGTACAGTTCAATATTGTCAACAAAACCTGCATAATGAATATGTTGATTTTTCCATTCTTTTAATTCATCCAATTCAGCAGGAAGCCGTTTGCCGGCAACAAGAATATTATATTGTAGAGATGATTGCAGCAGGAGCGGATTGATCTGCTCAAGGATGATGCGTAAAGCATCCAGGTTTGGTTTGTAATCTAACAGGCCATTGAAAAACAGAAGGCTGTCTTGGGGATTAAAACCATGTTTACTGCAAACAAGTTCTTTACATTGCTGCTTATCCAAAGGCATAGACTTTTGGTTGATGCCATAGGGAACCAGTAAACATTTTTCGGGTTTTAATTGCAGTTGCTGAATCATCCATTGCCTGTCTTCTTCTGAAATACAAAAGATGGCATCCGCTTTTCTTAATACCCAACCTTCATATAGTTTTAAAACAGGCCACCAGCTTTTGCCCAGCGTTCTGAAACGTTCATACTCTATATTATGTGTATGAACGAAGAGTTTGATGTTACAGCTTTTTTTCAGTAACCATCCCAGCCATCCAAGATAGGGGTGCTCAATGATAACCGTATCAATCTCCTGTTCTTTGATCAGCTTCCTGATGCGAAAGAAAGAACTGATATCTGCATACCTGAACCGACTCTTTTTCAGCAATGGGTGAAAAGAATAATTCTTTGCCAGTGAAGCATCATTATCAGCTGTGCCTGCCACATGCAAAACACATTGCTCACCCAGTGATTGGTTGAATTGAGCAATGAATTTTTGTCCGCCGGAAAAAAAAGGAAGATACTGGTAGGGGACAATGTTCAATACCCTCTTCATATTAAGGCTGCTTACTTGTTTTCCAGGCCATGAATAAACCGCCAAATACAATTAAATAAGTAAGCAAAGCAGCAATTAAATTGATGTTGTCGCCGATCTGATATGATTTCGGTTCAAACCTGAATTCGATTTTATGTGTTCCTGCAGGAATGGCTAAGCCACGCAATGCATAGTTTGTTTTTACAATTTCTGCTTTTTTGCCATCAATGAAGGCATTCCATCCTGCTGTATAATACACCTCGCTGAATACGGCAAACTGGTTGCTGTTCGCCTGTGATTCATAATTGATGATATCATTTTTATTTTCAATCAGCTTAATGCTTGAGGCAGAATCATAAACCGGTGCATTGGGAATGAGTGATTTAAACTTCACCTGTATAACCGCCGTATCACGCAGATCAGTGCTGTCGAGTGCTTTCATTTCTTCTTTACCATTTTCTACATATTTTATTCCTTTTACCAGCCAGCAGGGACCAAAGTTGCCAGGGTTCATTTGTGCAACCGGCTGGCCGTTCTGCGGATTCTGTACAATGAAATACTTGGTATTGAGCATATTCAATACCTGCATATTGTTTTTGCCGATCTGGTTTTCAATCAGGTCCTGGTAGATCTGCAGCTTGGCAGGATGATACCCACCAATTGAATTATGATGATAAGAAGTAACCGATTCATTGGTAAAATCAACCGTTGTATTAAACACCCGGTAATAGCCGTTATCCTGCTTGATCATTTTATCTGCATCCGTCATGGCGAATGCATTGTTAAATTCATCAGGATCAACAAAACTATTTTCATTGAGGTAACGTCTTCCAACGGTTAATAAATCAAATGCACTCAGTACAAGTAAGATCGCCATCACCGGAACAGGTTTCAGCTTTTTGTTTGTTGCTAACCAGATTACAATCAATGTAAGTGCAAGCAGGATGATTGTTCTGATAAGATCGCTTCCAAACAATCCTTTTCTATCGGCCTGTATGGCAGTAATAAAGCTTTTGCCGAATGTTTCAGCCTGCTGCTGCATTTCAGGAGTTGGTTGTTTTCCCTGTGCTGCCTGTTGCAGCATGGCACCACTCATGTTTTCTTTTATTCTTGCATCATTGGGTGAAACATAGTCGAACGTAAAATAGAAGTAGCTTAGAACTACAACAAGAACACCCGCTGTAATGGCTGTTTGTTTAAATGCTTTTTTTACAGCATCAGCAGCTACAGTTCCAAACAACAGATTATTCGTTGCTACGGTTGCCAGTATTACAAAGCATAATTGCGGTAACACCAAACCCATGGAAGGTGCACGGAATTTTTTATACAGTGGCAGATAATCAAACAGGAAATAGTTAATGAAATCGACATTGCTGCCCAATGCAAGGATGATTCCAAACAAACCTGCAGCAAACAAACTCCATTTCAGCCATCCCTTTTCAAAGAACATGGCAAACACAAATAACAGGATGATCACTGCACCAAAGTAAACAGGACCTGAAGTTGGTTGTTGCTTTCCCCAATAGGAAATGCCATTTGCATTTTGCAAAGCCTGGTCTTCGGGATATCCAACTTCAACAAGTTTATCAGCAAACCTGGAGGTTTTGTATTCATTACCACCGTTGCTGCCTCCATAAATACCGGGAACCAGTAAGGTAAATGTTTCAGCTAAGCCAACACTGTATTTAAAGGCATAGTCTTTATCTAACCCGCCACTGGTTGTATTTTTATCTTTTGTTTCTTTTAATTCACTTACACCGCCACGCATACTTTCTTTGGCATATTCCCAGGTGGTTAGCGAACCGAGAGCATTGGTGCCTAATGAAATAATACCGATAATTGTTGCTATAACAATGCCTTTAAACGCAATGGCCAGTTCTTTCTTTTTATAACTGTCAATTAAGAACCCGATTGTAATTGCACCAAGTATGATCAGTGTGTAATAAACGATCTGCAAATGGTTTGTACCGAGCTGCAGCACCAATCCGGTTGCA
>Ga0208401_100421_pt1 | contig 11774 bp, 9 predicted proteins | sample LakWasM112_LOW13_2_FD_183928 | JGI IMG/M metagenome (GOLD analysis project Ga0208401, IMG submission 183928) | Freshwater sediment methanotrophic microbial communities from Lake Washington under simulated oxygen tension - Sediment Metagenome... | ecosystem: Environmental > Aquatic > Freshwater >...
ATCAAGGGCAACGGATTCTTCCAGGTGACCATGCCCGATGGCACGGCGGCGTACACGCGCGACGGCTCGTTTCAGGTCGATTCCCAGGGCAGGCTCGTCACCTCCAGCGGATTGCCGGTTGCCAATGGCATCACCATCCCGCCCAACGCCACCTCGATCAGCATCGGGACAGATGGGACGGTTTCAGCACTTCTGCAGGGCAATACGGCACCACAGCCGCTGGGCAGCATTGCCATGGCGAACTTCATCAATGCACCTGGCCTGGAGCCGCGCGGCGAAAACCTGTACGTCGAAACGGCCGCTTCCGGCCAGCCCACGCAGGGCACACCAGGCACCAACGGCCTGGGTACGGTGGTGCAAGGCTACCTGGAGACCTCCAACGTCAACGTGGTCCAGGAGCTGGTCAGCATGATTCAGACCCAGCGCGCTTATGAAATGAATTCCAAGGCAGTGCAAACCTCTGACCAGATGCTGGCCAAACTGGCCCAGCTCTGAGCTCTCAAGGAAAGCCACCATGCTTTTGAATTTTTCCGCTTCTTCCGCAGTGGGCACACGCTGGGCCGGTGCTGCGCTGGCCTTGCTGCTGGGCGGTTGCGCCAGCATGTCGCCCACGCCACCAGTCGATATCCTGCCGACCACGCCGCCGCTCATCGAACCGCAGCCACAGGTGCAAGGCCCGGCCACGGGCAGCCTGTTCCACACCGCGAGTTACCGTCCGGCATTCGAGGACCGGCGCGCCCGCATGGTAGGCGACAACGTGACGGTGGTGATCGTTGAGAACGTCTCGGCCAGCCAGAAATCCACATCCACCGTGGACCGCACCTCCGGGGTGGATGCCGGCATCACCGCCCTGCCCTTTGTCAGCAGCAGCCTCACTGGCAAAACCACGTTGGGCGCGAAATCAAGCAACACCTTCGAGGGCAAGGGCGGCACGGAAAGCGCCAACACCTTTACGGGCTCGATTACCACCAGCGTCGTGCAGGTACTGCCCAACGGCCATCTCGTCATTTCCGGCGAGAAGCAGATTGGCGTCAACGAGAACGTGGACGTGCTGCGCTTCTCGGGCACCGTGGACCCACGTATGCTGCAGCCGGGCAGCCTGGTCAACTCTACCCAGGTCGCCAATGTGCGCATCCAGTCGCGTGGACGCGGCGCGCAGGGCGAGGCGCAGGTCACCGGCTGGCTGGGTCGGTTCTTCAATTCGGTGACGCCGTTCTGAGCACAAAGGCACCGCCATGCGCCTGTGCGGAGGTATGGGCGGCGCAACCTCATCGCAGATTTCTGTTCATTTAAATTGATAGCTGCTAACGCTTATCAGATAAGCGCTAGCGGCCAATTTCGCTTATTTTTTTCCTGTTACCGCGCGCCAGCCAGCCCTTAGTCCAGCCCCGTCAATTGGCAGGTGAAGCAGACCCTTATTCCCGCTTCGCTGATCGCAGCACGCCACACAATGGGCCCATGAGCTTCGTGCGCCTTCCCTCCCTTCGCATGCCTTGGGCAGCGCTTTGCGCAGGCCTGCTGGCACTCGCTGCTGCACTGCCTGCACACGCGCTGCGCGTCAAGGAAGTGGCTGCCGTGCAAGGCGTGCGCAGCAACCAGTTGACCGGCTACGGCCTGGTCGTGGGGCTGGACGGCACAGGCGACCAGACGACGCAAATGCCCTACACCACGCAGGCCATGCAGAACTACCTGTTGCAAATGGGCATCAGCCTGCCCGCAGGCGCCTCATCGCAGTTGCAATTCAAGAACGTGGCAGCCGTCGTGGTCACGGCAGAACTTCCCGCCTTTGCCCAGCCGGGCCAGCACATCGATACCACGGTCTCCTCGATGGGCAACGCCAAGTCGATCAAAGGTGGCCTTTTGATGATGACGCCGCTGCGTGGGGCCGATGGTGAGATTTACGCGTTGGCACAGGGCAACGTCGTGGTCGGTGGCGCAGGCGCCGCTTCCGGCGGCAGCAAGGTGCAGATCAACCACTTGAGCGCGGGCCGCATCCCGCAGGGTGCGCAGGTCGAGCGCTCGGTGCCCACGCCGCTCAACGACGGCAATTTCATCACCCTGGACTTGAATGCGTCGGATTTCCAGACCGCGCGCGGCGTCGTCGATGCCATCAACAAGCACATCGGAGCTGGTCATGCCACCGCCCTCAACAGCCGGACAGTGCAGGTCAGCGCCCCCACCGACCCGGGAGCCCGTGTCGGCTTCATTGCCGAACTCGAAGAGCTGCCGCTTGACCCCATTGCGCCGGCAGCCAAAGTCGTCATCAACGCGCGCACCGGTTCGGTTGTGCTCAACCAGGCGGTGACGCTGGGGCCCTGCGCGATCGCACACGGCAACCTGTCCATCACCATCAGCTCGACTCCCGTCATCAGCCAGCCCAATCCATTGTCCAAGGGCCAGACTGTGGTGGCACAGCAAAGCAACATCAAGATCAACCAGGAACCCGGCGCCATCATCCAGGTGCCACCTTCGCCGCAGTTGGCCGATGTGGTGCGTGCGCTCAATGCCCTGGGCGCCACGCCTGGCGATCTGCTGGCGATCCTGCAAGCCATCAAGGCCGCCGGCGCGCTCAACGCCGAGCTGGAAGTCATCTGATGGCCTGCGCCCATCCGTGCAAGGAGGTCTGATATGGAGCTATCGCTCTCAGCCGCCACCGCTGCCAGCACATCCAACGCGCTGGCAGTGGACGCCCGCTCGCTCAACAACCTGAAGTACCAAGCCGGTCTGAACAGCCCCGCAGCCGCCAAGGAAACCGCCAAACAGTTCGAGTCGCTGTTCATGCGCGAAATGATCAAGAGCATGCGCGAGGCGACGATGAAGTCGGGCCTGCTCGATAGTCCCCAGGGCAACTTGGGCACCGACCTGCTCGATCAGCAGCTTTCCGTGCAGATGTCCGGGCAGCCCGGCGGCCTGTCCGAGGCCATTGCCCGCCAGCTCTCGCAACAATTGATGGGCGGCGATGTGAATCTGGTCTCGCCCTCAACACTGAGTCTCGCTCGCCCAGCCGCAAAGAGCGCCAGCGCCACGGCAGCCCCCACAGGCCCTGCGCCCAAAGGCCGTGACGACTTCGTGCAATACCACCAGGACGCAGCCGAACGCGTCGCTCTGGACAGCGGCATCCCGGCAAGCTTCATGCTGGGCCAGGCCGGCCATGAGACAGGCTGGGGCAAGAGCGAAATCAAGAATGCCGATGGCTCAACCTCGTTCAACCTGTTCGGCATCAAGGCCGGGAGCGGCTGGACCGGCAAGGTGGCGCAAGTGAGCACCACCGAGTACGAGAACGGTGTAGCGCACAAGGTGGTAGCGAAATTCCGCGCCTACGACTCGTACGAAGAGTCCTTTCGCGACTACGCCCGCCTGATCAACAACAACCCGCGCTACGAAAAGGCGCGTGCCAACACCGGGTCAGCGACCGCCTACGCGGCAGAACTGCAAAAGGCGGGCTACGCAACCGATCCGGCCTACGCGAAGAAGCTCGGCGGCGCGATCCAAAGCGCGCTGCGTGCGCAGCAGGCACAAGCCTAAGGAGCCGCCATGAGTCTGCTTAACGTCGGGTCACGCGCCCTGCTGGCCAACCAGGTGGCCCTGCAAACGACTGGCAACAACATCGCCAACGTCAACACGCCAGGTTATTCGCGCCAGTCGGTGGTGGTGCAGACGATGCCAGGGCAGTTCACCGGCGGCGGCTACATCGGCAAGGGCGTGGACGTGCAAACCATTTTGCGCAACCAGAGCGATTTGCTGACCCGCCAAGCCACCGCCGCAGCAGCGGTGGATGCCGGCAATTCCGCGCGATCGCAAAGCCTCCTGCAATTGCAGGATGTGTTCTCCGGAGGGACCTCCGGCCTGGGTACGGCCATCAACAGCATGATGAATGCCTTGTCGGACGTGGTGAGTTCCCCAACCGACATGACCGCACGCAACGTCGCGCTCACCAGCATGGACGAAACGGGCAAGCGTATGGTGGCCGCGTCTGCCCAGCTCGACGACATTGCCAGCTCTGTCAATGAGCAGCTCAAGGGTGACGTCAACACCATCAACCAGCTGGCGCAGAACATTGCCAGCGTGAACGACCAGATTGCGCGCGCCAAGGGCAACGGCCAGCCGCCTAACGACCTGCTGGACCAGCGCGACCAATTGGTGCGCAACCTCAACAAGTACATCCAGACGACACAGGTGACAGCCGACGATGGCACCCTGAGCGTGTTTGTAGCCGGCAGCCAACCGCTGGTCCTGGGCAACAAAGCGGGTTCCGTGTCCATCGGCGACCCCAAGGATTTTGGCGCTGCCAGCGGGCAAAAGAGCCTGCTGTTCCAGCAACCTGGGGCATCGTCCATGCAGGAGTTGAGCGGGACTGCATTGGGCGGCGGCGAAGTGGCCGGCTTGCTGAGCTTTCAGAACAGCGACCTGCAAGAGGGCTACCAGTTGCTCAACCGCATGGCAACGGCCATTTCCCTAAGCCTGAACGCACAGAATGAGCTCGGTGTGACGCTCGATGGCAGCATGGGCAAAGCACTCTTCGCCGACGTGGTACCAGCACAGCCCACAGCCGCGAGCACCAACACCTCGGCAGCCAGCATGGGCGTGACCTTCTCCGATCCGACCAAGCTGAGTGCCAACAGCTACCTGGTGTCATTCAGCAGCGCCACAACAGGCACCATCACCACCCAGCCGGGCGGTCAGCCCGAAAACTTTGGCGGCCCGGGGCAACCCACCCTGGCGGGCTACTTTTCCTCCCATGGCCTGCAGTCCACCCTGAGCGGACCACCCAACGCAGGGGATCAGTTCCTGGTAGACCCGATGAAAGGCGCCGCCGCCAAGATGCAGGCGCAGCAGCTCTCGCCCACCCAACTGGCAGCGGCCAGCCCGGTGAATGCCCAAATGGGCGCGGCCAATGCGGGTACCTTGCAGCTCGCCAGTTTGAACGCTACCGGCCAACCGGCCACCACGGGCTTTGTCCCGCCTCCCTCGCCGGTACTGCCCGCAACTACAGGCGGCGGCGTCACCCTGACCTTTGCTTCCGGGCCGCCGGCCACGTTTACCGTGGCGGGCAATGCCACGCCGCTGATGGATGTTTCAGCAACGCCACCGGTGCCGCTTGCTGGCCCTCCCTACACCTACACCGCTGGGCAAGCCATCACCATTGACGGCTGGGCGATCACGCTCGCCGGCGCACCCAAGGCAGGCGATACCGTCACGGTGGGAAACGCCCTGGACCCACAATACGGCGACGGCTACCAGCGCAATACCGGCAACGCAACCGCCCTGATGAATTTGCGTGATGCCAAGATGTTCGACGGCGCGACGCTCTCCGACGGCTTTGCCAGCGCAATGGCGCAGGTCGGCACCCGCACCCAAAGCGCCCAATATGCACAAGAGCTCTCGAGCTCCCTTGCCGCGAATCTGGAGGGTGACCGCACCGCCGTCTCTGGCGTCAACCTGGACGAAGAAGCAGCCCGACTGATCCAGTACCAGCAGGCCTACCAGGCGTCGGCAAAGATGATCCAGGTCGCCCAAAACATCTTCGATACCCTGATCACCAGCATGGGCCACTGATCGCCAAGGAATCCGCTATGAGCTATTCAACGAACCGGGTGGCCACGGCCAACATGTACGAGAACGCCACGCGCAACCTGATGACGCGCCAGACGTCGCTTGCCAACCTGCAGGACAACCTGACTTCCGGCAAGCGCGTGGAGCGTGCCAGCGACGATCCCGTGGCAGCCGCACAAGCCGAGCGCGCCATGACGCGCATCTCGCGTATCCAGACCGACCAGCGCGCGTTGGATGCACAGCGCAGTGCCGTTGCGCAAGCGGAGAGTTCGCTGGGCGACGCCGTCGACCTGATGCAGCAAATGCGCGAACTCGTCGTCTCTGCCGGTAGCGGCACTTTCACCAACAGCGACCGGGTCACGGTTGCCAACCAGTTGCAAGGCTTGCGTACCCAGTTGCTGGATGTGGCCAACCGCAAGGACACCAACGGCGTGCCGCTGCTCAGTGCGCTGGGCAGCGCTGCTACGCCGTTCCTCAATGCCATGGGGCAATTCGACGGCCTGGCAGGGCAAACAACCGGCTCCTCCGTGGGCATCCCCAGTGCCCTCGACGGCGACGCTGCCTTCATGTTCCAGCCGCAGCGCGACGGGGTATTCAACGCCAGCGTGGACACGGCAACTCCCGCTACACACGGCTTGGGCTCCAGTGCCGTCACCAGTACCAACCCGACGCAGATTGCACTTGACCCAAGCGGCAATGCCTTTCAGTACCAAATCAACGTGACGTACATCGCCGGCACAGCACCCAACACGCTGGCCGCCCAATACAGTGTCACCAGCACCCCCGCCGGCGCCCCCTTGAACGGCACCAATCCCTTCACATCTGCCGACTTCAACCCCAGCCAGCCGGCTTCGGTACCGGTCACTGCCATCCCCGGCCTGAGCCTGAACCTCACCGGGCAGCCCCAAGTGGGCGACACCGTGCAGCTCACCCTCAAGCCCAGCAACGGCATCTTTGACACGATCGATTCCGCCATTCACGATATCGGCACAGCCGGCTCCAGCAGTGCTGCTTCCCAGGCCGTCGGCCAAGCCTTGGCGAATATTGACAGCGGTCTGGCAAGGCTGCAAACGGTGCGCAGCTACGCCGGGGATCTGCTCAACCGTGCTGACAACATCAGCGGCAATCAGCAGAAGCGCAGCGTTCAGCTCGAAGCCGATCGCTCAAACGCCGTGGACCTCGATATGATCAAGGGCGTGTCCGACTTCCAGAACCAGCAGGTCGGCTACGATGCAGCACTGAAGTCCTACTCCATGGTGCAGAAGCTGTCGCTGTTCAACTATATTTCCTGATTTCTGGCGTGTGCTGCGCACGCCGTACAGCGCATGGTCCAATCCGTTCTCGGCAGTCTGGTTCTTGCCTACCGGCCTCTGTGGGGACGTGCGCGCACGCTCGCTGGCATCGAGCTCTCCGTGCAGAGCGATGCCCTGGCACCTGTCGATACCCTGCACCTGCTGCGCACCCTGGTCGAATTGTGGAGTGCCAGCAGCCCGCCTGTCCTGCTGGCGCCACAAAACCGCCAACTGCTCTGCGACATGCTGGAGCATGCCCCGCGCGGCACCCCGTGGATCGCTGTGCCGGGGGCCTGGTTAGAAGATTCGACCATCCACGCGCGCGTCCGGGTTGCGCACCAGCGCGGCCTGCGTCTGGTGTGGCGCGGCGAACTCTCGCAACTGCCAGAGCCGGACATTGCCGCCTGCTTTGACAACAGTCTGCTCAGCCTTGCGCCGGAAGATGCTGCTGCGGCCCTGCAGGCACAGCAGACAGAGGCCGCGCACGCGACGACGCCAAAACCCAAGGAGCCTGCCCTGATCGCCAGCCCGGTAATCGATGGGCAGATGTACGAAAACCTGCCCAGCCGCGCCCTGGTGGCCCACTGTCTGGACACACACAATGCCCTGGCCATTGCCGGCTGGCCCGTGGAAGACGTGCTGTACCAGCTGCGCCACCAGCCGATACAGCCCTCGCACACGGTCATCTTCCGGCTGATGAAGGCCATCGACGCCGACGAGTCGCTGGAGCACTTCGAGGACATCCTGAGCGAAGACCCGATCCTGGCCTACCGCTTCATGGTCTACACCAACTCGGCCGCGCTTGGCCTGCGCACCGGCATCGATTCGCTGCGCCGGGGCTTTGTGATGATGGGCTACGGCTCGCTCAAGCGCTGGCTGTCGGACCAATTGCCGCACGCCAGCACCGAGCCCGATCTGGAGCCGGTGCGCGCCGCCGCCGTGATTCGGGCGCAGCTGACCGACCATTTGCTGGAAGCCGGCATCCAGAACGAACTGCGGCGCGAGGTCTACCTCTGCGGCCTGTTTTTCGGCCTGGGCGACTTGCTGGGCGAGCCCCTGGGCAACGCGCTGCACCGGGTGCCGCTCTCCGAGCGCATCTACGATGCAGCGGTGCTGCGCACGGGCCCCTATGCACCGCCGCTGGACATGGCGTTGGCGCTGGAGAGCGGCGATTGCGCGGCGATTCAGGAGCTGTGCGAAACCTACGAGATGGACCGAGAGGAAGTCAACCGCGCCCTGCTGCGCGTACTGTCCTCGCTGGAAGTCGTGCGCGGGTGAATGGATACACCCCCTGTGTCGCTGCGCTCCTTCCCCCTCTCTCGCCTCGCTGCGCGATGCGGGAGGGGGACACCGCCAGCGCCCGGAGTGCAGACGACATTTGCATGTCGTGGCGGTCCTTGCGCGGCGGCCGCTGGCCTGGGCCGCGCCGGTGTCTTATTCGGTTTCTCAATCAATCGAGTACGCGAAGGTGAAGCACAGACAGTACCGGCGTACTGGCTCAGCGAAGCCGACAAAGTAATCGGTTGATTTAGAAATGGAATTGCGCCGCGTGCGGACCGACACACCCTAGGGTGCGCCTGCAGCGCTACGCCATCTGCCCGCGCACGCGCTCACACACCCGCCAGAATGCAGCGTCCTGCACGGCGGCGAAATTCACCCGCATCAGCGTACTGGGCTGGCCGCTCGCATGGAACAGCGCTCCGGGCGCAAGCAGATAGCCTTCATCGAGCATGCGCTGCGCCAGCGCGTCGGTGTCCACACCCGTTTCCACCCAGCCGAACAGGCCCGCAGGCTCGGCGGCAAAGCCAAAACCGGCCGCCTGCGCCAACTGCACGCTGCGGGCGCGGGCCTGCGCCAGGCGCCGGCGCAGGCGCTCGGCGTGGCGCCGCAGTTGGCCCTGCTCCATGCACAGGGCGAGCGCTTTTTCCAGGATGGAGGGCGTGGTCAGTGCCGACAATAGCTTGGTATCGAGCAGGCGCTCGGTCAGCGTGGGCGGCGCAGCCAAAAAACCAATGCGCCAGTTGGGCGCCAGAATTTTCGCAAAGCCTCCCACGTACACCGTGCGGCGCAAGCCGTCGAGCGCGCACAAACGCGTCGCATGGTCAGGGGCCAGGTGGCAGTAGCTGTCGTCTTCGACGATATGGAAGTCGTGCTGCTGCGCCAGTTGCAGCACCTGGTGGGCACTGCCAGGCGAGAGGCTGTACCCCGTCGGGTTGTGCAGCACGCTGACGCTGACAAACAGCTTGGGCGCGTGCGCCTCGCAGTAGCGGGCCATGACCGCCAGGTCCGGCCCGTCAGGCCCGCGCGGAACCGGCAGCACGCGCATGCCCAGGGCGTCGAGCCGTGCGAATTCGACCGACCAGCCAGGCTCCTCCACCATCACCGGGTCGCCCGCCTTGAGCAGGGTGCGGCTGACGATATCCAGCGCATGCGTTGCGCCCATCGTGGTCATGATCTGGCCGGCAGGCGCCGGCACACTCAGCTCGGCCAGGCGCCGGGCAAGCACCTGGCGCAAGCCGGCATCGCCCATGGGCTCGCCATAACTGAACGAGGCCGCATGCAGCGCCGGACTGGCCGCCACCTTGCGCACCGCCGCCAGCATGAAACGCGCGTCTTCCAGCCACGAGGCTGGAAATACCCCAGCACCCGGCTGCGCCTGGCCCGAGGGCGGGTGAAACATGCCGCGGATCAGCGCCGTGGCGTGGATGCGTGAGCCAGGCGGCAAGCCGGCAAATGGAACGGCGCCACTGGGACTGCGAAATACTTTGTTTTTGATAGCTGCTTGCGCAATATCTACCGGCGCTGGAGGCATTTTTTGCATCAAATCCCGGACAAAAAATCCGCGCTGCCTGCGTGCCTCGATCAAGCCTTGTGCGAGCAACTGGTCGTAAGCCGCCACCACGGTCCACGGGCTCACGCCCTGCTGGCGCGCGCATTCGCGCACCGAGGGCATGCGCGAACCCGGCGCCAGCAGGCGCGCACGGATGCGTTCGGCAAAGCGCTGGGCAAGTTGGTCAGTCAGGGAGCGGCGCGGGGTTCGGGTCAGCATGAGAAAGCCTTTGCATGCCAGGTGTGCCAATGAAAACACCAATACAGATCATTCATTTGTCCGGGGAACTGTATCGGAACTGTAATGGCGAAATCCGTACATTGGAACGCTTTCCTTCCCACGGCCCACCCCTTCATGTCGCTCGCCGAATTCACTGCCTTGCTGGCCCTGGCCACGGCCCTGAGCTTTACGCCCGGGCCCAACACCACGCTCTCGACGGCACTGGCGGCCAACAGAGGCCTGCGTGCCTCCATGCGTTTTGTCCTTGCGGTGCCGGTCGGCTGGACGGCCCTGCTGCTGCTCTGCGCTGGCGGCGTCGGCGCCGCCGTGGTGGCGGTGCCCATGCTGCGCCTGGCGATCAAGGCATTCGGCATCGGCTACCTCTTGTGGCTGGCGTGGAAGCTCTCGCGCAGCGCCCGACTCGCCGAAGCCGACAGCGCACCCATGCGCGTGGGCTTCTGGCAAGGTGTGCTGCTGCAGTTCGTCAACATCAAAGCCTGGCTGCTGGCGCTGACCATCGTCGCCGGCTGGGTGGCCGGGCGCGCCGACAGCCTGCAGCGCCTGGCCGTGATCTTGCCGGTGATGTTGGTGTTCGCCTTTTCCAGCAACCTGCTCTACGCCAGCACAGGCGCCCTGCTGCGCCACTGGCTGGCCCAGGGTGCGCGCCTGCTCTGGTTCAACCGCGCCATGGCCTTGGTGTTGGTGCTCACGGCGATCTGGATGCTGCGCACATGAAACTCAAAGACGAAACCCTGGGCATGGGTCTGGGTCTTCTCGGCGTCGCCTTCTTCGCCGTTACGCTGCCGATGACGCGGCTGGCCACCGGCACACACGACGCGCCGCAGCTCTCGCCCTGGTTCGTGACGCTGGCTCGCGCCGCGCTCGCGGGCTGCCTTTCGGTGATTTTCTTGCTGGCAACACGCTCGCCCCTGCCACAGCGCCGCCATTGGAAGCCGCTCGGGCTGGCTGTATTGGGCAACGCCATTGGCTTCCCGCTGCTGCTGGGCTACGCACTGCGCGTCGTCACCGCCAGCCACGCCGCGGTGATCACGGCGCTGCTGCCGCTGGTGACCGCTGCCGTGGCCGCGTGGGTGCTGCACCAGCGCGCGCGCCTGGGTTTCTGGGTCTGCGCCGTCGCCGGCAGCGCGCTGGTGGTGGCGTTCTCGGTGCTGCGTGCCCACCAAGGAGGGTCTGGCTTCGGCTTCGAATGGGCCGACCTGCTGCTGGTCGGCGCCGTCTTTGCCGCCTCCATCGGCTATATCTACGGCGCCCAGGTAACGCCAGCGCTCGGCGCCGAGCGCGTGATCTGCTGGGTCTGCGTGCTGGCGCTGCCTGTTTCGCTGCCAGGCGCGCTGTGGCTGTGGCCCCAGCATGCCGTTGCCGCCTCGGCCTGGGGCGGCTTGCTGTACGTCGGCGTGTTCTCGATGTGGGCCGGTTTTTTCGCCTGGTACCGCGGTCTGGTGCTGGGCGGCGCCCTGCGCGTCAGCCAGACGCAGTTGCTGCAACCCTTTCTTTCCATCCTCGCAGCCGTGCCGCTGCTGGGCGAGGCGCTCGATGGCGTCACGCTTGCCTTCGCCGCCGCCGTCGTGCTGACGGTCGTCATTGGAAAACAATTTTCCTGCCCGCCCACGCCGCCCAACCCGGGTGGCAGGGCGATATCGCCCGTCCGCTGAACCACGGCGCCAACGAGCGCACATTCGATCCAACGCAAGGAAATGCCCATGTCCTGGAAACTCGCCAGCCGAACCGAAAAGATGAACCCCTCGGTCATCCGCGAAATTCTCAAACTCACGGAAAAGCCCGGCATCATCAGCCTGGCCGGTGGCCTGCCGTCGCCGCGCACCTTCCCTGTGGACGACTTCGCCCGCGCCTGCGCCACG
>Ga0208401_100422_pt1 | contig 11771 bp, 8 predicted proteins | sample LakWasM112_LOW13_2_FD_183928 | JGI IMG/M metagenome (GOLD analysis project Ga0208401, IMG submission 183928) | Freshwater sediment methanotrophic microbial communities from Lake Washington under simulated oxygen tension - Sediment Metagenome... | ecosystem: Environmental > Aquatic > Freshwater >...
GAAATATGCCTTTAAGTACAGAACTGGCCATTGGCTTTGCAGAAAACATTTTACAGGGAACTAATACCGACAGTATTAAAACACTGCTCAGCAAAACAACCTTTTATGTTTTTCCCAATATGAGTCCCGATGCAATGGAACAGTATTTTGCAGCGCTGCAATATGAACGGCAGGGAAATGCAACTGTAACTGATGAAGACAGGGATGGGAAATCAAATGAAGATGGCTATGATGATCTTGATGGAAATAAAAAAATCACCTGGATGCGGATTGAATCACCTGTTGGTGAATACAAAACACATCCCAATGATCCCAGAGTATTGATCAAAGCAGATGTCAGCAAAGGCGAGAAAGGAAAATATATTGTTGTTGCTGAAGGAATTGATAACGATAAAGACAATCTGTTTAATGAAGATGGTGAAGGTGGTGTTTCCTTTAATAAGAATTTATCTTACAAACACCCTTCCTTCACTCCTGGCTCAGGTGAGTTTGCCGTTTCAGAAAATGAGACAAGGGCATTGCTTGATTATCTGTATGAACGTTATAATATATATGCTGTAATAAGTTTTGGCAGCAATAATAATTTAAGTACAGCTTACACATTTAACCCTGCTGCAGTTGCACAAGCAACTTCTGCAGGTGGTGGTGATTTTCTTTCATGGGCCTATTATCATTACGGTCGTTTCAGTTTCAGCACACCCGGTTGGTGGGTACCGAAAACAAAACCTGATACTGCAAAAAATGAAAAAGCATTTACAGTTGAAGATGCAACAGCCAATTATTTACGCTGGGCATCACAACAAAATATCAGCAACACCTTCACAGATTGGAAAGCTATTCAGCATCCTGATTTTCCCAATCAGAAAGTAGAAGTAGGCGGTGTTGATCCTTCTGTATTAACCACACCACCCTATTCCCTGGTTCCAGACCTTGTAAAAAAACACAGCAGCTTTTTAGTAAAGCTGGCAACTTATCAACCGGAGATTGACATCGTTAACGTAAAAACAGAAAAGCTGGCAGGTGGATTAACAAGAGTTACAGTTGATATCATCAATAAAGGCGCAATGGCATCTCATTCCAAATTAGGTGAGCGGAGTTACTGGGTGAAGCGCATTAATGTAAAAGTAAATGCAACAGGTAATCAATCTGTCATCAGTGGTAAAAAGATTCAGCTGCTCAATGCACTGGATGGTTACGGTTCACAACAGCTGAGCTGGCTTATCAAAGGAAGCGGTAAAGTTTCCATTGAAGCAGGAAGCCCGACTACAGGAACTAAAACCATTGATGTAACACTTTAATGTTCACCCAAAAAATGAGTACAATGACATTTCATATAAAACAAATTGCTGCAGCAGTAGTATTAACTGCCACAACCCTGTTTGCATCTGCACAAAATGCTGATCAGATTTTTAAAGCAGCCGGTTCACCTGCCAATCCGAAAGTAGCCATCAGCTGGAATCATTATAACGATCATGCGGGTATAACTGAGATCGTGAAAAAAATTGCAGCTGCACATCCGGAGCTTGCTAAGCTTGAATCAATCGGCAAATCATTTAAAGGCCGTGATATCTGGTGCTTAACCATTACTGATTTTAAGAAAGGCAATCCTGATAAAAAACCCGGAATGTATATTGATGGAAATATTCATTCCAATGAAGTACAGGGTGCAGAATTTTCATTATATACTGCCTGGTATTTAACCGAAACGTTTAAGGATACAAAATTCATCCAGGAATTACTGGCCGATAAAGTATTCTATATCGTTCCGACCATTAATCCTGATGGCAGGGACAGTTATTTTCATGAACCGAATACAGGCAGTTCTCCACGTTCGGGTGTAATACCCGTTGATAATGACCGAGACGGTCAACTTGATGAAGATGGATATGATGATTTGGATGGTGACAATGAAATTCTGATCATGCGCCGTAAAAGTTCAACCGGTCGTTTTCGTGTTGACCCGACTGATCCGAGAAGAATGATACAGGTTGGAACGGATGAAAAAGGTGAATATGAAATACTTGGACTGGAAGGAAAAGATAATGATGGTGACGGGCAGGTGAATGAAGATGGTTACACATTTGAATATGATCCTAACCGTGACTGGGGATGGGGGTGGCAGCCTAATTATATTCAGAATGGTGCCTACAAATATCCTTTTTCTTTACCGGAGAACCGTGCAGTAATGGAGTTTGTGATGAAGCATCCGAACATTGCAGGTGCACAATCTTATCATAATGCAGGTGGTATGATTTTACGTGGCCCCGGTGATCCGACTGATCTTGTTACATATAATGCACAGGATGTACAAGTGTATGATGCCATTGCAAAAAAAGGTGAAGAATTAATTCCGGGGTACAAATATCTTGTTGTGTACAAAGATCTGTATTCAGCATATGGTGGCGAACTCGATTGGTTCTATGGCGGTCGTGGAATTTATACGTACTCCAATGAGTTGTGGACTCCTTACCTCTTCTTTAATAAAGATGCAACAAGAGACCCACAGGATAATTCTTCATTTCAGTTTGACCGTTACCTGCTTTTCAAAGATGCGTTTGTTGATTGGCATGAATATAATCATCCGCAATATGGTAAAATTGAAATCGGCGGTTTTAAAAAGAATTTCGGAAGAGCGCACCCAGGCTTCTTACTGGAAAGCGATGCACACAGAAATATGTCGTTCACCATCTATCATAGCTTTCATACTCCTAAACTGACTGTTGATACGATTATTGAAAAAGATCTCGGCGATGGATTGAAAGAAGTAACTGCTGTTATTACCAATAGCCGCATTATGCCTACTCACAGCAGCCAGGATTTGAAGTATAAAATTGAACGGCCTGATTATATTACCATCTCCGGGGCAAAAGTTGTTGCAGGGATGATTGTAGAGAATGCTGATCTGAATATTACCAGCGAACAAAAAACGAATCCTGAAACAATCAGTGTAAATAATATTCCAGGTTTGTCAACAGTAAAAGTAAGGTGGATCATTCAGGGCAGTGGAAAATACACGGTGACTGCTGACAGCAAAAAAGGAGGAACTGCTGTTAACACTAAATAATTCAACAGAAATTATTCAGCGAAAAAAGCCCGGCCATACGACCGGGCTTTTGATTTTCCATAAGAACGTTGGATTTTTCCTTTTCATCAATTCTTTTGCCCAAAAAAATAAGTTAGTCCTGTAGCGGCATATATAATGCCGCCTGTATACAAAGCCTGTATATAAAAAGCACCGTCACTGATTACACGCTTCTGATAATTGATATACAGAAGCGGCTTCCCTGCATTAATCGTTTTGAAATAAGAATAACGCTGATCAACCTTACTCACCTGCTCCCTTTTATAAGTGTGTAAGGCTAACCCGGTTCCTATATCAAGACTGGATTTGGATGTTAGATTTATCAAGCCCCCTGCCTTCAGAAAAAATATATCATGAACTTCCGACTCGTTAGTAATACTGACTAAATACCCGGTATTCATCTTTATTTTATTAAACTGATAACCTACTTCAATATTTGCAACCGTCTTTCCGACATTACTGACACCTCCTCCAAAACTGACTGTAACCTGTGCGTTTGTAATACTTGTGTAAAGACCTGATAAAAGGATAAAGATTAACCTCATGATTTCTATATTGAAAGCAAATAGTTAACAACATATCTCTGCTATGTTGCAGTAAATAAAATGAACGCTTTCCTTAATGATACGGGGATGCGGTTATGTTCAGAGGAATTGAATTATGGAAGTAAAAAAAAGCATGCAAATCTATTTACAGTCAATTCAGAAAAACCTGTTTTTGATTTACTTAAAAGCTGATTTCAGTCATATCTTTATTCTTTGAATTTATTTCACATGGGCAAACATTTTTTCTTTCTGCCGTTACTGTTATTTATGCTTTCCGTGAATGCACAGAGCATTAAAACAGATGCATCTGTTTTAAAGTTGAAAGCCCCCGATACATTTAAAGCTGAGTTTGTAACAACAAAAGGAAATTTTACCGTTGAAGTTTACCGCAGCTGGTCACCTCTTGGTGCTGATCGTTTTTATCAGCTCATCAAAACAGGTTATTACAACAATACCATTATCTTCCGGGTAGTGAAAGATTACCTTGTACAGTTTGGCGTTTCTGAAGACAAACCGAAAAACATTTTCTGGCAGGGGAAGAATTTAAAAGATGAACCGGTGGTTGGTTCCAATACCGACAGCACACTCTGTTTTTCAAGAGGTGCCCCCAATACCAGGAAAACTTCTGTGTTCATTAACTTACGCAATAACCTCACTTACGATACGCTCAATGCAGCCGGGGTCAAAGGTTTTGTTCCGTTTGCTAAAGTAATCAGTGGCATGGATGTTGTGAAACAGTTTTTCTCCGGTTATGGAAACGAAACAATGAAAGCTGCAGATACCATTTACTTCAAGGGAAACACCTGGATGCTGAAACGTTTTCCCGGGCTTGATATAATTAAAGAAGCAAAAATCATTCAATAAACCTCAACAATAGCCTGCAATCAATGACAAAATTCCGCCTGCTCACTTTTCTATTATTTACAGCCTTCAGCTTTTTAAATGCTTATTCCCAAAACGAAACGGAACCTAATGAAACCACCTCAAGTGCGAACCCGATGACCTCTCAGATATTTGGCGCCATAACAACCAGTGGAGATCAGGATGTATTCAGCTTCCAGGTAAATAAACCCGGGGTTTTGTCGATGGGTGTAACACAAGTACCCGCCAATCTGAAACTGACCATTCACATGCTTGATCCTTTATTAAGACAGTGGATTACCGTAAGTTCAACGGTTGGAGGAGGCTCAGTTGGTTTTAACTGGCTTGCCTGCGACCCCGGAAAATATTATATACGCATTTTTGAACCTTTCGGGAACAGTTCAGCTTCTCAATACAAAGTATATGCAGGTTTAGACCTGAGCGATATTTATGAATGCAATAACAATTTCGATTCGGCTAAATCAATTGCAGTAAATCAACAGGTAACAGCCTATATCAATTCTGATGCCGACAGGGATTATTTTAAAATGATCATGCCGGATACCGGCCAACTGAACCTGAGTATACCGACGCTTCCTTCAAATATGCGCATGGTGCTTTATGTGTACGATTCAACTCAGACGCTTGTTAAAAAAACAGCAGTTCCAACGTTTTCCGGAACTCCTGTTTCACTAAGTACGGCCGTTACCAAAGGCAAACATTATATCGTGGTTGAAGACGACAATTACAATTCATCAGCAACCAATTATATTTTAAATACCTCCTTCTCTTTCCTCACTTCTGTATCAGATCCATCTGTTAATATCGCCGGCACTAAAATATTTCCGAACCCTGCAAAGGGAGATTTTTGGATTGATGCCGGGAGTTTGCCTTACCTCCAACAAAAAGAAATTACCATTCTCAACACAACCGGACAGGTTGTTTTATCGCTTCCGGCTCAAATATCCGGCCTCATCCATATTACGCAGCAATTAAGCCCGGGTGTGTATTGGATCAGAATAAAAACAACACAGCATTATGCAGAGATTATTTGTTCTGAAATAATTATTACTGCTATACCCCTGAACTTATCCACATAATTCAACTCTTGCACGGGATTTGCAATCACATTGCTCTATCTAACATTATGAACAAAACATCTGTTAAACAGGAAAATCAATATCTGATGAAATTAGAAGTTTCAAAAAATGTACAGTTCACCCGTCTGTTGAAAGCTGATGGCCGTCTCAGGGAATTCAATTTCAGGAAACTGGGTGGATTACAGAAAGGCATGTTTAGTGTAGATGTAGTAGATGACCGTGGCAACCGCCTCCTTTTTAAAATGCAAAAGGAAGATGCTACTTGGAAAATAGTGGAAAAGGATGTAGCCACTTGGATTACAGACTCTTCGGCTCATTTACATGAAAAAATTGAAGAAATGATGAATAGCATTAATCCCGAAGAAAACAGTATTTCAATCAACGAATAACTCTGAAAAACCGCAGAATTTTATAAAGTGGCACTAATCCCTGCCACTTTATTTTTTTATGCCTGCCTGATTAACTTTCACTGAATAACTGATAGTTAGTTTCCAAATTTTTTAAATTCATCCACAGGCTTATATTCGCAGCCCCGATTTAAAAAAGTAAACAAAACGATACAATGAGTGATTTTTCATCAAAGATTGCAGGCCTGCTGAGCCTGCGCATTCAGCAGGTTGAAACCGTACTTGAGCTGCTGGAAGAAGGTTCCACTATCCCCTTTATTGCCCGTTACCGGAAAGACAAAACCGGCAACCTCGACGAAGTTGTGATTCAACAGATCCAGGATCAATCGAAATTTTTAAAAGAATTTACAGAACGGAAGGCTTTTATTGAAAAAACGATTATCGAGCAGGGGAAAATGACAGAAGCCCTGCAGCAGAAATTAGACAAGGCATCCACCATCAATGAACTGGAAGATATCTACCTCCCCTATAAACCCAAAAGAAAAACAAAAGCTCAAACGGCAAGAGAAAACGGATTAGAGCCTTTATCAGTTTTACTGCTTGAGCAAAAAGATATTGATGTAAATGAACAGGCCGCCACATTCACCAACGAAAAAATAAAAACGGCTGAAGAAGCATTGCAGGGCGCCAGGGATATTATTTCTGAACAGGTGAATGAAGATGCAAACGTTCGTGCAAAACTGCGTAAGTTTTTTGAGGATCGTGCACTTGTAAAAACCACCGTTATCAAAGACAAGGAAACGGAAGGTGTTAAGTATAAAGATTATTTCGATTTCAGCGAACCTGTTCATAAAATCCCTTCGCACCGAATCCTCGCAGTTTTGCGTGGCTTTACAGAAAGCATTTTAAAGATGAGTATTGAGCCGGAAGAAGAACTGGCCATTGAACTCATAGAAGAACAGTTTGTAAAAGGCATGAATGAAAGCAGCACGCATGTAAAGAAAGCTATTAAAGATGCTTACAAGAGATTGCTGCAGCCTAGTCTTGAAACAGAATTCCGTTCACAGCTGAAACAAAAAGGCGATGAAGATGCGATCAACGTATTCTCTGAAAATCTTCGTCAATTATTATTGAGCAGTCCTTTGGGAAGCAAACGCATTCTTGCATTGGATCCCGGTTACCGTACAGGTTGTAAAACCGTTTGCCTTGATGAGAAAGGAGATCTGCAGACAACTGATCTTATCTACATTCATGAGCCGGGCAAATTACATGCAGCTGAACTCACCATCCGTCATTTAGTTGCAACTTATAATACGCAGGTGTTTGCCATTGGCGATGGAACTGCAGGCAGGGAAACGGAACAATTCATCAAGAAATTAAATCTTGGTTTACCTATTTTCCTGGTGAATGAAGATGGCGCCTCTGTTTACAGTGCAAGTGAAGTGGCAAGAGAAGAATTTCCCGATCATGATATTACCATCCGTGGTGCTGTAAGCATTGGCCGCCGGTTGATGGATCCATTGGCTGAATTAGTGAAGATTGATCCAAAGAGTATTGGTGTTGGACAATACCAGCATGATGTAAACCAGATGCGGTTGAAAGAGCGACTGGATCAAACAGTAGTGAGCTGTGTAAACCAGGTGGGTGTGAATCTGAATACAGCCAGTAAACATTTGCTCGGTTATGTGAGTGGTATCAACAGCAGTATTGCAGAAAATATTGTGAAGTACAGAAATGAAATCGGGCGTTTTAAAAATCGTAAACAATTACTGAAAGTGCCGAGATTGGGTGAAAAAGCCTTTGAACAGTGTGCAGGTTTCTTACGTATCCCCGATGGTGAAAATGCACTGGATAAAAGTGCCGTTCATCCGGAAGCTTATTCACTGGTTGAACAAATGGCAACAGACCTGCAGTTAAAGGTGGAAGATTTGATTGGCAACGAAACAACCATTAAACAGGTTGCTTCGAAAAAATATGTTAGTGAGCAGTTTGGCGAATTGACCGTTACTGATATTCTGAAAGAATTAGTAAAGCCGGGCCTCGATCCACGCAGTGAAGTACAGGTATTTGAATATGCCAATATTTTCAGCATTGAAGAAGTAACGGCGGGAATGATTATTCCCGGAATGGTTACAAATCTTACACGCTTCGGTGCTTTTGTTGATATTGGTGTTAAGCAGGACGGATTGGTGCATGTATCAGAAATTTCACACGACTACATAACAGATCCTGCAGAAAAATTAAAACTGAATGATAAAGTGATGGTGAAAGTTGTTGAAGTTGATATTGCCAGGAAACGCATTGCCTTATCCATTAAACAAACACAGGAAGCACCTGCAAGAGGAACAAGATTCAACAATTCAAATTCGAGAGCAGGAGGAAACCAGGGAACAGGATTTAAAAAGAAGGAAGAAGACTTAAGCAGCATGAGTGTAAACGACGCATTAAGTGCATTGAAAAAGAAGTTCGGCAAATAAATATTCGTTTCAGTATAAAATAACAGGCGCAGTTAAACTATGAAGTTTCAACTGCGCCTGTTTCAGTAAAGAAGACTTATAACCTGAATCCGACTGTAAAGCTCAGAACCCTGTGTTTGTTATTTTCATTTGCATTGCTGTTAGTCCCTGATTGCAGTTTAGCTAAACCTAAACCATAATTAACAGAGAACAATGCTTTTTCGCCTTCAATGCCAATGGTTCCGTTTACCCCGTAATCAAAGCGGCGCATAATACCAAAGCCTGTACCTTCTTCAGCTGAAGTAGTTGGGTCATCATTTGAAAATTCAATTTTCTTAGTACTGCTGTATGATGCACTCAGGAACTTTCCTTCCTGTTTATTTTTTCCTCCAACGCCCATGGCAGCATAAGGGCCGGCTCCGATAAAAAATTTCGACTGATCTCCAACAGGCAGTTTCAAAACAATATTTACGGGCACTTCAATATACATCGGATTGGTAGTGGCCCTGTGATAAGTTGCATCTGATGTGCTGCCGATTTGTGTTTTAGAGCCTTTACCTGTAAAGAAAACTCCCGGTTGTACATAAAGAAAAGGAACAATTTTAATATCGCCCTGCAACCCTGCATGAAAGCTCACCAGTGTTTTTGCATCATCAATACTACCATCGTCAGCAATTGACACATTAGCCATATTTAAACCTGCCTTTATAAACGCCGACGATTTCTGTGCTGATACAGCCCCGATTCCGATAGAAGAAAAAATCAAACAAATAAGTTTGTGTTTCATAATGATAATTTACCGTTCATTTGCCAAACACTATGCCAAACCATTTTAATCGTGTTAAAAAAAATCCGTTAAAAAAATTACTTTACGTATTTTCAATACCTGTGGATTAAGACTGCTCAAAAAACAATAAGTTTACCCGGCTATGAGAAAAAGGATTTACCTGATAAGTATTCTATTGGCGGGCCTGTTGCTTTTCTGCTATATTTTTCAACGTGCAGTGTTGCTTTCTTTAACCCATGATGAAAGTGCTACCACAGATCTTGTTTCGGTTTCTTCAGCAGATATCATGTTTGCCTCAAGCCAGTTTCAAACAGCCAATAACCATGTTCTTCATTCACTATGCATGAAATGGAGTGTACTTGCATTTGGCTGGAAAGAATGGAGTATCCGGCTGCCGAATGTATTGCTTTTCATTTTGTATTATACTGCAGCAGTATGGTATATGCATCGTATTTCCGGAAACATGCTGATACGCATTACAGGTGTAGTAATCTTCTGTACGGTTCCTTACCTGCTCGATTTCTTTTCTCTGGCACGTGGTTATGGAATGGCGAATGCATTTTCACTGGCTGGTTTTGTAATGCTTGTCAGTTTTTTTCAGTACGCCGAAAAAAAATATATACTGTTCTCCTTTTGCATGTCAGCACTTGCCGTGTATTCAAACTTTACCTGGCTCAATATATATCTTGGTCTGTGGCTGTTGCTGAACGTTGGCACCATTTTTTTCTTCAGGAAGAGAAATGGTCAATCACTGATTAAAGTTTTGCTGCAAAATAATACGTACCCCTTTTTGATCAGCTGTATCCTTACCCTGCTTATTTACAAACCTATTAGTTTTCTGCGCAAGCAGGAAGAGTTCAAATGGGGAACATCCGACTGGATAACATCATTTAATCATTTCATCAGTGATCTGCAGTATGGTCATTCATTAACAGGCAACCAGGAAAATTCAATACGAATCATCGGCTTCTGCCTGCTTACAGGAATGATCGTTTCTGTATTTGTTTTTGCAAGACACCTGTTACGTTACAGGCAGAACGCATTCGCAGATTTTCATTCAAAAGCCAGCCTGCTTTCATTATTACTATTACTTATTATAATCAGCGCAACCATTGCACAACGTTACCTGCTGAATACATTTTATATTGATGGCCGGAAAGCAACACTGTATATCCCCATACTGCTCTGCTTTATTACAGCCTCAGGCTCCTGGTTAAAAGAAAAATATGTTACAGCAGGAAATACCGCCTGGGCATTTCTTTCCGTGTTATTTATTTACCAGTTCTGGTTGTTGTTTAATTTCAAATCCTGCCGTGAGTGGTGGTATGATGCCAACAGCAAACAGGCATTCCAAATAATCTGTGCAGACTCCGGAGCTGCTAAAAAAACAGCCATTAACTGGCTTTTTACACATTCCTTTAATGTGTACAATAATCATTTCTACAATCATTGTATTCCTTCAATTGTAAGAACTGATGCGCCGGCCGATCAACTGAAGGACGTTGATTACTACTATATCATCGGAGATGAAATCAGGAATATACATCCGTTGTACAGACCGGTAAAACGTTTTTTCTGGGATCGTTTTCTTTTAAAGAAGGATGTTGCCGGTTATGAAAAACAAATTAACAGCATCATGCAATTATACCAAGCCTCTTTCCCCGGCCTGCCGTTGGATAAATTAAGAACAGCAGCCGATTCAATTCTTGTAAAACAAAGAAAAGAACTCAACTGGTCCTCCGTTTACTTCACCGAATAAATGTATTTGTTAGTTGACAGATTGATCAACATAAGCTGAAACCCAGCCAACAGATCCATTTTTAATCAGGTAAAACTGTTTAGTTTCATTAACTGATTTAAACTGGCGCATAATTTTCAGCAGTAATGCAGTACCGGCCATTAAAGAGCGTTGATCAAAAACAGAGTGTACCCGTTTTACTTCTTTACCGATCACATTTTTATCCCATTTGTTATCGCTGATCATACCGGTAATGCCCGCTTCGGAAAGAGATGCATAATTAGAAGATAATTTTTCTGCAAACCTGACTACATCTTCATACGTTACGGGAACAACGGCATTACTTGTAAGTTCAGGATAAATTAATGTTGCTGTAGCCCAGGCAATACCGCCACTGAAAGCAATATGATCACTTACAGGGTAGCTTCCGCTTGAGTTAATGGCATAAATGATTTCGGAAGATTCTGCACCTGCAGCCACTCTTGCCAGCTGACGATTGAAGTTATCCTGCGTTTTATCTTCACCGCACATTTTCTCCGTTGCATTGGCTGTACTCTTTGTTCCCCATGTTAACTGGAACAGGTAAAACTCGCTGTCGTTACCGTAAGGAAAGAAACCGCCTTTTGTATTACCGCTGCCGATATCAATAAGAAATGTATTGTATCTTCTTGACAAAGGAACTATTCCCAGGTGGGATAACTTAGCTTCCTGCAGTACACTTACCACTTCTACTTTCCGTTCAGGCTCATTTACTTTGTTTCTGAAGGCTTTGATGAAACTTTCAATCATTGCACTCTTATTATCTTTTTCAGCCTGAATTTTTACCCCGCTGCTTATAACGGTAAAAATGCGTGA
>Ga0208401_100424_pt1 | contig 11677 bp, 9 predicted proteins | sample LakWasM112_LOW13_2_FD_183928 | JGI IMG/M metagenome (GOLD analysis project Ga0208401, IMG submission 183928) | Freshwater sediment methanotrophic microbial communities from Lake Washington under simulated oxygen tension - Sediment Metagenome... | ecosystem: Environmental > Aquatic > Freshwater >...
TACCGCTTTTTGTTGTAATGATGATTACACCATTGGCACCACGTGAACCATAAATTGCAGCAGATGATGCATCTTTAAGGATTGTGATGCTTTCAATATCTGCCGGGTTTAAAAACATCAACGGGTTTTTGGGGGTTGAACTTCCTTCTACACCACTTGCCGTTGCTGAAGTACCACCACCACTGATAGGTACGCCATCTACTACATACAATGGCTCCTGACTACCTCTGATAGATGCACTACCACGTATATTGATAACTGCCGCAGCTCCTGGTTCACCACTGGAAGGAGTAATAGATACACCTGGTGTACGACCCTGGATTAATTGTTCAGGAGTAGAAATCTGCCCCCTGTTAAAGTCTTTTGTGGTAATAGAAGCAACTGAACCTGTTGCATCTTTTACTTTACGGGTACCATAACCAACAACAACCACTTCATTTAAAGCGGCGTTTTTGGTTTCCAGCGAAACAGACACATCGTCCTTCCCTGAAATACTTACTTCCTGTGTACCAAAGCCCACAGAAGAAATAACGAGAGTTGATGTGGCTGATGGTACGCTGATACGGAAAGAACCGTCAGCAGCAGTTGTAGTCGAATTTTTTGTGCCCTTTGCAGTTACGGTGGCAGAAGGAACGGGATCACCTTTTGAATCGGTTACCTTACCTGTAACTGTTTTGTTTTGTGCCAGCGCAACATTTACTGACAAAAGCAAACTGAGCATCATGAGAATACCTCTTGCAAGTTTCTTCAAGATCATAATCAGTAGTTTTTAAATTGTTGAGGGTTAATGTTTCTGCTGAGGATGCAGAAATGCCGGTAGCGAGGTCTGGTTTTTTTATAATCTTACATTAATAAAAACCAGTCTTTACTTGGCAAATAGCAATCGTCAGCTGTTAAACTTTAGTGAATTTAGACGAAGTTTTTATTATTCTTGTACTGAAAACATCCTAAGTTTAGGAAAGCAAATTGCAAACGATTGCGAAAATAATTGCGGTGGAAAAATTGCTCACATTAATTTTTAGACCATGTCCAATACAACCCTCAAAAAAATAGCACAGGTACTAGACATCAGTATTTCTACCGTTTCAAGGGCATTAAAAAACCACCCGGATATTTCTGTTTCGACTAAACAAAAAGTTATGGAACTGGCGCAAACACTGGAATACGAACCCAATGCCATGGCGGTTAATCTTCGCAGTAAGAATACAAAAGTATTTGGCATTATGGTTCCCTCCATTACCAACCAGTTCTATGATTCATTTATTGCAGCAGTAGAAGAAGAAGCCAGGAAAACGGGGTATTCATTAATGATTCTTCAAAGTGCCGACAACCTGGAAGCAGAAATTGAGAACCTTAAAATTTACCGTCAGAACAGAGTAAGCGGTGTGTTTGCCTGCATTTCGCAGGAAACAATCAATACCACTCCTTTTGAGAAATTAAAAGATGCAGATATACCTGTTGTTTTTTTTGATAAGGTTCCTGAGGATGATTCATTTAATAAAGTTTGTCTGGCCGATGTGGATGCCGCAGTATTAGCAGCTGAAGCATTAACAGAAAAGAAAAATATACTGGCCATTTTTGGTAATGAACAACTGTCTATTACAAAACGAAGACTGAAAGCCTTTCGTAAACATTTTGAACAGCACAAGGAAATTCATTTAACTATTGAACACGCAAATAACAGCAGGCAGGCTGAAGAAAAAACAGAGCATTATTTTCAACCTTTGCAAAAACCTGATGCGGTTTTTTGTATGAGTGACGAAATCCTTACAGGTGTGATGAAAAGTATGCAGAAGATGAATTTGCACTGGCCGCATGATACAGGTATAATTTCACTGAGCGACGGCTTTTTCCCGAAGCTATACTATCCTGAAATTACATATGTTGAAACCAGCGGATATAAGCTGGGCAAATTAGCTTTTGAACGGATGATGGAGTGCTTGCTGGGAAATAATGAAGCAAAGGAATTATTTGTAACCTCCGTTTTTATAAAAGGCGGTTCATTGTAATTTCCCTGCAGGCTCTTTCTCCTCTTTCATCTGCACCTGCAGGTAAATTAAAATTCCGAGAACGATAAAAAAGATACTGCCTATTTTATCCGTTTCAATTAAATCGCTGAGCAGGTTTAATGTTACTACCATGCTGAGTATAACACCACACAGCATTGATACCGCCCTGTAAAAGCTATCCTTTAATGTATGAAATCCCTTTATTGCAACAGCAAACATTGTAAACAGTAATACATACAGTAAAACCAGACCGGGAACGCCCTGTTCAATCGTTACAAGAAGAAAGTAATTATGCACAGACGATTTTTCTTCATTGCTGCTTACCCAGGTTTTAAATGCAGCTACAGTATACTCCTTGTAATGAAGGCTGAATGTATTAGGGCCGTAACCTTTAACCGGTTCTTCATTCACCATTTTTAATCCTGCTATCCAGCGGTAAAAACGCTCCATCGTTGACATGTCCTTCAACGTATATGTTGCTTCAAGATGCTCTCCGATATTTGTATGTTGAGTAGTTGTATTAAAGTCAGGTGCAAACTTTAAATAGTTTTCATTCTGAATAAGCCAGAACAGGCCTGCAGCAGCAATAATAGTACCCGTGAGTATTAACGACAAAAGGAATTTCCGTTTTATAGCTATCCAGGTAACTGTGCCCGTAATTAAACATAACCATGCTCCCCTTGAATAAGCAAAGATCAATGCTATCATGAAAAGGAAAATACAGACGGTAATCCACTTCTTTGATTTTCCCGTTGAAAAAAAACGCCACATAAACAGAACAGGCACAAGGCAAACGAGTAATGCTGAGTAGTTTACATGATTCCTGAAAAAAGGAGTTAGTGTTTCATTGATAGACTCAAAAGAAAATCCATGAGATACATGCCGGATTAAACTAATCGCTACCGGAATAAGCATTGAAAAAACAAGCATCTGCGATGCAAGTTTAAAATCTTCCTTTGTTTTCAGGAACACCAGGCCTCCAAAAACAAAGGCAACAAGGAACCAGGTTTTTGCGAGAAAATACTTTATACTCAATACTATTTCATAAGAAAAAAAAACCGTAGTTATCATCCACATCAATTGCAGCATTATCAGTAAAAACAAGCTGCTTTTATTAATCTGAAATGGAAATACGGACTTCTTCAGCAGCATCAACACAACTAATGATCCGGACAAGATCAGCATCATCGGTTCATCAGGGAGATCCGTTGACAGTGTATCAGTAACGGAAAACTCTGTTGAAAGAGGAATAAAAAAAAGAAGAGCGAAATACAGTTTACGGATATCTGAACTGAAAAAAATGCCTGCAAGTACAACAAAAGGAATAACCAGTAAGAGGGTCTTTTCAAGTACGATGCCTGTTATAAAAAGAGAAACTGCCGTTAATGATGGCAGCCACAATTTCATAAACTCGTCTTTTGTAAAGAGTCGCAGCATATCAGTTTGTTTTCCTGCTTGCTTTCCATTCAAGAAACAGGAGAAGTAATACAGAAAATACAAAAGAAACAACAGCAGCCATAATCATACCTGCAAGTCTTTGAGGTTTGTCTTTTTTGAAAGCAGGCAACGCTTCTTCAATTACAAACAAAGCACTTACATTATTTATACTTGTGTTAAACTGCTGAATCAGTTTGTCTTTTTCATTGAGTTGATTAATCAGATCAGCCTTTCTTGAAATAAGAAAAGCATCTGTCCTATTCTGCAGATAGTTTTCAACCTGAAGTAAAGAATCTTTCTGAGCATTAAAATCATTCTTCAGTTTTTGCAGTATCTCCACTTTCATATTATTTACCGAAGCCACACTTTTTTTATTCACCCGTTCCATAATTGCATTGGCAATGGCAGCAGCAAGCTTTTTATCGGTATCCCAAACATTTACTTTTACGTGCCCGAACTCATTTTTATGGATCCGTACATTTTCCTTGTATTCGTAATCAGCAAGAAAAGCCGCTCTTTCGTCGCCGGCATTAATCTTATAATGTTTAATCAGGTTGAAACTATCGACCATGAAACGGCACATTTCTTCTGATTTAGCAACAGCCATTAAACGGTCATTATCAAACTCGCCACCGTAATAAAAATACTGCTCCCAGAATTCTGTACGGTAAATATTGGAACGGTCGCCCAGATTAGGATTTGCAGCAGTAAAAACGGCTGAGCTTCTGAAGTAGGGTTTCTGAATAAAAAGAATAATTCCTGTACAAACCGTTGCAATGAAAACAATTATAACCGATTGCTTCCAGCGTCTTTTGATCACCTCAAAAACAATATCTAAATTCATACGTAAATGTTGCGGTTGCGGCTAATGTACAATAGTTTTTATTTGCACTCAATTAAATACTTCAGGATGCATTTTGTACTACCTGAACGTTGCGGTTAAAACTTTCATCAAGGGAAATAAACGTTTCAGTCCGTTCAATTCCTTTTATTTTCTGTAATGCATCATGCAGAACATAGCGCAGCTGTGTAATATCTTTACACACTACCTCAATAAACATACTGTAGTTACCGGTTGTGTAGTTAAGCCGCACAATTTCCGGTATATTCTGCAGGTCCTTGGCAACATTGTCATAGAGCGAGCTTTTTTCCAGATAAATTCCAACAAAAGCTGTGATGTCATAACCCAGTGTTTTTAAGTCAACATTGAGTTTGGTTCCTTTAACAATCTTATGTTCCTGCAGTTTTTTTATTCTTACATGAATTGTACCTCCGGAAACAAACAGCTTTTTTCCTAATTCCGCATAGGAAATCTGGGCATCTTCCATCATTTCCGAAATGATCTGCAGGTCTAATTTGTCAAGATTCAATTTTGCAGCCATATTTGATTGTGATTTTAATGATTTTTTAAAATTACCATAAATATTTAAACATATTCAAAAGTTTTAAAAATAATATTCGAAAATATATAACGAATGCTCTAATCATCTTAATATTGCACTGTAATCGTTCTTTGAACAACATACTGTGGAGTGATGAAATTTTTGGCAGACATGCCCTCTCGTCTCGGGGGTGGAGATCACAGGATAAATACAGCATAGAGCCGGTTGGTTAGCAATAATCAGCCGACCAGGGTCGACCACTGAACTTTGTGCTGCAACTAACTGCTCCGTGGAGGTTCGATCCCTCCCTCTACAGCAACAAGTATAAAAACCAGGATACAAAGCCTGCAAAACAAGATTAACCTTCGGGTTGATTATCAATTCAGTTCTTTATTACACTGTGGGGTGATGAAATTTTTGGCAGACATGCCCTCTTGTCTCGGGGGTGGAGATAACAGGATAAATATAGCATAGAGCCGGTTGATTAGCAATAATCAGCCGACCAGGGTCGACCACTGAACTTTGTGCTACAACTAACTGCTCCGTGGAGGTTCGATCCCTCCCCCTACAGCTTTTTCTCATGCTTATTTTTACGATTGCCTTTTGTCTATACAAAGGGCTTTTTTATTTTTCTCCAGTTACTCTGCATTTAACATTATTGATTGTGGTTATCAGTTTGTACATTAAGGGATAATTTCTTCTATGAACATTGAAACAGTTCAGCTTATTTCTGATAAGATACTATTTGAATTGGAAACCTTTTTATCAGAAAAGTTAACTTATCACGGAGTTCATCATACCATTGATGTTGTTCAGCAATCACTTGCAATTGCAAAAAGAGAAGGGGTGAGCAATAAAGAAGATCTTTTTTTACTGCAGGTAGCCGCCCTTTATCATGATTCAGGATTTTTGACAACTTATAAAGACCATGAAAAAGAAAGCTGCAAAAAAGCAATGAAAGAGCTTCCGCTGTTTAATTTCTCTGAAGCAGGTATTATAAAAATTTGCGGCCTGATACAGGCTACAAAAATTCCCCAGCAACCAAACAATTTACTTGAACAGATTATTGCTGACGCTGATCTTGATTACCTTGGCAGAAATGATTTTCAAAAAATCAGCGCTACTTTACAGGGAGAATTTATATCTTATGGCGTTGTTAGCAGCCCGCTAGCCTTTGAAGAATTACAACTCCGTTTTTTTGAATCCCATGAATACTTTACAAAGTCCTCAAAACAACTGAGAGAACCGGTTAAAATGCTGCATTACCGGGAATTGAAGAAAAACGACCTGCTGCGCCATTAGTTCAAAAACCACACATGAACCCATCGCATCGACTTTTAAGACTTCTGAATATACATCCGGGCGAATGGTCCCTGGTACAAAAACTTTTTTCACTTCAATTTTTCCAGGGAGCGGGTATTGCTTTGTTTTTTACTTCGGCTATTTCCCAGTTTATTGACAAGTTCCCGATTTCTGAGCTTGCGTATGTTTTTATTATTTCTGCCTTTCTTTTATGGATTTCGGGAATAATCAGCAATAAACTTGAGCACAAGCTCAGTTTAAAAAAATTAAGTTTTGTTATGACCCTGATCATGGCAGTAAGCATGTTACTGTTCTGGCTCGGTGAATTTACAGCCCCGGGCAATTGGTTTTATTATATTATGCTGGCATGGTTTAATGTATTGTACCTGATCAATAATCTTGAATTCTGGGGGCTGGCAGCCCAACTGTATGATGTAAGGCAAAGCAAGCGGTTGTTTGGAGTTATCAGCTCGGGTGATATCCCTGCAAAGTTTCTTGGTTATACCATTGCCTTATTGATGATTCCCTATATCGGCACTCAAAACCTTCTCTTTGCAGGCTTTTGCGGCATGATGGGTTCTTTAGTTTTTGTACATAAGATATTTAAATCATCTGATCTGGTAAGGATAACATCACACACGCATAATAATAACATTAAGCAACATCAAACAGCAGGATTTTCAGCAATGCTGCAGAATATTACAGGAAATAAGCTCATCATGCGAACGGCAATTCTTTCTATGCTTGCATTTGCAGGGTTTGTTTTAGTTGAGTATGCCTTTTATGCCGAGATAAAAGAATCAGATATGTACAGGTCGGATGTTTCTTTTGCAGCATTTATCGCCCTGTTTATGGCCTCGGCAAGATTATTTGCCTGGATAATGAAACTGGGTTTCACCAGCAGGATTGTTGCAGTAATAGGTAACAGAAATTCACTGCTCATTACGCCAATAGCCGTTTTTATATTAATTATAGTTGTACTGATTGCTTTCAATTATAACCCCGACAGTAAACTTATACTGTATGTGTTTGGATCAGCTGCAATTTTAGTTGATTCCCTGAGAGCTTCAATTAATTCGCCGGTATTGCTTACGATCCTGCAACCTCTTACTACCCAAGACCGCCTGCGGGCACATAATATTGTAAAAGGTATCATGGACCCTTTTGCCTACTTATTCATCGGGCTCCTTTTATTGTTTCTGTACAAATGGAACTTTTATCAGCTAGAGCTTTTGTGCTATATCATCATTGCGCTTTCCGTTATCTGGGCTTTCTATGTTTTTCTGATACAGAAAGAATATTTGAAAACACTGATTCAAACCATCAGCAGCAGGTATTTTACAAAAGATGAATTCAATGTAAATGAAAAAGAAACCATTGACCGCATAACAGAGAAGATTCATGATGGTACAGAGCTGGAAGTGTTGTATCTCCTTAAAATGCTTGATGATGATAAAAGCACCGTCAACGAACAGCTCATTGCAACTGCATTGAAACATACCTCACCCAATGTTTGTATAACGGCTTTGGATATAGTGGAAAAAAAGCAATTACACTCAACTGCCGGCGTAGTTACCGGTTTAATCAGCAGCAGCAATAACTCAACTGTAAAATCAAAAGCATTGAGTGTTCTTTCTTCAATTGGATTTAATTATACGTTTACACTTCCCTTCCTTTCATCACCCGATACTTTGTTACAACGGGCCGCCATTACAGGTATTATCCGCTATGCAGGTACAGAGGCTGAACGAAGCCCTGCTATAGAAATATTAAAACAATTATCAAATTCACCGGAGCCCTCACAACGAATATCAGCCATTAAATGTATCAGTGAAATTGAAAGCTCTGCGTTTGAAAGGGACTTTGACCGATTACTGAACGACCCTGTTATTGAAGTACAAAAAGCAGCTCTTGGTACAATTGGTTTAAAAACCGGCAAACAAACGATTCTGCAACTGGTAGGTTTATTTTCTGCTCATGAAAAAGAAGTAACAGAAGCATTTGTAAAAGCGGGAAGTAAAAGTCTTGATGCGGTAAAAGAGCTGCTGCTTCATCATTCACCCGATCAGAAGCAAAAACAAAAACTGATCCTTGCCTGCGGACGGATTTCCGGCAAAGCTGTGCAGCAGTTCCTGTTAGATCTTTTTACAAAATTTCCTTCTGAAAGTTATACTATCATCAAAGCATTAAATAAAACAGGCTTTCATGCAGATGAAAGAAACATGGCCCGGATTGATTTTATTACGCAGAATCATTTAATGCGTGCAGTGGAAATACTGTTTATGCTCAACCGCTCCCGGTCAACACATGAAATCAAACCATTTATGTATGACTCCCTTCAGCTTGAGCTGTTCGATATACGGGAAACCCTGCTCAACCTGTTTTCGTTTTACTCCAATAAAGAGCAGGTTGATAAAATCAAAAAAGCTTTATATTTAAATAAAAAAGAAATTGCTGCCAATGCGCTTGAATTGATTGAAGTAACGATTAAAAAAGAGCATGCTTCTACATTCAATACTGCATTTGAAGATGCTGATCTTACAGTACGTTGTGCAGCTTTAAAAAAACTGATCCCCGAAACGGCCTATGCTGATATTCAAAAAGTGATCATCAGGGTTTTACAGGAAGAAAATACTTTTTTTAATCACTGGACAAAAGCCTGTTCACTGCATACCAGCAAACAAAGCTCACTGAATATTGACAGGGAAATAATTCACAGATACCTTCAGTCAGAAAGTATTTTATTACGTGAAACAGCTGCCTATGCAGTACTCTAATATAAAAATTTAAAAAATGAACCGTTCATCTGACAAACTACTGTTGTTTGAAAAAGTGTTGATCCTGAAATCACTCAGCCTGTTCACTGAAACGCCTGAAACGATTTTGTCTGACCTGGCGCCATTACTGGAGGAAATAGAATATGAGCAGGGAACGCCTGTTTTTAAGGAAGGTGATATCGGCGATTCAATGTATATTATTTATAAAGGTGAAGTAAAAATTCACAAAGGCAATACAACACTTGCAATATTGAAAGAAAAAGAAGTGTTTGGGGAATTATCATTACTTGATTCAGAATCCAGGTCTGCATCTGCAACCTGCCAAACAGACTGTTTCCTGTTTAAGATAGACCAGGAACCATTTTATGAATTACTTGATGCAAGACCGGAAATAGCAAGAGGATTTATAAAAATCCTGTGCCAGCGTTTACGTTCACAAAATGAAAAAACAACTAAAGCAGCTGGTTAGTTTTTTTTTCTTCTACAAAAAACATTTCTATATCGCCAACATTTTTCGCCGAAATTTTTCCTCTCGGTGTACAGGTAAACTCATTCTGTATAAGATAGTATGTTGATTCAGAAATGTTCACCCGTCCTGCTTCTCCTTTCTGCTCCATTCGTGCAGCCATGTTTACCGTTTCGCCCCACACATCATACACGAATTTTTTTCTTCCAACCACACCTGCTACAATTGGCCCTGAATGAATCCCTACCCTTAGTGTAAAAGGAAAAGATATTTGTCCGCTGTTCCTGATTCGTTCAACCTCCTTCTGCATTTCCAGTGCAGCTCTTACAGCATCATGTGCATGTGTATTTGATTCGGTGGGAATGCCTCCGACAAACATATACGCATCCCCGATCGTTTTTATTTTTTCCAACCCGTACTTCTCCATAATATCATCAAACGCCCCAAAGTACAAACCCAGTTCTTCGACCAGCTTACCCGGAGTAAGATATCGGGCGGTGGAAGAAAACCCGATAATATCTGAAAAAACAACTGTTGCAGATGCATATCCTCTTGCTTTAGTCCATCCGGAATTTTTTAATTCTATGGCTATTTCACCGGGAAGAATATTCAACAGTAAAGACTCGGTTTTTGCTTTCTCTTTTTCCAGCTGCTCCTGAAATGCATTCGATTTAATGAATGCGCTCTCAACAATAAAGTAGATAATGGCTCCGATAAAAACATAGTTCAATATAAAAAAAGTGAGACTTAGTTTTCGTGGCAGATGAAACGGCTGCTCAATTATTGTAAACTCCCAGATGCCAACACCTATTACACCAACAACAAAAAGGAAGAAAAAGAACCTTGCAGTCCGCACGTCAGTAAAGATCAACGCTCCCATTGCAGCAAGTATGGCGCATAAACCAACACCGCTTCCATCTACAAAGCCTCCAAGTATCACGTGATCGAGAAAACCAAAGAAAACAAGAATAATCAGCTGTGTAATTTTAAAGAGCTTGTAATTTTTAGAAAAGTAAAAGACGAGGATATTTAAAATGGTTGCAATAATTGATACAACAGAAACCGTAATAGCAGCCGGATACCCGAGATATACATACACCAGGTTATACATAATACCTGCAATTACAATCCATAAAGACAGTTCAATGGTCATGCGCCGCTTGCGGCGTTCCTGCGCTTCAAGCAGATCGAACTCAAAAATGCTTTCAATAAAATTACCCCATGCTGACATTGGCCGTTTGTTTTTTCTTTAACCAGTAGAGTGTACAGATATACACTGCATCTAAAAGAGCAGTTGCTATTCCAAGACTGTATAAAAACCATTCCCCTTTCCATTGTGCATGGTTGATACAAAACAGGGTAACTAAAAAAGTACCCAATCCTTTCAGCCATGCGCCGGAAACAGAAAAATATTCCAGGTTTTTTGTGCGTAGAAGAAGTGTTATATACACAGACGACATAATGAGGTTACACCAGTAACCTCCATATCCACCCATTCCACTTTGAGGAACATCAAACTTAACGCTGAAGAAATATAACATCACCAGCCAGGCAACCCAAAAAGCAACAAAGGCAATTCTGCTGGCTGTTGGTGAAACATTTAACTGCAATTGCTTATACCCGTATTTCAATGTATAAAACACAATAAAGCAATCGAGGAAAAACCAGCTGCGGTAACCCCACACATACAGCATACCCATGTTGGAAACAAAGGTCCAGCTCCACAAGGTTTCCCAGGCAAAATTGACCGTTACTGCAATCATCGGAATTTCTACAAACTTAAACTTGCGGATATTGATGAGTACAAGAATATAAACGATCACCCATAAAAAACATCCAATCCCAAACAGCAGGTGATCGAGCAATGTATAATCCTGCATATTAACAAAAGGCATAAGCACTGGTTTTTAAGTTGAAAGCAGATTGGTTTTTTCTACCCTTATTTCCCAAATAACTTTTTGAAGAATGACACAATCTTTAAAATAATTTTCAGCCACCAGGTCTCATACATCTCCCATTTTAAACCCTCTTGGTATCGTTTGAGATCGTGCTTCCGGAAACCGGCAAGTATATCGGGCTCGTGCAGTTTCCAGATTTCACAAATCGGGGCGTTTACTTTAGCAGCATCAATAATTGAGTTGACCGCCCTGCGTGCTGCTTCGTTTGCCCCTTCCATTGTAGCTAAGTCAGTAAATGTTTTTACATAATCAGATGCCAGGAAAAGATTGGGGATGGAAGTGTATGCATCAGGACGCATATCCCACGAATTAACAGTATTCACCAGCAAGGGCTCTTCATTTCTTT
>Ga0208401_100425_pt1 | contig 11669 bp, 13 predicted proteins | sample LakWasM112_LOW13_2_FD_183928 | JGI IMG/M metagenome (GOLD analysis project Ga0208401, IMG submission 183928) | Freshwater sediment methanotrophic microbial communities from Lake Washington under simulated oxygen tension - Sediment Metagenome... | ecosystem: Environmental > Aquatic > Freshwater >...
CATGATTACTTCTTAATTCACCACAGGTATGAGAACGGTACATGTAAATTCTGCTTTTCGATTGTTAATATGAATTTGCCAAGGCAAAAAATCAGGGCGCAAAGATAACCATTGAATCTCAACGACGGGAAGCTGAATTAAACTGTTTTGTGCTTCTTTTGATGACTCAGCTCCTCTTTCAAGGCGTCATCGGTTTGCCGGCTCACTTTTTCCCTGAAGTTGCGGTTGGTAAAATAGAGAACATAATAAACGGTGAGGATCAGCAACCCGATTGAAAAAGGGATCAGCGCCATGTGACGAAGGCCGTAAACACCTTCATCCCATCCATAAAACTCACCAATCATCCACGTACAGTTGGCTATAATCCATACTACAACAGCAAGGTTGTGTACAAGCTCTGAAATGATCTTTCTTGTTTGCCAGGTAATGATGACTGCCGCCAGTATGGTGGGAACAATCATGATCAATGCCGGTATATGCAGGTTGAGGGCCCAGCAGGCATCTTTGATTAACCAGAAAAGGATGTGCAGATTTTCGATGCGCCGAAACCGTGCCGGAATGGAATAGATAACATTATCACTCATGTTTAAGAGCAGTTGGTGAAGTAATACAGCCGTTGCCGGGAACGGGTAAATATAATAAGAAATAAAAAATGGCGGATCGAAAACCGATCCGCCATTCATTTATTGTAATGATTCATTTAGCTGAACATTTCTTTCACCCTTTCAAAAAAGCCTTTGTCACCTTTCTCAGGTTTTGGATGAAAATTCTGGCTCTGCTGCATTTTTTCCAGCATTGCTTTTTCTTCGGATGTTAAATGCTGTGGTGTCCAGATGTTGACATAAATCAGCTGATCACCTTTTTCATAACTCTGCAAAGCAGGGAAGCCTTTTCCTTTCAAACGGAATACTTTTCCGCTTTGAGTGCCGGGTGGTATTTTAATTTTTGCACGGCCATCAATGGTTGGCACTTCGGCCTGGATCCCAAAGGCTGCATCAGGAAACGAAATGTGTAAATCATAAGCCACATTCAAACCATCACGGTGCAAATGAGGATGTGCTTCTTCTTCAATCAACACAATCAAATCTCCCGGGGCACCGCCACGTTCACCCATATTTCCTTTTCCTGAAACGCTTAACTGCATTCCTTCCTGCACACCAGCCGGTATATCGATGGAAATATTTTCTTCACCATAAACCCTTCCTTCACCTTTGCAGGCAGTACACTTATTGGCGATAGTAGAACCTTCCCCGTTACAGGTCGGACAGGTTGTTACCGTTTGCATTTGTCCGAGAAATGTATTCTGCACCCTTCTTACCTGGCCACTGCCACCGCAGGTTCCGCAGGTTTGCATGCTGCTTTTATCTTTTGCACCACTGCCGCTGCAGGTTGTACAACTCACATATTTTTTTACTTTGATTGTTTTGCTGGCTCCTTTGGCAATTTCTTCATAATTCATTTTGATACGAACACGGAGATTGCTGCCTCTTACACCTCTTGATCTTCCACCGCCGCCTCTGCGTTGTCCGCCTCCGCCGCCAAAGAAACTGCCGAAAGGACTATCATCGCCAAAAATATCACCGAACTGGCTGAAGATATCATCCATGTTCATGTTATGGCCACCACCAAATCCACCTCGTCCATTGCCGCTAACCCCTGCATGACCATAACGGTCATATTGCGATTTTTTATCCGCATCACTCAAAATCTCATAAGCTTCTGCAGCTTCCTTGAATTTTTCTTCCGCTTCTTTATTACCGGGGTTACGGTCGGGGTGATATTGCATAGCCACCTTACGGTAGGCTTTTTTAATTTCTTCCGTAGACGCAGTTTTACTTACTCCAAGTATTTCGTAAAAGTCTCTTTTGGTTGACATATTGATTATTTCCCTACTACCACTTTAGCAAAGCGGATGATTTTATCGTTGAGCAAATATCCTTTTTCAATTTCATCCACTACTTTACCAATCATCTTTTCACTTGGAGCAGGGATCTCGGTAATGGCTTCATGCTGGTCTGCATCAAACTCTTTTCCTTTGGTATCCATTGCTTTCAGGCCACGGCTTTGCAGAATGCTGCGGAGTTTATGGAAAACCAGTTTCACTCCTTCCAACTCTTTTGGATCAAGTGTTTTTGAAAGCTCAGTTTCAGCACGGTCAGCATCATCCACTACTTCCAGCAGTGAAATGATTACATCCTTTCCTGCAGTCTGAATAAGTTCAACACGCTCTTTGGCCGTACGCCGACGGAAATTATCAAACTCTGCCATCAGGTAGAGATATTTGTTTTTTTCTTCTTCAACAGCTTCTTTCAGCTTTTCCAGTTCAGTTTCCTCGGCAATCTGCTCATTGAGGAGATTTGTACCCGCTGCACTTTCGTCGGTGCTGAATTCAGTGGCATTCAGGTCATTGTTATTTTGTTCTGTCATTTCGTTCGTCTTTTGTTCTATTATGCGAAAAATTGTCGGCAAAGGTAAGTTCGACAAGAATATTGCCAATGGGTAAGATGGGACAAATTGTCTTGACAAATCGCCAAAAGCAGCTTTTTATCATACAATTCCATGATTTTTCAATCTGTTTGAATAAGAAAAGATATAACAGATACCTTTGGCGGCTATGACAAAAGTTATTTTAAACAGGAAGATTTCTCCACGTGTTTTAAACGGTCATCCATGGGTGTTTGCCAATGAGGTAAACTTGGTGAAAGGCGAAGCCGCAGGTGGCGATATTGTGGATGTACATATGCACGATGATAAATTCCTGGGCAGAGGCTATTACAATCCTAAATCACAGATCCTTGTCCGCATTCTTACAAGAAATAAAGCAGAAGAGATCAATGAAGCATTTTTTCTCAGAAAATTGAGTGAAGCATGGAAGCAACGGCAGCAGTTGGGTTATACAGAGAATTGCCGCCTGATCTTTGGCGAAGCGGATGGTTTGTCACAACTGATCATTGATAAATTCAACGATTATTTTGTGATTCAAACACTGGCCCTGGGTATTGACCGCTGGAAAGATGCGATTGTAATAGCCATCCGGGAAATTTTTCAACCAAAAGGTATTTATGAACGTAACGATGTCCCCATTCGTGAACTGGAAGGCATGGAACAGAAGAAAGGATTCCTGAGTGAACCTTTCGATACGAATATCATCATCAATGAAAATGGGTTGAAGTTTTATGTGGATATAGCCAATGGACAAAAGACAGGATATTTTCTTGATCAGCAGGATAACCGCCGGGCCATTCAGCATATTGTAAAAGATGCAGACGTATTAGGCGCCTTTACCTATACCGGAACCTTTGAAATACACGCCGCACATTATGGTGCAAAAAGTGTACATGGACTTGATATTTCTGAAAGTGCAGTAGCCATGTGCAATAAAAATGCTGAGCTCAACGGCGTTGCTGATAAATGCACGTTCGAATGTGTAAATGCATTTGATGTATTGAAAAATCGGGTAAAAGAAGGAAGGCAATATGACGTTGTGATGCTTGATCCCCCCTCGTTCACCAAATCAAGAGCAAATATTCAGAAGGCTATTGCCGGGTACAAAGAGATCAATCTCCGTGGAATGAAACTGGTAAAGCCGGGTGGATTTTTAGTTACCTCGTCCTGTACCAACTTAGTACAGCCCGACATCTTTCTGCAAACCATTCAGATGGCCGCCAATGATGCAAAAAGGCAACTGAGGCAGGTTACCTTCCAAACCCAGAGCTCTGATCACCCGATTATATGGGGCTGGGAGAATACTCATTATCTGAAGTTCCTGATAGTTCAGGTGTTTTGAGAATGAAATAACAAGTTTGAGATAAGCTGCAATTCACAATTGCAAAACTGATAATTACAGAAAGAATCGTTTTAATAAAGACCGGACAATAAATAAAAAGAAGGGGAATTATTTAACGACCTGAAATTTTCCGCTTTCAATAACCTTTCCGGTTCGGTCGGTTAACTGAAAGATATAAACACCACGGAAATAGTCATTAAGATTGACAACGGTTCTTGCAGAGAGATTATTATTCTCGTACACTTTCTTACCTATAAAGTTGAATACTTTTAACGAATAGTTAGAAAGATTACTGTTATCCTTAAACTCAAAATTAATAAAAGAAGAAGCTGGATTGGGAAAGAAACGAACCTGTTTAACCAGGCTTTCATTGCTGCTCACAGATGATCTGCTAGTCTGTGCAGATGCTGCAGTGGCTAAGAAAAGGATACAGGATAGTATGGTAAAAAGCTGTTTCAACGAAACAAATCTAATTTTATTACACGCAAATTACAAGCTTTTTTTTACAATTCTTAAAAATCTACGAACAGTACTCAAAAATACTGTCCGTAGATTTACTGATAATTATCTTCAACTCAGTTTGTCTAAGCACTGGTTAATTTTTTCAAAATCGGGCATGTCGCCGGCTTTTTCCAACACTTCTGCATACTGCACAATTCCTTCTTTATCAACTACAAAAGCACTTCTTTTCGATACTCCTTTCATTTCAAGAATCCAATCATGATAGATTGTATCATAAGCAGTTGAAGTTTCCTTATTAAAGTCGCTCAACAACGGAAAATTATACCCCTGCTCCTCTTTATATTTTGCCAGGGTAAATACAGAATCTACCGAAATACCCAAAACCTGGGCTTTAGCATTGCTGTAACGGGCAATATCATCTCTTACAGCACAAAGTTCTTTTGTGCATGTACTTGTAAATGCCTGCGGAAAGAATAGGAGCAATACATTTTTTCCCTTTAACTCACTCAATGTTACTTTGTTTTTATCCGTTCCAAATAATGAAAAATCCGGAGCCATCTGTCCAACCTTAATACTCATACTTGTTAATTATTTTTAGTTTAATTGATTAACAACAAAGAAACTGCAAAAATGTTACGGGAACCCGGTTAAACAGGAACAATGTTTTGACTCTTGTTCTGCTTAATTTTTTCCGGAACTGCCGCAACAATTTCCTGCTTCAATGCTTCTTTTAACCTCTTTTTCATAAAATCCCTGTGAACAACCATACTTACTTCTCTTGATGGTGCCGGGCTTTTGAAATGGCGTATAAGTTGCTTTTGCTCAACAGTCATATCCAGGGTTGAGAGCTCAGGCAATATTGTAATGCCATCGTTTAGTTCAACCATTCGCCTAAGGGTTTCAATACTCCCTGCTTCATATTCAAACTGACTGATTGACTCACTTGCTTTCTTCAGTTCACAGAGATTCACAATTTGGGAACGAAAACAATGTCCTTCTTCCAGCAACCATAATTTTTCAGGGTCAATATCTTTTGCCAGCACATAATTCTTTTTAAATGCAGCATTTTTTGGCGAAACATAAACCAGCAGTTCTTCATAAAACAGGATATCTTCTTTTATTCCGTTTTCCTGCAACGGAGTTACCAACAATCCGGCATCAATCCTTCCTTCCCGCAGTCGTTTAATGATATACTCCGTCATCATTTCGTGTACTATCAGTTTTACGGAAGGATATTTCCGGTTGAAACTTTTGGCAAACAGGGGTAATAAGTAAGGTGCCAGTGTTGGAATAATGCCTATTCTTAATTCACCTGTAAGAGTGCCTTTTTTGCTTTGTGCAAGTTCATGAATGGCATTTCTCTCCTGCAGAATTTTGCGTGCCTGTGCAATAATCTCAATCCCTGCATCTGTTGGAATAACGGGCTGTTTCTTTCTGTCAAACAACTTTACGCCCAGTTCTTCTTCCAGCTTCTGAATCTGCATACTGAGAGTTGGTTGAGTTACAAAGCAGGTGCCTGCTGCTGTAGCAAAGTGACGGTGTGTATCTACTGCCACCAGGTATTCAAGTTGAGTTAAAGTCATAGTCTAAATCTATCAATGTATAAAATTAATTGATTTACCTGTTGACAGTTAATACATTTTTTCAAAAGAGAAAGGGCTTCAAATTGAAGCCCTTTCTCTTTTGCACTAATAACTTTCCTTTATTTTTTTCTAAGTTCCAAGGTTGTGAGTTTCCCATTAATGGTTTGGGTAGCTTTTACCCATGTCCAGTTGTTATCCACTATTTTCCACAAACCATTTAGCCGCTGAAGCGTAACGGTTGAAGCTGCAGAAAAATTGGATGAAATAGTCATTGCATAACCATCACCCTGCCAGGTTCCGTTTGATTCAACAGATCCGGCTTTAATTGCATCAACTGTTCTGTTGGTTTTAAATTGAAATTCGTAAGGGTCAAAATCGGGCTTGAAATCAGTTCCGTCAGTGTATACTGTAACAGTCCACTTTCCATCAGTCATTGCAGTAACAATCAATTCTTCTGCAACCTGTTCTTTTGTTTTCTGGATGGCCTTCTTACAACCCGCAAGCAAGGTAAGGCATAGAAAAATGTACAGTACCTGTTTCATAGATTTTGAATTTTAACGAACGATAAAACTACAATTAGTTCCCGGATTGTTTCTGTTAATCTGAAGCTTTCCTTGTAGCTTATTGGGTTTCAGAGCAAGTTTTAAATCATTTCGCTGCTCTATTAACGGCCAAAGATTGATTTATCTTATTTTTAGTGCATGCAAATTGCTGAAATCATCCATTTTCTTGAATCAATTGCTCCTCCATCTCTACAGGAGACTTACGATAATACAGGACTAATTACCGGATCGGCCGGTTGGGAATGTACAGGTATCGTTGTTAGCCTGGATGCAACGGAAGAAGTGATCCTGGAAGCAAAGGCAAAGGGAGCAAATCTTATTATAGCCCACCATCCGATTGTTTTCAGCGGGCTGAAAAAAATTACGGGAAAAACGTATGTTGAAAGAACCGTCATCAGCTCCATTAAACATGACATTGCCATTTATGCCATCCATACCAACCTGGACAATGTGATTGAGGGAGTGAATGGAAAAATGGCTGAAAAGCTTGGATTGACCAACTGCCAAATCCTGAAGCCCAAAAGCTCAACATTAAAAAAGCTGTTCACCTTTGTACCCGTCGGCCAAGCCGAATCTGTTCGTGCAGCTATTTTTGAAGCAGGTGCTGGAAATATTGGTAATTACAGCGAATGCAGTTTCAATGTTGCCGGTACCGGCACTTTTAAAGGCGGCAGTGGAACCAACCCGTTTGTTGGAGAGCCCGGAAAACGCCATGAAGAGGCCGAACTGAAGATAGAGGTTATTTTCCCTGCCTGGCTTGAAAACCAGATTATCAACTCTCTTTTGAAAGCCCATCCTTATGAAGAAGTGGCTTATGATATTGTTTCGCTTGATAATCAGTTTCAAGCAGTTGGGGCTGGAATAGTTGGTGAGTTGCCAAGCCCGATTTCAGAACCTGAATTCCTCCAACTGCTTAAACTAAGCTTTGGGCTACAGGTCATCAGGCATACACCTTTGTTACAAAAAACGGTTCAAAAAGTAGCGGTTTGCGGCGGGGCCGGAAGTTTCCTTACCAAAACAGCCATTACTGCAGGGGCCGATGCCTATATAACGGGAGATGTGAAGTACCACGAGTTTTTTGATGCTGACGGGAGGTTACTGCTGGCAGATATAGGTCATTGGGAAAGCGAGCAGTTCACAATTGATCTTTTAGCCGATCATTTGAGCAGGAAATTCCCTACCTTTGCCGTCCTAAAAACCGGTGTAAAGACCAACCCGGTTGAGTATTTCAAATGAGTTGTTTCAGCAGCAGGTACTTGAATTGCAGCGTTTTTGGAAGAGCAGAATTACAAAACGTACAAGAGAGCGACGCAACAACAGATGAAGAATGAGGTAAAGCCGGTCGACCCCCAAAGCGAAAGCAATGGCGGATTAAAAACAAAAAAACTTCAAATTAAATATGCCTAGTACAAAAGAGTATTCCGTTGAAGAAAAACTGAAGACACTTATTCGTGTGCAGAAAATTGAAAGCAAGCTGGATCAGATCCAGATTCTGAAAGGTGAATTACCGATGGAAGTAAAAGACCTGGAAGATGAAATTGAAGGACTGAATGCACGTAAGAACCGTATTGAAGAAGAGATCAATGGCATCCAGGAATTTATGGAAACCAGGAAGCAGGCAATTAAAGATTCACAGGCCCTGGTTAAAAAATACGAAGCACAGAGTGAGAATGTAAAAAACAACCGTGAATTTGAAGCCATTAACAAAGAGCTTGAAATGCAAGGGTTGGAAATTAAACTCGCTGAGAAGCATATAAAAGATGCCAATGAAGAATTGATTGAAAAAAGTGAAGTGCTTGAAAAAGCAAAAAAGGCAATAGCAGGAAAAGAAAAGAACTTAGAGCACAAGAAAGGTGAACTGGACAAAATCGTTGCAGATACTGAAAAAGAAGAAAATCAGCTGAAATCACAGGTAAGCACCGCCAGAGAATCAGTGGAAGAACGTTTACTGGCAAGTTTCGACAGGATCCGTAACAGTTACCGTAACGGATTAGCAGTTGTTCCCATTGAAAGGGAAAGCTGTGGCGGTTGTTTCAATACCATTCCTCCTCAACGTCAGAGCGAAATTAAACAGCATAAAAAAATCATTGTTTGTGAAAACTGCGGTCGTATCCTCGTTGATACTGATCTGAATGATTCAATCGACTTTTAATCTGTTTCAGAAATAAATGGAAAGGGCACTTGATAGTGCCCTTTTTTTATTGATAATTTTTCCCTGTCTTTTATCTTTATCCTTCATTTAAGTTAGTTTTGAAACTTCGTATGCTGCAAAAACTTTCCATACAGAAATTTGCTATTATTGATGAACTGACTGTTGAATTTCAACCGGAATTGAATACCATAACCGGTGAAACAGGTGCCGGTAAATCTATTTTATTAGGAGCATTAGGATTAGTATTGGGCAACAGGGCCGACAGTACAGTACTAATGAATAAAGAAAAAAAATGCGTTATTGAAGCTTTCTTCTCTGCCGGCAATTATTTAAAAGTAAGAGATTGGCTGCAGCAGCATGAAATGGATGAAGAAAATGAATTGATCTTACGCAGGGAAATTGCTGCCAATGGAAAATCAAGAGCATTTGTAAACGACACTCCCGTAAATCTTACACAATTAAAAGAACTTACTTCTTTATTGGTTGATCTGCACCAGCAGTTTGACACGCTTGAACTGGGTGAAGAAAATTTTCAGCGTGAAGTGCTGGATGCATTAAGCGGATGTGCTAAAGAAGTAAAACAATACCGCAGCAGGTTTCTCCAGTTGGTCAAACTGCAAAAAGAATTACAGTTGCTGAAGGAAGAGCAGCAGCAGGCAAAAAAAGAACAGGACTACAAACAGTTTTTACTGGATGAACTGGAACAGGCATCCTTCAAAGAAAATGAACTGGAACAGATTGACCAGGAATTAAACCTGCTGAATAATGCAGGATCTATTTCCACTGTACTGAGCGATGCAGTTCAGCTTCTGAAAGAAAGTGACACCCCTCTTGTACAGCAGCTAAAATCATTGTTATTGAAATTACAGCAGTATAAAGATGTGCATAGTGATTTAACATCTGTTACTGAACGGCTGCTCTCGGCGCAGATAGAATTAAATGATATTGCTAACGAACTTGATCACTTGCAGCATGCAATCATTGTGGATGAAGCAAGGATACAGTTGATTACGGAACGCCTGGAGATCGGCTATAAATTACAAAAGAAACATGGCGTTAACAGTACCAATGAGCTTTTGAAAATTCAGCAACAGCTGGAAGAGCAGGTGCTCGTAGTGTTGAATATGGATCAAACAATTGCCGCTAAGGAAAAGGAAACAGCAGAATTGAAAAAGCAATTGGAAAAAGAAGCCACTGCCATTCATGAAAAAAGAAAGCAGCAAGCTGAACCATTTGTGAAGAATGTAAACACATTACTGAACCGTGTGGGCATGCCCAACGCCAAACTAAAAGTTGAATTAACTGAAACCGCCTTGAACCCGTTTGGGAAAGATGAGATCAGCTTTTTGTTTGACGCTAACAAGAGTAACCGTTTTGAACCAATCAGTAAGGTAGCCAGTGGCGGTGAATTGAGCAGGCTGATGCTATGCATTAAATCACTTGTTGCAGACAGTATTGAATTACCAACCATGCTGTTTGATGAAATTGATACGGGCATCAGTGGTGAGGCTGCAAGACAGGTGGGCATCTTATTAAAAGATTTATCAACTAATCATCAGGTTATTACAATAACGCATCTTCCACAGATTGCTGCAAAAGCATCTGCACACTATTTTGTGTACAAAGAAGAAGAGAAAAATATTGTACGCACAAAAATCCGGCTGCTGAATAAAGAAGAACAGATTGAAGCCATTGCAAGAATGCTGAGCGGTGAAAAACTTACAGCTTCTTCATTGGTTACGGCAAAGGAAATGGTGACAGGGTAAATTCAATCATGCGTTTATATACGTTGTCCGATAAACCGTAACACGGAAGCTTTTCCTTCATGAAAAGCACCCTCAGCCAGGTTCACTTCCTTCTGTTCACAACTCAGGATATGTAACGACCGGAAATCATCACATAAAGAAGGCGCATCATATAATTGATTTTCATCTTTCGGTCCACCTGAATTTAATTTCAACTGCTCCCGTCCAAATGCTTCGAGTATTAAAAAACCTCCCGGCTTGATTGAATTTAGAGTTTCCAGGTGAAACTTCTTTCGTGCTGCAGGAGGCAGATGTACATAAATGAGAGCAACTGCATCATATAATTCAGCAGCCCTGAATGATTCAATTGCTTTTATATCATAGTTGATTTTCACCTGTTCGCCTGCAGCATTGGATAAGGCTTTATCACGGGCAACTGTACTGAAATCAAATGCATCAACCTCCCACCCTTTTTTTGCGGCATAGATGGCATTTCTTCCTTCGCCTTCCGCAGGTAGTAATATGGAGCCTGGCTTATGCAGATCAATAAATTGCTTAAAAAAAGCATTGGGTTCATTGCCATAAACCGTTTCATTTTCTGCGTATCGCTGATCCCAGAATTGTTGCTGCATATTTTTTATTTAAGACTGTTTATTTGTGTGGCCAGTACCTGCGCTGATACTACACCCGACTTTCGCCATTTTATTTCACCATTCTGAAAAATAATAATTGTCGGAACACTCTGTACAGAGTAGGTGTTTGCTGTAGAAGGGTTTTTATCAACATCCACTTTAATAATAGCAGCATTGTCCCCAACTAATTGTTTGGCTTCTTTTAAAATGGGAGCCATCATTTTGCAGGGACCACACCACTCTGCAGAAAAATCCACAATAACAGGGCGGCTTCCATTAATGATTTCTTTAAATGTTTGAGCCATTTCATTCCTGATTTAAGCTGCAAGTTAAAACCACTGCAATTGTAAACGGGTGATATAAGTCACAGGCCTGTTTCTCTTACAAACAATATTTTAGCAAAAAAGCAGAAAACCCATCACGGGTTTTCTGCTTTTATTTGAGAGTGAAGTATTTTTTTTACTTGTTGCTGTTTACTGTATGTTCTATTTAAACAATTACAAATCAGTAATAGCTTTATATTTTGGCACCAGTGTTTTCATAATTGTCCAACCGATGAGATAAGCAACTGCACAAAAACAGAAAATAATAAAATAGCCGGCTGGCTTACCTTCAAATCCCAAAAACTGCATGTTTGTTTCACCGGCATATACAAATAATTTACCGGCGGATTTTTGCAACAGCATGGAACCAAGTCCGCCAGCCATACCACCAATACCAGTAACGGTAGCTATGGCCGATTTTG
>Ga0208401_100428_pt1 | contig 11628 bp, 6 predicted proteins | sample LakWasM112_LOW13_2_FD_183928 | JGI IMG/M metagenome (GOLD analysis project Ga0208401, IMG submission 183928) | Freshwater sediment methanotrophic microbial communities from Lake Washington under simulated oxygen tension - Sediment Metagenome... | ecosystem: Environmental > Aquatic > Freshwater >...
ATACCGCCGAGTATAGAATAAAACATGGCAAATAATGTAAATACTATACCATAAAAATGTGCAACATACTGCGGGGCAATATCAAACGGAACATAGTCCTTTACCAAACTCCAGGGAACAAATATTTCAATAAACTTTCCAAGCCCGATAAATCCGTAGGCCAGAAACCCAAGACAACCGATTAATGCAAAAGCCACAACTATACTGTGCGATCCTTTAACACCTTTTCCTGTTAATCCAAATCTTGTTGCCAGCCATTCTGCACCTGTGTTGGCATTTGAACGGCGAAGCCATTTCGACAGGTACATCATATTAAACACCTGGTTGAATACCGGCCATAACCAGGGAATCCAGATGCTTTTCATGCCATACACAAAACATAATGAAACCATCCACATGGTACCACTGATATCAAACATATCTGAAGCGTCGCTCAGCCCGAGCATATACCAGGGAAGTTTTTTCCCTCCCATCAGGTAATGTTCTTTGTTCTGCCTTGCACGTTTGCGTAAAAACCATCCTACCAGCACCATTGTAACGAGGTACAGAACAATAATGACAATATCTAAAATATGCAGCTTCATGAATTTATATTAGTCGATACACGGTTATTGAAAGAAGTAATGCAGGCTGAAGAATCAGCCCGCAGCAAGCGATTGATTATGACTATGAGAAAAAGATTACCTGTAAAGTTTCTGTTCATTGATTTCTTTTTCAAATAAAGTTTTTTTCAATTTGTAAAACTCAGCAAAATCATTTGCTGAAACCTGTCCTTTATACGGTGCATAATAATGCATTCTTCCTGTACTCTCCTGATACCCGTGATTGCGCCAAACCAATACATAAGAAATTTTATTGTTACCGATAGCCTTTAACAGGGTTTGCGTCCACCAGGCTGAATAAGGTACAGCTTCATAACCTGTTTCAGCCAGGGCCGTTAACTTGTTTTTTTCTTTTGCAATTTCGTTTATGATAGATAATGAAGAATGAACATTCCTTGTAAATACATCACTCTCCGAACTATCGCCATACTGGTAAGAATCAAAGCTTAATATATCCGTAACATCATCACCCGGGTATCTTTCAAGAAATCCTTCTCTTGTGTTGAAATTATCTGATGTGTTGTACACCCATAACAGGTTGTGAAGTTTTTTTTCATTGTGCAGGTACTGAAAACTGAACCTCCACAGATTTTTAAAGTCAGAAGCTGTACATGAATTCTTTCCCCACCAGAACCAGTTGCCTGTTAATTCGTGAAAAGGCCGGAATAAAACCGGGATCGGCTCTCCTCTTTTCCCTTTCAGCGACCCGATAAAATTTGCAATATGGTTGAGCCATCCCTTAAATAATTGATGATTGCTGCCGCCGGGAAGTACAGAAGCAACCGTGCCATGCGTTGTATCCCATGCTCCTTTTTTATAACCAAAAGGGCTGCTTACATGCCAGCTGATTGTAATAACTGCACCTCTTCCGTATGCCTGCCTGATGAATTGTTTCATTTTATCAAAGGGAACTTCATCAAGATTTTTTGCATGTCCGAGTTCTATACCACCAAGCTCCCATCCATATACCGCCGGGTAATCACCTGCAGCTTCCTTTACATCACTTCTCCCTTTCTCATATCTCCAGTTAACGCCATAAGCCAGATCATCCTGGTGACCAAACATAAAACCTTTATCAGTCAGCTTAAACAAGTTGTTATAAAGATTGATTGTTTCCTTTGTTGGCGTTTTATCCGCAGGGATAGTTGCCTGTGCCAATACTTTAACCGACAAAAAATAGAAACTCACTATAAAGAATATGTACCTCTGCATTGTTTGCTTTAATTCCTGTATACCCTGCCGGTTAAGCGTACTTTCAATTTCCTGTTTTTATCCCCTCAACAAATTTTAATAAAACACCGCCCCTGCATAAATATTCATTAATAACTGAGGCGGTGCTTATATGTATTTTTCAATACTGATCAGTATGTACCGTTTACTTTATAAACATAATATCATCCCAATAGTTTCCTGCAACGGCATCACCTTGTATCTGAACGATGAAAGTACCAACAGAAGTTTTACCCGGCGCAAAGTCAGATAATTTAAACCTGTAGTATGTCCATACATTTTTTGGAACGGTGATAATGGTTGTCGGTCCCCAATCAAGCCATACTTGATATTTCTGATCAGCAGCACCTCCTTTTACATAAAACGTTAAATAATTCATACCGGTTAAATCAATTGAACCGCCTCCGAATTGCAATCCTCCCCAGCTACCCGTCCATCCTGCATCCATTGAAGAATTACCGCACATCTTATCAGATGAATTAGAGAAATTAATATTATCAACACCCCAACTCCACGACTGAAATCCACTTTGCAAAGCATCATCATAAACGACTCTTGCATTTGCAACACTAACAAATTCCTGTGTAGTTGTTGAAGTTCCCGTTGCATTGGTTATATCCAATGTAGCACGTGGCTTTGCAGTAGTCGGCATTTTGATTACCAATTGCTTTTTAGCCTTTGATATGATTGTTGCGTTATCGCTTGTACCTGTAAGCCTTACATTCGTAACATCCAGCAGGTTTACACCAGTTAGCGTTAAAACTGAGCCCGGCATAAAATCAGTTGACGGAGAAACAGTGGAAACGGTAGCAAATGCCAAAACTTTAAATGGCACCGTAATACTTTTACCCGCACTGTTTGTAAGAACGATGTTTTGTGTACCGCCATATGCCGTATCAGGAACATTAAATATGATGGAAGTGGCAGTATTTAACGTTGGGGTGATTTTTGCAGGAACATTCTGATTAGAGAAAATTATACTCCGCATATCTCCCAAACCTGAACCCGTAATAGAAACAACAACGCCATTAGCAGCACTGTCTCTGCTGATTTTTCCAAAAACAGGATCGCCCGCACTGGAAAAATTGGAGCCGTCTGAATCCTTTGAACAGGAATAAAGAAAAACACTTGCTGCAAAACCGACAACGGCAGTAAGCAGAGTTATTGTATTTCTAAAAATTTTTATTTTCATACAAATTATTTTTATGAATGGTTTTGGTTATTATTTGTAGAATGGTACAGGGTCTTTTGCCAGTTCAGGATCTGTAACGATTTCACCGGCAGGAATGGACAAATACATCATAGCCTGAGTAAAAGAAGTTACATAACTGGGATTCGTTACTGAACCACGGTTTTGTGCCATAATGATTGTTTTGGCTTTTGCAAATCCCTGGCGCTGTACATCAAACCAATAATCGCCTTCAAAAGCAAGTTCAACCCTTCTTTCCTGTAAAATATCAGCCAGGGTAATGGAAGATTTTGCAGTCAACCCTGCTCTTGTTCTTACTTTATTGTATGCTGCAAGTGCAGCTGCATCAGATGTTGAAGCACCTTTTCCCAAAACGGCTTCTGCATAAATCAGCAACACATCAGCATATCGTAAAAACATGGTATTAATACTTGTCTGCATGCCTAATACAGTTTCTCCACCAAAGCTCTTTCCGGGACCTACAACAAATTTGGCAATATTGGATCTGACTTCATTTTTTTGTCCTCCTTCGCTGGTTGGTTGAAGTGTATCATACTTATACCCGTTTGCCATAAAAACATTATACGCTGTATTACCGTCAACCGTTGGTTTCCATGATGGATGACTCCAGCCATGTTCCATTACTGAACCGGCTCTGCGAAGATCTCCCGATTCGAACGCTTTTAATACATCTAAAGAAGGTTTATACAACTCCCACATATTGGCTTCTTTTGTTGCCAGGTTTGAAGGGCCGAAATCAGGTTGCAAAAGACTTGGGCCTCCCCAGGGACTGCTGCCGTTTAATGCATGCTGAATAGCAAATAAGGACTCACTGTTGTTGTTATTGGAACTTGTGTTGAATAACGCAGCATAATCAGGAAACAATGAATATTTATTAGATGCGATAACTTCTCCGGCTTTAATTTTTGCACTGTCGTAACAGGCAGCTTCGCCTAATGCAGTTGCCCTGTAGAGATACAGTTTTGCAAGCATTCCTTTAGCAGAATATTTTGTAAGTCTTCCGGGAGCATCCGTTTCAGGTAAATTGCTTTCTGCCGCTTTTAAACTTTCTGTTGCAAAACGAAGTACATCTGTTTGCAGGTAACGTGGAATTTTACTTGAAGTACCTTCCAGTGCTACTTTACCGGGATCTGTTACAATAGGAACAGCGCCCCATGCCCTGCCTAAATAAAAATAGCAGGTACCAATCATGAAATTACATTCTGCAATTGCAGGATCTAAAAAGCTGGCATCGCCACCGGTTGATTTTTTAAATTCCAATGCATTTTTATACGATGCGGCCCATCCATTCACTTTATACAGTGATTTCCATGAATCAGCCAAACGTACTGCCGTAGCAGCAAGTGTAAAGTTTAAGAACACAGCATCATCATTATTACCTGCAGATACAAACATGTTTCCTCCCATCATATCACCAATTGCCGGCATTGCTCTTTCTTCATAGCCTGTCCAGGGAAGCCCGCTGTATAATGTGCCGGTTAAACTCCTTACTTCTTCGGCCGAATTGTAGTAATTAGCAAGTGTGGTTCCATCTAATGCACCTTTATCATCCAGGTAGGATTTTTTGCAGGATGCAAGTGAGATGAATAAAACCAACGCTGAGCTTAGAAATATTTTATTCATACTGTTTTTTTAAAACTTGATCAATTAAAATTCAACATTAATACCGGCTGTAAATGTGCGTGGAACAGGATAATGCCCCATATCCACATTCTGCAATTTTATACTGCTGTTGTAAGACCCGATTTCAGGATCGTACCCGCTGTATTTTGTAAACGTATACAGGTTTTGAGCCGTAGCATAAATCCTTGCACTGCTGAAAATATTTTTGCCTGCAATTTTACCCGGCAAACGATAACCCAATGTGATATTCTGAATACGTAAATATGAACCATCTTCAATATACCTGTCACTAACGTAACGGTTGTTTACGTTATCAGCTGTAAAACGGGGCAATGTTCCGCCGGGGTTAGCTGCTGAATAACGTTTATAGAGAACATCTTTTGTCTGATTCCAGTAAGGATTTGCCATCCCTTCACTTTGCCAGCGCAGGAAATTGTAAATTTTAGCACCATAACTTCCCTGGAGGAAAACAGACAGGTCGAAATTTTTATAAGAGAATGAGTTCGTTAACCCATAAGTGAACTTTGGATAAGGTGAACCGATAATGGTAAAATCATTTGCATCAATCACTCCATCAGGTTTGCCATTAGGGCCGCTGATGTCTTTGAACCGGATGTCGCCCAGCCATGTATGTTTTACATCAACACTATACCCAAACTGCGGTAAACTTTTTGCCAGATCATCTGCTGTGCGGTATATACCATCGGTTTGTAATCCCCAGAATGTACCAACAGCGTTTCCGGGAGTTGTATGAGTAAGCAAATAACCATCATAGTAAACTTTACCATCAAGGCTGCTTGTGAGGTTTGCTAAATTGTCGAGCTTGTTTTTAAATGTGGAGAAAATACCGGTTACTTTCCAGTTAAAGTTTTTATTACTGATCGGAGTGTAGTTTATACTCAAATCAAGTCCTGTGTTGGTCATTTTACCTGCATTTCCTACAGGAGCTTTCAAATCATTCCACTGATCGCCTATGCCCAGATATGCAGCACCAGTGCTGAAAATAAGCATGTCCTTAGTAGATTTTTTATACAAGTCGAGGCTTACTTCTATCTTGCTGTTTAATAAGGAGAAATCAATACCTGCATTTGTTGATGCAACAGATTCCCATATAACATCAGGATTAGCAATACCATTAAGATATGTGGATCGTCCAAAACCAACAGCACCATTCCAAACAGAAACAGCAGAGTTAAATAAAGGATTAGGAGAACCGCTTGGAGGATTCTGATTACCTACCGCTCCATACCCTGCTCTTATTTTTAAGAAGTTAACAACTTTGGTAAATGGTTCAGCAAATTTTTCGTTCGTTACTGTCCATGCACCGGATACGGCAGGAAAATATCCCCAACGTTTTGCAGGAGCAAATTTTGAAGATCCGTCTCTCCTTATACTTCCGGATATAGTATAACGGTTGTCGTAAGTATAGTTAGCCCTGGCAAAATAAGATTCGATTGCCCAATCACTTTTTCCTCCAGACAGTCCCCAGGTTGTAGCATCCGTGCTTCCGGCATTGAGATCCATGATTCCGTTTACAAGACTTGGCTTACTGCCGAAAATCTGTTCCCAATAACCATATTGAACTTCATGACCTAAGGTTCCGTTAACCAAATGCTTACCAAATGATTTATTTCCGGTAAGGTAGTTCCGTAAGCTGTAATAATAACTGTTAGAGCGGCTTTGAATTAATTTACTGATCTGTGAATAACTGCCAATGGTTGCATCTTTCTGAAAAGCATCATTGTTTTGGTAACTGAGTGAATAGGATACTTCATTTCTGAGAGACAGCCATTTTGCAAGACTGATGTCGGCATATACGTTACCAAAAATATTGTTGTTAATTGTTTTATTCCCTCTGAGATTGGCGCTTGCAACCGGGTTTAATGCATTTGAATTATAAACACCTGCAGTTGTATTAGATCCTGCACCGGCCCAGGTTCCATCTAAATTTTTAAGCGGAACCAACGGGCTTAAAATTGCTCCCCACCAAATTGTACTTTCAGCCGCATCAGCCAAAGTTATTTGCTGATTACTGCGGGAAATGTTACCGCTCATTCCAATTTTTGCCCATCTTTTGATCTGGTTGTCTACGCTAAACCGGCTGGAGTATCTTTTGAAAGAAGATCCAATCAGAATACCATCCTGATCAAGATACCCGAGAGAAACATAATAGTTTGTTTTATCATTGCCGCCAGAAAAACTTAATTGATGACTCTGAACATTGGCTGACCGGAAAATAGCTTCCTGCCAATCTGTACCTACACCTATAATGGAAGGATCTTTAAACTCTGCTACAGAGTCCAGCACATATGGTGTAACTCCGTCAGGTGTTGCCAATTGATTTTGATATGTAGCAAATTCCTGAAGATTCATCATGTTCAGCTTCTTTGTAATCCTCGACTGACCAAAATAGTAATCATAAGAAATTTTACCCTCTCCCTTTTTACCTTTTTTTGTGGTAATAAGAATTACGCCGTTAGCAGCCTGTGAACCGTAAATGGCCTGTGCAGAAGCATCTTTTAAGATATCTACCGAAGCAATATCATTCGGATTAAGAGTAGCCATCACACTATTACCTGTTTGGCCATTCGAACCACCCAATGCATCGAAACCGGTGCTGGCAATTGTATTTGAAGTAAAAGGAACTCCATCGATTACAATCAGAGGGTCATTACTGTTAATGGTTGTAATACCACGTACCCGAAGTGAAACACCACCACCGGGTTGTCCGCTGTTATTGGTAACCGATACACCGGCCACCTTGCCCTGTATGGCCTGGTCAATACCCGTTACCACCAGGTTTTTCAGATCTTTTTCTGAAACTGATGAGATGGCTGTGGAAACATTAGAACGTTTGGATGTACCATAACCAATCACAACTACCTCGGCCAGCTTTGTATCTGCCACATCAAGTGAAACCGTTACAATTACTTTTCCTTCAGTAGAAACCTCAACGGGTTTTGCACCTACATAAGAAATAATCAATACAGCTGATGGTGATGATACAGAAATTTTAAACGCACCGTTTGCGTCTGTAATTACTGCAGTTCGCTGACCTTTTACACTTACCGTTGCACTTCCAAGAGGCGTTCCTGATTTGTCTGAAACAACTCCGGTAACAGTTCTTTTCTGTGCAAAATTGACGAGTGAAAATAAGAGAAACACAATGACCATTGTGCTCTTGATGAAGATTTGAGCTTTTGTCATATAGCAAGAAAGTTTTGTCAAAAATACACTTATTACAAACTAGTGAACTAATACTATTATATCAAATAGTAGTATTTTATTTATCTGTTTCAGCAACACCTCCTCCGAATCTATTGATAACACTGGATATACTTGATTTATTCCTCAATAAGTACCTCAAAAAAAATAATACTATTTTATCTTGCTATTAGTAATTTTACAACAAACAGAATTTCTCATGCAACCGGTTATACTCAGAGAAATCACCCCTCTTACCAGTAGTGATTGCTTCACCATCTTCACAAGAACTAAATCAGAATTTGATTTTCCGTTTCACAGTCACGAAGAACTGGAACTGAATTTTATCAGGAATGCCAAGGGTGCGAAGCGGGTTGTAGGTGATCATATTGGTGAAATTGATGATCTTGAACTTGTACTTGTAGGATCGAACCTGCCCCATGTTTGGGAAACACATAAATGCAAAAGCAAAGAAATAAAAGAGATCACCATTCAGTTTCACAAAGACCTCTTCGATGAAAAATTCTTACGCCGCAACCAGATGAGCTTTATCCGGAATATGCTGGAGCGTTCATCAAAAGGAATTATGTTCTCCAAACAAACAATTGAACAGATTACACCGAGACTGATTGCTCTCAGCCAGAAGCAGGGGTTTGATTCAGTGCTTGAATTACTATCCATCCTGCACGATCTTTCTGTTTCAAGAAATATGCACTCCCTGTCTGTTGCTGCTTTCAGCAATGCAGAAGTTTCCTATAACAGCCGCCGTATTGAAAAAGCAATCGAATACATGAACCTGAACTTTCATAAGAATATTACACTGAACGAAATTGCAAAACAGGTGAACATGACGGAGGTATCGTTCAGCCGTTTCTTTAAAGCCAGGACAGGTATTACATTTATCGACAGCCTGCTTGAAATAAGATTAGGTCATGCATCAAGATTACTGATTGACACAACACAATCAATTTCAGAAGTGGCTTATAACTGCGGCTTTAACAACATCTCAAATTTTAACCGCTTGTTTAAAAAGAAAAAAGATTGCACCCCAAAAGAATTCAGGGAAAACTACAGTTTTTACGGCAGCAGGGTATTTATTTAAACAATTGTTTCTGACAGTTCAAAATTCCGATTAATTCAGCTTGAACAGTTTCTTTTTACCATCCTGCATCTGCAGCTCAACAACAGATTTCTGCCCGGTAATACTTATTTTTTTGAATGGAACGAAATCGCTGCTACTCCATTTTTCACCTGATTTTTTCCATAGCATCAATGTAATACAGATATCGGAGGTGCCTGCAGCAATTACATCAGTTGCATTTATCACTTTACTTTCATCGCTAACAGGGTGCAATCCTTTTGCAGAAAGCACTTCCATATGTTTCCAACCGGCAATAGAAACCATGGCAAGCTGATAAACGCCGTTATCAATGATCCGCACATTATACCCATTCACTATCTTTTTCTGTTCTTTAATAAACCCTTTTACATTGGGCAATGCATAATGCCCGAGTCTTACTTCTGTTGCTGTATCAGCAGTAATTTTATCGATTCGTAAAATACCATTGGGTAATGGAATATCAATTAAGTTCAGTTGTATGTTTGGATTTGTTTCCAGCACCGCATCCCTGTAAAAAACTCCGTCTTCAAATTTTTTGAAATCGTATAAACGCAAAGGCTCCCATTCATTTTTTTTATTTTTCAAAACATACGCCATTGCAACAGTACCATTGCTGCTGTCGGCCTGCCAGGGGAATGCACTGTTATAAGATAAGCGGTTATAGTTTTCACTGCTTCTGAATGGTTCTCCGGCACCAATAGCTTTTACTTTACACCATGCTCTCAGTTCGGATGCACCAATACCGGGATAATCGGTGATCAGCATTTGCGGACCAGGCAAATATTTATTGTACACTTTATTTTTTTCAAACTCTTTTTTCCACGGACCTTCATTTTCAACCGCCGTCCAGAAAGGATTATCAGCAGGAACAAACAAACCCAAAAATGCTTTACCCATCCAGAAGGCACTACCCCTGCAACTGTAACTCTGTACAGCCGGTTCAAAGGCTCCGTAAAAACCAAGCGTAGGTACTTCGTCTTTTATAAACTCAGGATTTTTCAAAAACTGCAGCATTGCACCCGATGATATCCTTCTCATCCATCCGAAATTAACAGCTGCATCTTTTTCATATCCCATTAACGGAAAGGGTATAACAGAGCCAAATCGATAGGTCATACTTCTGCCCCACATGATCATTTCGCCGTTGCGGCTAAACATATAAGGATAACTGTTTTTTACTTCGCTGAAATTCGCCTGAAACTTTGCTGCGTATTGCGGATAATATTTTTTCCCGAATACTTCACTCCACATTTCACCATACATTTGAAAAGCCCACATACTGTAATAATCAAAAGCCGGGTTATCATTGTACCAACCATCACCTCTGTAATGATCCAGTGATTTTTGCAGATATTCTTCCAGCAATTTTTCATTAACAGGATAGCCTTTGTCTTTAAAAAAACTCAGTACAAAAATGTTGAAGAATTTCCAGTTAGAAGGTACCGTTGGCCCGTCACCATAACTGATCATGGTTGATGCTAAAGCATCTTTCTCTTTTTGTGTAAGCGGATCCCAGAGTATTTCAGGAACATTAAATAAAGAAAAAGACAATGCGCCGAATTCAACTAAATTCTGACTTGGTCCTCCGTTAGGCGCCCGGTGCTTTATAAAGCTGGGGTTTGACGAATCAATCAGGTTCCTGATCTGGTGCAAATAGTAATCAGCTACTTTAATATGATTGATTTCAAGTAATGGATTTTCTTTCAGCAATGGTGCTGCCATAAACAACGTACGGCAAACGCCTTCCAGCTTTTCTGTCGGCACCTGGCTTTCAGTTCTGGGGTAACTTTTACCCGGTTGCTTCGGAAACTTCATCGGATCATCCAGGCTATGAATATAACTGAATGCACCTTCCAGTAAATACTGGGCTGCGTCTTTCCAGTGCTGTCTCGTCATGCCGGTATGCGGACTGAGTTTGTAATCAGGGTTAGCAATTTTAAAAACAACTTTTCCATTTGTTGCTGTAGAAAATGCGGGAGAATGCACATTACTTTTTTGTGCATTTACAGAAACACGCAGAAAACAAAAAAATAACCCGGCAGCAATGGATATTTTATATTTCATATGATTTCAATTATAGAACTCGTTTGATTCGTATAACAGTAAGCGAATAAGCAGGCACTTCATACTGCATTTTCTTCTTTACGGGTAAGACATTTGCTTTGGGTGTTATCTCCCGTGGACTTTGCAATGTATTTTTCACGCCCGGTTTACCGGAAAGCAATTGCATGGTTGCTGTTGCTGCAAACTTTCCGAAAACCGATAGATTCAAATCTGCAGTTGCTTTCGCAGATCCTGCATTTACTATCTTAATAATGATGTCTCCTGTTTTACTATCCTTTACACAGGAAGCAGCCAACGTAGAATCCTTTATGCCGGCTGCATCTTTAAACGATACAATATTTGAAAAATAAGTATCGCCCTGATTAACAGAAAACAACTGCTGCACATAATAATTTACCGTTGGCGCAAGCATCGTATTACTAAAGTAAATCAGGTTAGGATTCCAGGATGTGTGACTTTGATTGGCAAGCAAAGGTGCATACGATGCCATTTGTACCACATCTCCGTTTCGTTCAAGGGAAGTCATATAAGCAGCTTCAGCCAGTGCATTGAAAAGGCTGTTTCCTCTTGATGCA
>Ga0208401_100434_pt1 | contig 11434 bp, 7 predicted proteins | sample LakWasM112_LOW13_2_FD_183928 | JGI IMG/M metagenome (GOLD analysis project Ga0208401, IMG submission 183928) | Freshwater sediment methanotrophic microbial communities from Lake Washington under simulated oxygen tension - Sediment Metagenome... | ecosystem: Environmental > Aquatic > Freshwater >...
CTCGCCCACCGGCGTGTTGGTGCTCTTGGCGACCACGAACACGTTCAGCCCCACCGGCGGCGTGACCATGCCGACTTCGGCCAACAGGATCACCAGGATGCCGAACCACACCGGGTCGAAGCCCAGCTTGACGACCAGCGGCAGCACGATGGGAATCGTGAGGATGAGGATGGAGAGCTGGTCCAGGAAGCAGCCGAGCATCAGGTACAGCACGACCAGGAACGCCAGCACGGTGTAGGGCGACACGCCCGAGCTGCCGACGAAATCCACCAGCCGCTGCGTCGCTTCGGTCATGGTGATGAAGTAGCCGAACATCTGCGCGCAGATGACGATCAGGCCGATCATGGCGCTGGTGGCACAGGCGCGCGAGACTGCGCTCAGGAATACCTTGCGCGTCATGCGGCCCGATGTCACGGTGAAAACCAGAGCGCCAAGTGCGCCCAGCGCTGAGGACTCGACCGGCGTGGCGATACCCAGGTAGATCAGGCCCGTCACCAGCAGGAAGAGTGCGCAGAACGGCCCCGCCACCTTGATGGAGTCGATCTTTTCCTTCCAGCTGTAGGCCCGGCTTTCGCCCGCACGCGACGGTTCGCGCCATAGCAGCAACCAGATGGTGAAGACGATGACCAGGGTGACGAGCGCCCCGGGAATGATGCCGGCGACCAGCAGCTTGGCCACGCTGGTGCCGCTCAGAAGGCCGTAGAAGATCAGGGCGACACTGGGGGGAATCAGCATGGCCAGCGTGCCGGAAATCGCCACGATGCCCTTGGCGAAACGCGGCTCGTAGCCCTGCGCGATCATCGACGGAATGCTGGATTTGGACAGTGTGGCGGCCGCCGCCGTGCTGGAACCCGAAATCGCACCGAAGGCCGCGCCGGTCAGGGCCGTCGCCACGCCGAGCCCGCCCGGCAGGCGGCCCACCCAGGCGGCAATCGCCATGAACAGCGAATCGGAGATCCGGCTGGCGACCATGAACTCGGCCATCAGCAGGAACATCGGGATGGTCATGAACTCGTAGCTACCGACGGCCGAGGCCGGCGCGGTCGCGAGGATACCGGTCAGCAAGTCGGTTCCGCCGAAGAAGACCAGGCCGATCGAGCCGGCAATGCCCAGTGCAAAGGCCACGGGCAAGCCGACCGCCAGCAGCGCCATCAGCAACACAACAACCAGAGCGAGCGTCATGTCAGTCCTTCACGAGGATTTGGCGGGAGTTTTCCAGGCCGATGGCTTCCCGGAATTCCTCGTCCGCAACGCTGCACCAGTGCGCAAGGGCGCGGTGCAGCAGGCGCAGCGACAGCGACGCGGCACCGATGGGCACGATGATCTTGGCACTCCAGGTCGGCCAGATCAGAGCGCCCATGAGCGCATCGTTGTCGTGCCAGGCTTCGTAGGCATCCCACGCGCTGAGCCAGCAGATGCCGGCAAATATGACCGCCGCCACAAGAAACCCCGCCCCCATCACCGGGTGGTAGACGTTCAGCGGGATATGGCGCGCGAAGTAGTCCACGGCCACGTTTTCGTTGGTGCGCAGCGTGTACGAGAACGCGAAGAAGAACGAACCGATCAGCAGGTACTGCGTGACCAGATCGAAAGCCCAGCGGATCGGGTGGTGAAAGGCGTAGCGCATCACCACGTCCGCAGCTGTTATGCCCATCATGGCCAGCACCGCCAGACCTGCAATGGCGATGAACGCGAAGTCCATCTTCCAGAGCCAGCGGTCGGACCTGAACAGCAGGGCTTTCATTGGGCGACAGCCTTGCGGAAGTCGCTCAGCACGGCGGTGCCCGGCTTGTTGCGCTTGTCAAGGGAAGTGGCCCATTCGGCGGCGACGTTTTGAAGCTTCGTGTTCAGCGCAGCCAGTTGGCCAGGGGCCATGGTGTTGCCCTTCACACCGTCTTTTTCGAGCTCTTGCACCACCTTGACTTCCTGCGCATCGACGTACTCGCAGTGGTTCTTGGTGGCGAAATCTCCGGCTTCGACCAAGGTTGCACGCAGCTCTTGCGGCAGCCGCTTCCAGGCGCGGTCGCTGATCGCGTACACCGTGATGAAGCTGCCCAGGCTGACGTCTGTCGTCATGTGCCTGAGCTGCGTCTGCATGTCGAAGACCTTCACGCTCTGCAGCGGGGCCAGCGTGCCATCGAGCGTGCCGCGGCTGAGCGAAGGCAGGATGTCCGGGCCAGGCATGCGCACCGGCACCGCGTCGACCACGTTGGCCGTGATATCCATCGCACCGCCCGCAGTGCGCAGCTTGAGCCCGGAGAAGTCCTGGATGCTTTCGATCTTGTTCTTTGCGGTCAGCACCTTGTAGGGTGCGTAGGCCACGGACACCAGGACGCGTACCCCATTGGGCTTGAATTCCTTTTCCGCAAGCACGCCCCCGGCCTTGACCAGCGAGGCATAGGCATAGGTCCCCTGGCAGGCGTTGTTGAACATGGCCGGCAGTTCGGCGACCGAGGACATCGGGAACTTGTCGCTGATGTAGGAAGGGGAGATGTCCGCGATGTCGGCCACCCCGGTCTGCAGCAGCGTCAGCAAGTCCTTGCCCTTGCCCAGCTGCTCCGCGGGAAAGTACTGGAATTCGATCTTCCCTTTGGACAGCTCGGTCGCCTTCTTCATGAAGGGGTATGCGGCATTGGTCACCGTGTAGTGCGACACGGGCATCCAATCGGCGAACTTGAGCTTGACGGCCTCCTGGGCATGCACCGGCGCGCCCTGCAGCGCCAGGGCCAGCAATACGGCGGCGGCGGCGCCGGCTCTCAGGGTGTGGTGCAAAGGGGCATTCAAAGCGGTACGGCGGAACAAGGAGTAAGGCGTTTGCATGTGGGTCTCCTGAAAAATGGAAGCTTTTCGCATGGTGTGCTGGACGTTTCCAACGCTCCCATGCACCTAGACTGCCTCGCGCCGCGGTCAGGCGGCGGGGGCCGAATCCTCTAGCAGGTGGGCCGAAGCCATGGCGGCGGCGGTTTGCACAACCTGCGCCAAATGCTCCACGCCCACCGATTTCATGCGACTGGACGGCCCCACCACACCGATGCTGAACAAGCCCAGCATGGGACCCACGGGCACTGGACAGGCCAGGCTGTAGGCGCCTTCGTCGATTTCGCCGTCGCACACCGCGTAGCCGTCATGGCTGACCTTGCGCAGCGTCGTCATGAAGCTGCGCAGGCTCTGGTTGCCTTCGAAGGGCAGGCTGCCGGCCTCGTACATGTTCTCCACCAATTGCTGGTCGGCGTACGCGAGGATGGCCTTACTCGATGAGCAGGTGTCCAGCGGGCGCTCGCCAGTGCCGGGATGGATGTACGAACGCTCGGCCTGCGTCGGGGTAACGGCGTGGACAAGGGTGACCGCACCGTTGACAAAGCGCGCAAAAAAAGCGGTCTCCTTCAGTTCCGCAACCAGGAACTGCAGGGCAGGCTGAAAGGCCTTGGTCCGGTTGTCCGCCGTGAGACTGCGCCGCAGCAGCTCCTTGAACGCCGGCCCGAGCAGGTACGACCCTGCGGCATCGGTTTGCAGGTACCCCACTCCGGACAGCGCCGTGGCAATGCGGTGCGCACTGCTGCGGGGCAACCGTGTATCGCGGGTCAGTTCACCGAGGGTGAGTCCCACGGAACTTTTGGACACCGCCAACAGCACCTGGTGGTAGCGCGCAAGGGGGCTGGGAGTGGACATGGGCTTGCTCATAAATCGGGATAACGTCCCGAATAATAGGACGGTCATCCCGAAATACGATCTGGTGAAAACCCTTGGCCATTCGAACCCGGAAAACAAAAAAGCCCGAACCCCCATGAAGGTTCGGGCCTGGCCATCGGACGGCAAAGGCGTGCTTGTGCTGCCGCAGCACGCCCAGTGGCCTGTTGGCACCAGGAGGGCCGCCCCGCGCGAGATGAACCGACCTTCAGGCAATGCTGAACAAGTCCCTCACGCGCCGCGCATCCGTCCCTCGGGCGGTCTGCGGCGTTGCCAATCCTCGCCATCACTGCGGCGATGGCTGCGGCTTGCGCCTTGCCTCCCATCCCGATGCACGGCGCGCGTCATCGCGGTGACTTGTTCAGCATCGCCTTAAGGCAGGCTCTACATCACCGGGCTAGGATGTCGGAGCTCAGCGTGACGATGGGCACGACCTGGCCGGCCTGTTCGGGCAATGATGCGCAGGAGCGGCGCGGTCAATGCGTGGGGCGTTCAGCGCCAGGATGGCAGGTGGTTGTGGGCGCCTGGGTTTCGCCGTCGTTCTCCGAGCCCCACTCGGCCCAGTCTTCCCCGAACAGCTCCGCCGGGTGCGGCGTGCGGTCCGAGCCGTTGCCGCAGCGCATGTCGCCCACAGGGCAGTACAGGTCGCAGCCCCAGCACACCCGTTCGGGGTGCGCGGGGGCCTTGGGGAACTTCTTGGCTGCCACGGTTGCGCTCGGTGAGGGGTGCGCTCCCGCCTACTTGCGTGCCGGCGGCACGTCCGTGCAGCTGCCGTGCGCCACCTCAGCCGCCATGCCGATGCTCTCGCCCAGCGTGGGGTGCGGGTGGATGGTCTTTCCGATGTCCACGGCGTCGGCGCCCATCTCGATGGCCAGGGCGATCTCGCCGATCATGTCGCCCGCATGGGTGCCGACGATGCCGCCGCCGAGAATCTTGCCGTGGCCATGCGCCTCGGGCGAGTCGTCGAACAGCAGCTTGGTGACGCCCTCGTCGCGGCCATTGGCGATGGCACGGCCGGAGGCCGTCCAAGGGAACAGGCCCTTCTTGACCTTGATGCCCTGGGCCTTGGCCTGGTCTTCGGTCAGGCCCACCCAGGCCACTTCGGGGTCGGTGTAGGCCACGCTGGGGATGACGCGGGCGTTGAAGGCGGCGCTGGCCAGCTCCTGGTTGCCCTGCAGTTCCCCGGCGATTACCTCGGCCGCCACATGCGCCTCGTGCACCGCCTTGTGCGCCAGCATGGGCTGGCCCACGATGTCGCCGATGGCGAAGATGTGCGGCACGTTGGTGCGCATCTGGATATCGACGTTGATGAAGCCACGGTCCGTGACGGCCACGCCGGCCTTGTCGGCGGCGATCTTCTTGCCGTTGGGTGTGCGGCCTACCGCCTGCAGCACCAGGTCGTAGGTTTGTGGTTCGGGGGCTTGGCCGCCCTCTTCCGCTGCGGCAAACGTCACCTTGATGCCCTCCGGCGTGGCTTCAGCCCCCACCGTCTTGGTCTTGAGCATGATGTTGTCGAAGCGCTTGGCATTCATCTTCTGCCAGATCCTGACCAGGTCGCGGTCGGCGCCCTGCATCAGACCGTCCATCATTTCCACCACATCCAGGCGTGCGCCCAGCGTGCTGTAGACGGTGCCCATCTCCAGGCCGATGATGCCGCCGCCCAGGATGAGCATGCGCTTGGGAACACTGGCCAGCGCCAGGGCACCGGTGGAATCAACCACGCGTGGATCGTCGGGCATGAAGGGCAGGCGCACGGCCTGGCTGCCGGCGGCGATGATGGCGCGCTTGAAGGCAATGGTCTTCTTGCTGCCGGTTTTGTCCTGCGCCGTACCGGTGGTTTCCTCAACCTCCAGATGGTTGGCGCCGACGAAGCTGCCGTAGCCGCGCACGGTGGTGACCTTGCGCATCTTGGCCATGGCAGCGAGGCCGCCGGTGAGCTTGCCGACGACTTTTTCCTTGTGGCCACGCAAGCCGTCGACGCTGACCTTGGGCGCGCCGAATTCGATGCCTGCGGCGGCCAGGTGGCCCACTTCGTCCATGACGGCCGCGACGTGCAGCAGCGCCTTGGACGGAATGCAGCCGACGTTCAGGCAGACGCCGCCCAATGTCGCGTAACGCTCGACCAGTACCACCTTGAGGCCCAGGTCGGCCGCGCGGAAGGCGGCCGAGTAGCCGCCGGGGCCACCGCCGAGCACCAGCAGGTCGCAGTCCAAGTCGGCAGTGCCGGAGAAGCTGGATGCTATTGGATTCGTAGCTGTTTGCGCTTGTGGAACCTGCGCTGGAGCCTGTTTTTGCTCTGAATTCTGTGCAGGAGCGGGGGCAGATGCCGGGGCGGCAACGGGTGCTGGCACAGCGCCAGCGTTCTGCGTCTCCAACGTGAGCACCACGCTGCCCTCATGGATCTTGTCGCCTAGTTTGACCTTCAGCTCCTTGACCACGCCAGCGTGGCTCGACGGGATTTCCATCGAGGCCTTGTCGGACTCCACGGTGATCAGGCTTTGCTCGGCCTTGATGGTGTCGCCGGGTTGGACCATCACTTCGATGATGGCCACTTCGGCGAAGTCGCCGATGTCGGGTACTTTGATGTCGATGATTGCCATTGGGAGGCCTCGAAGTGTGGGGGTCAGAGCACGGCGCCGTGGTGCCTTGAAGTGTGTGGGTCAGAGCACGGCTGCGCCGTGGTCTGACCCCCAGGAGTTAGAGAAGCACGCGGCGGAAGTCGCCCAGGATTTCGCCCAGATAGACGTTGAAGCGCGCGGCAGAGGCGCCGTCGATCACGCGGTGGTCCCAGGTGAGCGAGAGCGGCAGCATCAGGCGCGGCGCGAAAGCCGTGCCGTTCCACACCGGTTCCATCTGGCTCTTGCACACGCCGAGGATGGCCACCTCGGGCGCGTTGATGATGGGCGTGAAGTAGCGCCCGCCAATGCCGCCCAGGCTGGAGATGGTGAAGCTGGCGCCGCTCATCTCGGCCGGGCTCAACTTGCCCTCGCGTGCCTTCTTGGCGAGTTCGCCCATTTCCTGGCTGATCTGGAAGATGCCCTTTTTGTCGGCGTCCTTGAGCACCGGCACCATCAGGCCATTGGGCGTGTCGGCGGCAAAGCCGATGTGCCAGAAGTTTTTCATCACCAGCGCATCGCCGTCCAGGCTGCTGTTGAAGTCGGGGAACTTCTTGAGTGCGGCGACGCAGGCCTTGATGAGGAAGGCCAGCATGGTGACCTTGACACCGCTCTTGCTCTTCTCGGCTTCCTTGTTGAGCTGCACGCGGAAGGCTTCGAGCTCGGTGATGTCGGCGTCGTCGTGGTTGGTGACGGCCGGGATCATCACGGCGTTGCGCAGCAGGTTGGCGCCGCTGATCTTCTTGATGCGGCCCATCTCCTTGCGTTCGATGGGGCCGAACTTGGCAAAGTCCACCTTGGGCCAGGCGATCAGGCCCAGCTCGCCGCCACCGGACGCGGCGACGGGCGCAGCGCCCTGCGCTTGCGTGCGCTGGCTGCCGGCCATGACGGCACGGGTGAAGTTCTGCACGTCTTCCTGCGTGATGCGGCCCTTGGCGCCGCTGCCCTTGACTTCGGCCAGCGGTACGCCCAGCTCGCGCGCAAACTTGCGCACCGAGGGCGATGCGTGCGGCAGGCCAAGCACGGCCGCGCCCGGCTGGTGGGCGGCCGCGGCCAGAACGGGCGCGGGAACCGAGGCCTGCGCGCCAACGGGTGCTGGGGCGACAGCGGCCTGCGCTGCCGGGGCCGGCGCGGCGGCTTGGGCAGGCGTGGCGGCGGCCGCTGATGCGGGGGCGGCCCCTTCGAGCACGGCGACGAAATCGCCAATATTGATCTTGTCGCCGACCTTGACCTTGAGCTCCTTGAGCACGCCAGCGGCGGGCGAAGGAATTTCCATGGACGCCTTGTCCGACTCGACGGTGAACAGCGATTGTTCAAGCTGCACCGCATCGCCCACCTTGGCGAGGATTTCAATGACGGCCACGTCCTTGAAATCGCCAATATCGGGCACGCGCACTTCCAGCAGGCCGGACGGTGCTGCAGCCTGCGCAGGCGCAGTTGCTGCCGCAGACGCTGCGGGTGCGGCCACGGGCGCTTCTGATTTGCTAGCTGCTGGCGCTTGTGCAGCCTGCGCTGGGGCCGCTTTTGGCTCTGAATTTCCGGTGTCCGCCGCTTCAACCACGGCGATCACAGAGCCTTGCTTGACCTTGTCGCCCAAAGCCACCTTCAGCTCTTTGAGCACGCCTGCGTGGCTCGACGGAATTTCCATCGACGCTTTGTCCGACTCGACGGTGATCAGCGACTGCTCTGCCTGCACCGTATCGCCCACCTTGACCAGCAGTTCGATGACGCCGACTTCGTCAAAGTCGCCAATGTCGGGAACCTGAATGTTTACCAATGCCATGTTTGTCTCGCTTTCTTTTCGGGAGACGACTTGCAACTGGGACACCGCCCTGCGCTGGCGGGGCGGTGTCCTGGCTGAAAAGTGGGTCTCGATGTGCGCTTATGCGTAAAGAGGGTTCACCTTCTCGGTCTGGATACCGTACTTCTGGATGGCCTCGGCCACCTTGGCGTGCGGCAGCTTGCCCTCATCCGCCAGAGATTTGAGCGCGGCCACCGTGATGTAGTGGCAGTTGATCTCGAAATGCTCGCGCAGCTTGTAGCGGAAATCGCTGCGGCCAAAGCCATCCGTGCCCAGCACCTTGTAGCTGCGCCCGGCAGGAATGTACGGACGAATCTGCTCGGCGTAGGCCTTGATGTAGTCGGTCGACGCCACGATCGGGCCGCTGCGGCCTGACAGTTGCTGTGTGACAAAAGGCACGCGCGCTGTCTCCAATGGGTGCAGCAGGTTCCAGCGCTCGGCATCCTGGCCCTCGCGGGTCAGCTCATTGAAGCTGGTGCAGCTCCAGACATCGGCCTGCACGCCCCACTCGGCGGCCAGCAGTTTTTGCGCTTCAAGCGATTCCCGCAGGATGGAGCCCGAGCCCAGCAACTGCACACGTTTGTCGCCCTCGGCACCTTGCTTGCACAGGTACATGCCCTTGAGAATCTGCTCTTCGGTGCCCGCCGTCAGGCCGGGCATGGCGTAGTTTTCGTTCAGCAGGGTGATGTAGTAGTACACATTCTCCTGGCGCTCAACCATGCGCTTCAAGCCTTCTTGCATGATGACAGCCACCTCGTGCGCAAAGGTCGGGTCGTAACCGACGCAGTTGGGGATCACGCTGGCCAGAATGTGGCTGTGGCCGTCTTCGTGCTGCAGGCCTTCGCCGTTGAGCGTGGTGCGCCCGGAGGTACCCCCCAGGATGAAGCCGCGCGCCTGCATGTCGCCGGCCGCCCAGGCAAAGTCACCAAAGCGCTGGAACCCGAACATCGAGTAGTACACGTAGAACGGAATCATGATGCGGTTGTTCGTCGAATACGACGTCGCCGCGGCAATCCACGAACACATGCCGCCGGCTTCGTTGATGCCTTCCTGGAGGATCTGGCCGTTGGCCTGCTCCTTGTAATACATCACCTGCTCGCGGTCCACCGGGGTATAGAGCTGGCCCTTGGGGTTGTAGATGCCGATCTGGCGGAACATGCCTTCCATGCCGAAGGTGCGCGCCTCATCGACCAGGATGGGCACGACGCGCGGACCCAGCGCCTTGTCGCGCAGCAACTGCGTCAAAAAGCGCACATAGGCCTGGGTGGTGCTGATCTCGCGGCCTTCGGCCGTGGGCTCCAGGATGGCCTTGAAGGTCTCCAGCGACGGCACGGTGAAATGCTCGTCAGCCTTCTCCCGGCGCTTGGGCAGGTAGCCGCCCAGCGCCTTGCGCCGCTCGTGCAGGTAGCGCATTTCCGGCGTGTCGTCGGCCGGTTTGTAGTACGGCAGCTTTTCAAGCTCGCTGTCGGGGATGGGGATGGCGAAGCGGTCGCGGATGTAGCGGATGTCCTCGTCGGCCAGTTTCTTGGTCTGGTGCACCGTGTTCTTGCCCTCGCCGGCCTTGCCCATACCGTAGCCCTTGACGGTCTTGACGAGCAGCACGGTGGGGTCGCCCTTGTGCGCGTTGGCAGCATGGAAGGCCGCGAAGACTTTCTCCGGGTCGTGGCCACCGCGGCGCAGTTCCCAGATGTCGTCGTCGCTCAGGTGCTCGACCAGTTTCAACGTTTCCGGGTACTTGCCGAAGAAATGCTTGCGGATATAGGCGCCGTCCATGGCGCGGTAGGTCTGGTAGTCGCCATCCACCGTCTCCATCATCACCTGGCGCAGCTTGCCGCTCTTGTCGCGCGCCAGCAGGTCGTCCCAGCCCTTGCCCCACAAGAGCTTGATGACGTGCCAGCCCGCGCCGCGGAAGTCGCCTTCCAACTCTTGAATGATCTTGCCGTTGCCGCGCACCGGGCCGTCGAGCCGCTGCAGGTTGCAATTGATAACGAAAATCAGGTTGTCGAGCTGCTCACGCGCCGCCAAGCTGATGGCACCCTTGCTCTCGGGTTCGTCCATTTCGCCGTCGCCCAGGAACACCCAGACCTTGCGGTTGGCCGTGTCGGCAATCCCGCGCGCGTGCAAATATTTAAGAAAGCGCGCCTGGTAGATCGCCATCATGGGCCCCAGGCCCATGCTGACGGTGGGGAACTGCCAGAAGCCCGGCATCAGCTTGGGGTGTGGGTAGCTCGACAGGCCCTTGCCGCCGACTTCCTGGCGGAAATTCTCCAGTTGGTCTTCGGAGATGCGCCCTTCCAGGTAGGCGCGCGCGTAGATGCCCGGTGCGCTGTGGCCCTGAAAGTAGATGCAGTCGCCGCCGTGGGTTTCGCTCTCGGCGTGCCAGAAATGGTTGAAACCGGCACCCCACATGCTGGCCAGCGAGGCAAAGGAGCCGATATGCCCACCCAGATCGCCGCCGTCGGCCGGGTGCAGGCGGTTGGCACGCACCACCATGGCCATGGCGTTCCAGCGCATGTAGGCGCGCAGGCGCTTTTCAATCGAGATGTTGCCCGGGCAGCGCGCTTCCTGGTCGGGCTCGAGCGTGTTCACGTAGCCGGTATTGGCGGAAAACGGCATGTCCAGGCTGTTCTGGCGCGCATGTTCCAGCAGTTGCTCAAGAAGGAAGTGCGCACGCTCCAGGCCTTCGCTTTCGATCACGGCGGACAAGGCATCTGTCCACTCGCGCGTTTCCTGTTGGTCGGTATCTGTAATGCCTGCTGCCGCAAGGGGGGCGGGGGTCTGGGACGCGTCTGCCATGCTCTGTCTCCTATGTGTTTGACCACAATTTAGTACGGTTCCTCTAGTTTCGCACATTTTTCCAAAATTTCAAATAGTGCATTTTCATTTCATATTGTGATATTTTGAAATCAATCAGCCACTTCCACTACCAGAAACGAAGCGCGCTCCCCTCTACACTCGCTCCATGTCCTTGAAGACTTCCCAAGCTCCGGCCCCGATCCGTGCGCCCTCGCAGCGCAGTGCGGTGGCGCGCTGGTGGGCCACCTGGTGGCGCAGCCTGTCCCCCAACCGGCAAGACCGATTTGCTGCGCTGGCGCCGCTGGCGGCCGTTCTGTTGTTTCTTGCGGCCATCGTCGCGGCCTTTTGGTACTTGCGCGTCGAAGAGGCCTACCGCGAGCAGGAGGCGGTGCGCCGCGACGTTGAATATGCGCAGCAGCGCATCCGGCTGCGTTTGCTGGAACGCCAGGAGCAGTTGATGCGGATTGCGCGCGATCTGTCCAACAAGGACATCGAGCTGCCCCAGTTCCACCAGCGTGCCGAGGCTCTGATCGGT
>Ga0208401_100440_pt1 | contig 11277 bp, 8 predicted proteins | sample LakWasM112_LOW13_2_FD_183928 | JGI IMG/M metagenome (GOLD analysis project Ga0208401, IMG submission 183928) | Freshwater sediment methanotrophic microbial communities from Lake Washington under simulated oxygen tension - Sediment Metagenome... | ecosystem: Environmental > Aquatic > Freshwater >...
AAAATCTTATCATTACTGCAATATGAATACAGATCTGTTTCAACAACTGCATAACGAAGGACTGGTTACAGACAGTTCCTTTGAAAAAATAAAAGAAGACGAAGCAAAACAATTATTTTCCATTCACTGGGAAATTAAAACACTGCTGTACCTCGGTGTATTATTATTAAGCAGCGGACTGGGAATTTTAATTTATAAAAACATTGATACGATCGGTCACCAGGCCATTCTTACCTTTATTGCAGCCGTTTGCGCAGGTTCATTTTATTATTGTGTGAAGACGAAGCTGCCATTTTCAGCAGCCAAAGTTGAAGCTCCCAATGTTTATTTTGATTATGCACTGTTGCTGGGCTGTTTAACTTTTGTAAGTTTTATTGCTTACCTGCAGTTTCAATACAATGTGTTTGGTACACGTTACGGGCTGGCTACTTTTTTCCCGATGCTGGTATTATTTTTCTCTGCTTACTTCTTCGATCATTTGGGTGTATTAAGTTTAGCCATTACCAACCTTGCTGCATGGATCGGCATTTCTGTAACGCCAACACAATTACTTCGTTCCAATGATTTCAACAGCAGTACCATCATTTATTCAGGTTTATTTTTAGGTGCATTACTGATTGCACTGGCCTTTGTTTCAAAGCTTAAAAAATGGAAACATCATTTTGAATTTACCTATGCCAACTTCGGCATACATGTTTTGTTTATTTCCTGCCTGTCGGGGATGTTTCATTTCGACAGCATGTATTTAGTTTGGTTTCTGTTACTGGCTGCACTGGCCTTTTTTTCTTACACAAGGTCAATGCAGAGTAAGTCTTTTTACTTTTTAGTGGTAACCACTTTGTACACGTATGTGGGTATAAGCTATGTGGTGATCCGGCTACTGGAATCAGTAGTTCGAAGTCTTGATATAGGTGCAATTTATCTTGGGCTCCTTTATTTTATAGCTTCAGGAGTCGGCCTTGTATTATTCCTCATCAGCAGTAACAGAAAAATAAAAGCATTATGATTGCCTATAATAAAACATCCCTGCACAATGAACGGATACAGGAGCAATCAACCACTGCTTTTGAAAATAATTTTATCAGCAAGGAAGAATTGCAGCATATCAAACTGAAATATCCTGTTCAGTTTTACACTCCGAATATCTTTATCCGCATTGGCTTGTTTATTTTAACCGGGATCATTCTTTCCTTTTCGTTCAGTCTTTTCTCCATGCCTTTTCTCGGCTCATTCGAAAATGCTTGGAAGGGCCTGATGCTGTTTTTTGCACTGGTCACCTATGCTGTATTAGAATTCATGGTTCAGTCGAATAAACATTACAAATCGGGAGTGGACGATGCCCTGTTGTGGAATTTTGCCGGGATGCTGTTTGGCAGTATCAGTTTGATGCTTGATGCAGGTGCATTAACCAATTGCGTGCTGGCTTTTTTAATTTCACTCTTTTGCTCCATTCGTTTTGCAGACAGGATTATGAGTGTTGTTGTATTCCTTTCCTTCCTTGCAATATTGTTCTTCCTTTTTACTGATCATCTGGGAATTTCAAAAGCAATCATTCCATTTGTATTGATGGCAGCTTCTGCTGCTGTATATTATTTGATGAAGAGCCTTGAAAAGAAAGAAGGCCTGAAAAACTATGTGCATTGTTTTACCATCATCAGCATTGCAAGTTTGCTCAGTTTTTATGCTGCCGGAAATTATTATGTGGTAAGAGAAGTGAACAATGCCATGTTTCATTTAACCGGTGATGGCTCGTTGCCTTTTGGATGGATGTTCTGGATTTTGACGGTGCTTGTTCCCATCCTTTATATTGCAAGAGGCATTCAAAAGAAAGATGCTATTTTTCTGCGTGTTGGTTTGCTGCTGATTGCAGCTATGATCTTTACCATCCGTTATTATTATTCCATTGTGCCGCATGAAGTGGCGATGACGATTGCCGGTTCTATCCTGCTGATTCTTTCTTATGGGTTGATCAACTATCTCAAACAACCGAAGTTTGGATTTACCTATGCAGAGCTGAACAAAGAAAACAAAATGGAAAAGCTCCAGATTGAATCATTGATCATTGCTGAAACATTCGGACAGCAGACTAAGCCGGCAGAAACAACAAAATTCGGCGGTGGCAGTTTTGGCGGCGGTGGGGCAGGTGGAGAGTTTTAAAACCGTTATTTTGAATTCTATGATATCGATTACTTTCATTATTATTGGAATTATTTGCTTGTTTTTTATTCTTCACTTTTTCTATACGCAAAAACTTTATTCAACAAATCGTTTCATTGCTTTAGCTTTTCTTTCTATATTGATAATTGCTCTTGCTCTTTTCCTCTCAAAGCCTGCCGACAAGTTTGTTGCAATAAGCTTTGGCTTACTATTTTCGTTTTATACCATACTGCTCTGGATATTAAAAAAGACCTATAAAAATTTGAACAACTTTTTTATCAGAAATTCTCTTATCGATTCAAAGTTTAGGTACAAAGATTTTACTTATATTTTGTGGGATGGCGATTTACCTGGTTCTGGAACCTGGTGGAATAAAAAATTGGCTTCTGCCCCATCCCGGTTAGATACTACTCTGACAATATTGCTTCTTATCCTGCCAATTCTCTTATCAACCCTGATCAATTTCCTTTTCAAAGTCTAGGCAGAATCAGCTCTCCTGACTCTCCGTACTTTTTCCCTAAATTGCACCCGTAGTTATGGATAAATTCATTGTTTCGGCACGCAAGTACAGACCCCAGACTTTTGATACAGTTGTGGGGCAGGGTCATATTACCACTACACTCAAAAATGCCATCAGCCATAACCAGCTGGCGCATGCGTTTTTGTTTTGCGGACCAAGAGGTGTGGGCAAAACCACCTGTGCCCGCATTTTGGCCAAGACCATCAACTGTGAAAACGTACAGCCCAATGGTGAAGCCTGCGATGTGTGTGTAAGCTGCCGTACGTTCAATGAAGGAACATCCCTCAACATTCATGAACTCGATGCCGCCAGTAATAACTCGGTGGATGATATCCGTTCACTGATTGAGCAGGTTCGTTTTGCTCCGCAGATGGGCAAATACAAAGTGTATATCATTGATGAGGTACACATGCTCAGCTCCAGTGCCTTCAATGCTTTTCTGAAAACGCTGGAAGAACCTCCCTCCTACGCCATATTTATTTTAGCCACTACCGAGAAACATAAAATTCTGCCAACGATTCTTAGCCGTTGCCAGATCTTCGATTTCAAACGCATTACCGGCAGTGATACGGTTGATCACCTGCAGGAAATTGTAGATAAAGAAGAGATCAAAGCAGAGAAAGCTGCCTTACAGGTGATTGCACAAAAGAGCGAAGGCTGTATGCGTGATGCACTGAGCATCATGGATAAGATCGTAAGCTTTACCAATGGAGAGCTCACTTATCAGAATACATTGGAGCATCTGAATATTTTAGATGCAGATTATTTTTTCAAATTGCTCGATGCCATGCAGCAGCAGAACCTGGCTGACGCCATGCTGTTGTTTGATGATATTAACCGCAAGGGTTTTGAAGGTGATATGGTACTGAATGCCATGAGTGAATTTTTCAGAAACCTGCTGGTTTGTAAAGATGAAAAAGTAGCCAACCTGTTAGAAGTTGTTGAAAGCTTTAAAGACAAATACATTGCTGCTGCCAAAAAAACGTCTGCTTCCTGGATCATCAGTGCTTTGAACCTGCTGAATGAATCAGAGATCAATTACAAGCAGGCTCGTAATAAACGGTTACATGTTGAATTGGCACTGATCAAACTCACTTACCTGCAACAGGCCATCGACCTCACATCTGATAAAAAAAAAGTAGCTGATAAAGCAAAGGCTGTTCAGTTCAGGGCCTTGAAGCCAATGAGTGTTGGTGAAGTGCAGAAGACAGAAAGCTTACTGCAAAATGCGGAAAGTAAAACACAGCATACAGGTGCTAAGCTGATGGTGGAAGAGCCGAAGCAGGCTTATAAAACTGAAGCTGTCGGCTACAAGCCGCAGGCTACAAGCAATACACCGGGAGTTTCAACTGCTAAAGTATCAACTGCAGGTGGGGTGAAAGGCGGACTTTCAAGAATCCGTCAGAAAATTTCTGATGAGAACAATCTTGTTACCACTCAATCGAAACCAATAGAAGCTGAACAGTTAAGCGTAGCCTGGCAGGAGTTTATTCTGAAATTAAAAACAGCACAGAAGCATTCGGTTGTTTCCACCATGGAAATGATGGAATGTAAAATGAAAACCGAAGAAGTATTTGAAGTGATTTGTTACGGAAATATTCAACTTGGTTTCTTAAAACAGGAAAAAACTCCGTTGCTGGAACATATGCAGCATTTCTTTCATAATCCTTCCATCAATATTCATGTAGAGCTGGTGGAAGCACCGGAAGAAAACAACCCGGCTGACCGTCCGCTTTCGACGAAAGAACAATTCATGAAGATGACGGAAAAATATCCGCTGGTAAAGGAATTAAAAGACCGGTTGGGGATGGAACTCGATTATTAATGCATCACATTTTTTCAAACAGCAAATCATAACGCATCGGCGACTTAATGTACAACTTCCTGCCGGTAATGCTGTATTCACAAGGTTTACAGGGATGAACTGATTGAAGCAGGCAGGACATCAGCACCGTTAATAAACCTCTGCCAAAATCATCTTCATTTACTTCAGTCATGGAAAAAGTACCGAAGCTCAGTTTGCTGCTGTCGGTTATTTGATAATTCCCGTTGCTGATTGTATTCACCAACGTATTGCCGGAAAAAGTTCCGCCGCTCCCGAATGTAATGGACAGATAGCTACTGGCTGATGCAGGAGGAAACTGGCTGCCGGAAGTTGCCTTGTCAATAATTTTTATCAGTTTCCATTTACCGGTAAATTCCGTAGCAGGCCCTTGCTTTTTACAGGAACCGAACAGCAGGAACATAAACAATGCAGGAACAAACAGTTTCATGGACCAAATTTAATACCATTGACACGGACGCAGAGGGTTTCGTTGCAGCCGGTAAAAAAAAGGAATACCCCAAAAAGCAGCTTAAAATCCCGTTGTTAAGACGGTCTTCTCCAACCTTTTGAAAGTGAAAAAAGAAATGGTCAAAAAGCTAACGACTATTGGCTAAATACTATCGGCTAATATTTCCTCTTTTTGCCTTAATTTCACGCCCTTATTACGATTAAAAAAACTGATTTTATGGCCGAAGTAATACGTATGCCGCTGCTGAGTGATACCATGACCGAAGGGAAAATTGTGAAATGGAACAAGCAGGTGGGCGACAAAGTAAAAAGTGATGATGTGCTGGCAGATGTGGAAACCGATAAAGCTACCATGGAAGTGGTTGGTTATGCCGATGGCACCTTATTATACATTGGTGTACCTGAAGGAAAGGCAGCACAGATCAACGAAATTATTGCCATTGTTGGCAAGGAAGGCGAAGATTATAAAGGTTTACTGGATGGTCCTGCTCTTGCCCCGGCCGCAAGTACGCCTGCCCCCGCTGCAACAGAAACAACCGCTGCTCCCGCAGGTGTTGATGCTGATGCACTGGCCAAAAGCCTGGGTGTTACAGTCATCCGCATGCCCTTGTTAAGTGATACAATGACTGAAGGAAAAATCGTTGCCTGGAATAAAAAAGTAGGCGATGCAGTAAAGGCAGATGAAAGCTTGGCTGATGTTGAAACGGATAAAGCTACTATGGAAGTGGTTCCTTATGCTGACGGCACTTTGTTATTTACAGGTGTTGAAGCAGGTTCTGCTGCTAAAATAAACGAAGTAATTGCCATTATTGGTAAAGCAGGTACAGATATCAGTGGCCTGTTAGGTGCATTAAAAAATACCGGGGCCTCAAGCTCCAAGCCACAGGCTGCAAGCAGTACAGAAACAACACCGGCAGCACAAACCGTTGCCAGTACTCCTTCAGCGGATGGCGGAAGCAACGGAAGATTAAAAGCTTCTCCGTTGGCTAAGAAAATAGCTGCCGATAAAGGTATTGATCTCAAAGCCGTTCATGGCAGTGGTGATGGTGGAAGAATCATTAAAAAAGATATTGACAATTATACGCCGGCTGCTGCAAGCACTTCAGCTCCGAAACCGGCTGCTGCTGCATCAGCTCCTGTAGTAACATTTACGCCTGGTGCCGGTGAAGGATTTGTTGATACACCTAACAGCAGCATGCGTAAAACCATTGCCCGCCGTTTGGGTGAAAGCCTGTTCACTGCCCCGCATTTCTATTTAACCATGGAGTTGAATATGGATAATGCCATGGCAGCACGTACACAGTTGAATGCCGTGAGCCCTGTGAAAATCAGCTTCCAGGATATCATGATCAAAGCTTGTGCAATGGCCCTGCGTAAACATCCTGCTGTAAACAGTTCATGGATGGGCGAATTTATCCGCACTTACAATCATATTCACATAGGCAGTGCCGTTGCCGTTGAACAGGGATTAATTGTTCCCGTATTCAAATTTGCCGATCAGAAATCATTAAGCCAGATTGCTGCAGAAGCAAATGGTTTGTACGATAAAGCAAGGACAGGCAAACTGCAGCCACAGGAATTCAGCGGTAATACATTTACGATTTCGAATTTAGGCATGATGGATATTGAAGATTTTACGGCCATCATTAACCCGCCCGACAGCTGTATTCTTGCGGTTGGCAAAATCAAAGAGATCGTTATTAAAAAAGCCGATGGCAGTTTTGGTACAACCAATGTTATGAAAGTAACCCTGAGCTGCGATCACCGGAGTGTGGATGGTGCAATTGGCGCCGGCTTCCTGCAAACACTGAAGAAGTTTATTGAGAACCCGGTAACCATGCTGGCTTAATTATATACAATTCTTTTTCATAGATCCCGTTACAGTTTTGTAACGGGATTGTTTTTTCAATGAATACTTTCACATTTACAGAATGAGACCAGGTTTAATCGTTGCTTTATTGTTCAGTTTTGCCGTTACTGCCACAGCTCAGGATACAACATCTGTAACCGGTAATTCAGCTGTAACACCGGTAAACAAAAACAACAGATCCATTAAACCTGTCACTTATATTATTCCCTCAGCCTTGATTGCTTATGGGTTTATTGCACTGGAAAGTAAACCGCTAATTCAGTTTAATCAGCATATTAAAGAATCCATCTGGAATAACAACCCGCACCAAACAACGAAAATTGATGATTATATATGGGCTGCACCTGCTCTATCAGTATATGCTTTGAACCTGGCAGGTGTAAAGGGGAAACATCATTTTATTGACAGGTCATTCCTGCTGGGGCTGAGTTATACCATTGCAGGTGCGGTTGTAGCTCCCGTTAAAAAATTTACAAAAGAATTAAGACCAGATGCATCAAACAGGTTTTCATTTCCCTCAGGTCATACAACACAGGCATTTGTTGCTGCTGAGTTTTTACGGATGGAGTATAAAGATGTTTCTCCCTGGTATGGAGTTGCAGGTTACGCCGTTGCACTGACTACTGGCTATTTGCGGTTGTATAACAACAAGCATTGGTTCAGCGATGTAGCTGCCGGTGCGGGTGTAGGCATTCTTTCTGTACAGGCTGCTTACTGGATTTATCCGAAGTTGAAACAGAAATTGATAAAATCCGGAAAAGGACCTGCAACGATTATCCCCTATTACCAGGACAGGCAGGCAGGCTTGCTTTGCATCGTTCATGTGAAATAAAGTATTCAAACCAATGCCCTTCCCTGTTCAGCATCTCAACTATCTGCTTCTGCAAAAAAAAACCGATATTGAATTTCGTTTGCAGTTACAATGAAACAATATGATTTTAAAAAGTACCATCCAGTTATTGCGGTTTCATTTCTCGTATTTTTTAATGCCGGTTTACTGGTTCGCCTTAACACAACTGGTAAACATTAACTGGACAAGAGCCATTCTCATCTTTATCATTCTGCATTTCCTGGTTTACCCTGCCAGCAATGGGTATAACAGTTATATGGACAGGGACGACACTCCTATCGGCGGATTAAAAAAACCATTGCAGCCTACCAAACAATTATTTTATGCAACTGTACTCATGGATTTACTTGGCCTTGGTTTGAGTTTTTTTATCAGTCCCTTGTTTGCATTTGGAACATTAACCTATATCACCGGATCAAGATTATACAGCTACCGGGGCACAAGGGTAAAAAAATATCCGCTTCCCGGTTTTATTACCGTTATCGCTTTCCAGGGAGGATTGGTTTTCTGGATGGTATATCACGGCAGTCATGAATTTTTAAAAACATCAATGCCGTTGACCCCCATGATCGCTGCCAGTTTACTGATCGGAGGTTTTTATCCGCTTACACAAATCTACCAGCACAAACAGGATCTGGAAGATGGCGTAAACACCATCAGCTCTAAATTAGGATATAAAAAAACATTCCTGTTCTGCTCACTCATTTATGCGCTGGCAATGCCTGTACTCGGTTATGTCTTTTTTTCTTCACTGATGATAAAAGAATTTTTCATTGTACTCCTCTTTTTTGTACCCATTCTCGTTTATTTCCTATGGTGGGCAATAAAGGTTTGGAAAACAGAAACTGCAGCAGATTTTGCAAACACCATGCGTATGAACTTTTTGGCAAGCACCTGTACCAATACAGCATTTATCACCGTATTAATAATGAATCAGTTTGAGTAAAATTATTTCTATAGGCACTGCCGTTCCTGCATTTAAGCATGCACAGAAAGATATTCTGCAGTTTATGCAGCAGGTATATGCTTTAGATGCCGTTGAAAGCAGGAAACTGAAATTCCTTTATCACCAGAGTGGAATTGAAACCCGTTATTCGGTTGTGCCGGATTACAGTCAGCAATTAAATGAATGGAAGTTTTATCCGCACAGTGAAAATATGGAGCCGTTTCCAACTATTGAACACAGGATGAACTGGTATAACCGGCATGCACCGCAGTTATCAGTTGATGCTATACGTAACTGCATTGAACATAAAATTCACAGTCACGAAATCACGCATCTCATCACCGTCAGCTGTACAGGCATGAGTGCTCCGGGGCTCGATTTACTGGTAGCGGATATGATGGATCTTCTCAAAACAATTTTTCGTACTTCCATTAATTTTATGGGTTGCTATGCAGCCATTCATGCAATGAAGCTGGCAGATGCCATTTGCAAAACAGAACGCAATGCAAAAGTGATGATTGTTTGTACAGAACTTTGCACACTGCATTTTCAAAAAGATCCCAGCCCCGATAATATTACATCCACGCTGTTGTTTTCTGATGGAAGTGCTGCTGCATTAATTGTTCATGATGAAGATGAACATCAGGGCCTTCATTTAAAAAGTTTTTACAGCGAAATAGTTGCCAAAGGAAAAAGGGATATGGCATGGGAGCTTTCCTCTACCGGTTTTTTAATGACGCTGAGCGGATATATTCCAGATTTGATTGAGGAAGATTTTGAACCATTGGTGGGGCGTGCTTTACAGCATGCAGGGTTAGATAAAAAACAAATCAGCAATTGGTGTATTCATCCCGGCGGCAAACGGATTGTTGATTCCATTCATAAAAGCCTGCATCTTACAAATGGCGAACTGGATACAAGTTATAAAGTACTGAAAGAACATGGCAACATGTCTTCACCCACTATTTTATTTGTATTGAAGGAAATTATGGAATCAGCAGAACGGGAAAAAGATCAGCTGATTTTCGGGGCAGCATTTGGCCCGGGGTTAACGATGGAAACTTTTACAGCTTCAGCACATGCCTGATTTCTCCAAACGATCATACCGGAAAGAGTTACTCGACAGGGATGATGTTCCGTTTGAAGACATCAAACGGAACATGAATGAACTCGATTTTATTAATACGTACCTGGGAGGGCATCAAATCACCATTACAGGACTTCAACTCATACTCAGAAAAATAACGGCACAAGAAATTACCATCTGCGAAATCGGCTGTGGCGGAGGAGATAACTTAAGTGCAATCAGGAAATGGTGTTCAAAGAATCATATCAGAGCAACCCTGATTGGCATTGATATTAATCCAAATTGTATTGCTTACGCCAAATCCAGGAAAGAAAATGAAGGAATTGAATTCATAACTTCTGATTACAGGTCAGTAACCTTTAAGAAAAAACCGGACATCCTGTTTTCCTCTTTGTTCTGTCATCATTTTACTGATGAAGAACTTCAAAAGCAATTCAACTGGATGAAAGAAAACGCACAGCTTGGTTTTTTTGTGAATGATCTGCATCGGCATTTTTTGGCTTATTATTCGATAAAATTATTAAGCAGTATTTTTTCAAAATCATATCTTGTAAAAAACGATGCACCGTTAAGTGTGCTGAGAGGTTTTTCAAAAAAAGAACTGTTGTCTATTACCAGTCGGTCAAATACTCTTGCATCACAGTTACAATGGAAATGGGCTTTCAGATGGTTATTGATCTTTCATCATGAGCAGTAAAAACAAAACATACGACATAGCCATTGTTGGTGGCGGGTTGGCAGGACTTGCTTTGTCCATACAATCTGCAAAAGCAGGTTACAAAACCATTCTGTTTGAAAAAGAAAAATATCCTTACCATAAAGTTTGCGGCGAATATGTCAGTCTGGAGAGCTGGAGTTTTTTAAACCGGCTTGGTCTTCCTCTCGGGCAAATGCAATTACCCGTCATCAAACAACTGAATATATCTGCTCCTGACGGCACATTGTTTCAACAGCAACTTCCATTGGGAGGATTTGGAATCAGTCGTTACAAGTTAGATTATGCACTGGCTCAGCTTGCAAGACAGGCAGGTGTTGAAATGATGGAAGAAACAAAAGTGAATGATGTTCAATTTAAAAATAATTTGTTTACCGTTTTCTCCTCAGCCGGGAACTGCAAAGCTTCCATTGTTGCCGGTTCATTCGGCAAACGAAGTAATCTTGATGTAAAATGGAAGAGGGATTTTATTCAGCAAAAACCCAATAAGCTGAATAATTACATCGGCGTAAAATATCATATTAAAACAAACCATCCGGCGGATTTAATTTCACTGCACAACTTCGAGAACGGCTATTGCGGCATTTCACAAATTGAAGAAGGCAAATATTGCCTCTGCTATTTAACCACTGCCGATAACCTGAAGAAGAGCAACAACAATATCCGGCAAATGGAGAAAGAAATTTTGTTTCAAAATCTACACCTTAAAAAACTATTCACCGAAGCTGAATTTTTATATGATGCGCCTCTCACAATTTCACAGATCAGTTTCAATAAAAAAAAACCGGTTGAAAATCATATACTCATGATTGGTGATGCAGGGGGAATGATTACTCCTC
>Ga0208401_100443_pt1 | contig 11228 bp, 8 predicted proteins | sample LakWasM112_LOW13_2_FD_183928 | JGI IMG/M metagenome (GOLD analysis project Ga0208401, IMG submission 183928) | Freshwater sediment methanotrophic microbial communities from Lake Washington under simulated oxygen tension - Sediment Metagenome... | ecosystem: Environmental > Aquatic > Freshwater >...
TGAACAATGCAAATGTTACTGTAACCGGACAAAACGGAGATACACAATTATCAGGTCTGTTAAAAATTTCAGCCGGAACCTACAACGTTGGAATATCTGCAGATTGGTGGCTTTATTATAACTCCGGAGCTGTGATTACAATAGATGGTGGTGTATTAAATGTGAGCGGTGCCTTATTTGGCAACAGCACTTCCTCCACTGTTTCTTACAGTCAGAGTAATGGTACTGTAACTGTGTGCACTGTTGGGAATAGTTACAGTGTTCCTTCGTTTGGCATACAGGCAACCGGCTCAAATTTCACAATGAGCGGCGGTTCAATTATTGTACAGAATGCAGCAACCAACTTTGATGATTATATCAACAATGCAACTACATCTTCTGTAACAGGAGGTATAGTTCAGTTTGGAAACGCATCAACTCCATCCAGCTCGCTTTTTTATATGAGAAGCACACCTGCTTTTTATGATCTGCAGGTTAACTCTGTCAATAATCCATCCGTTCGGTTGTTTACGGCAACCACCTATTTGAATGATGTCACTATTGGTGGTGTATTAGATGCGGCCACGAATAATGTGAATATTACAGTCAACCGTAACTGGATCAACAACGGCAGCTTTATGCAAGGCACTGCAACGGTAACTTTTAACAGTACAACACAGGCTCAGTCAATTGGCGGGACAACAAGTACTACGTTTTATAATTTAACGAACAGTAATACAAATGCAACCGGTCTTTCAATAAACACAAACATTACTGTTTCTAATACACTTGCACTTTCTTCTTCATCTAACGGAAAGCTTTCAATAGGATCAAATAATATAACCATTGGTTCAGGAGGAAGTATAACCGGTGCAAATTCCAGCCGTTATATTGTTACTGCACCAACATCTGTAACGAATGGCCGTCTTCGTCAAAATAACTTAGCAGCATCTGCAAGAGTTTTTCCGATTGGAACTGCTTCAAATTATTTGCCTGCAACGGTCACTCCATCCAGTGCCGGATCTGATTTTTCTATTTCTGTATTCAGAGGTACCACCATCAATGGTAATCCTTCCGGAACGGCTTTCGGAAGCAGGGCACACCAGGCTGATGCCATTTGGCAGATCGACAGGGCCAGCGGCAGTTCAAATGCGCACATCAGGCTCGATTGGGCAACGAACGGTATTGAAGGTTCTACTTTTACCGGTCTTGCAAATTCAGCAATCGGAATCTGGAGATATACTGGAACGAACTGGTTGCTGATACCATCACCAACCGTTCTTTCAATTGATAACACAGCCAATTATGCAGCAACTGCATCAACAGCCATGAGCTCATTTGGTGCAGCCGGAACAGGGTATCCCTATTTGGTTGGTAATGTTTCCGTTTTACCTTCTGCTTTAAAATCTTTTTCTGCAAGTAAAGCACTTAGCGGAAATCAGTTAAGCTGGGAAGTAGAGAATGCAGATCAGTTTCAACTTTTTGACCTCCAGGAAAGTTCAAATGGAATTAATTTTACCAATAAAACATCTGTTGTGCCGGGTTCAGCCTCAAGCTATTTATATCTTGATGCAGGATCATTTACAGCAACGAAATATTATCGCTTGAAATTAACTGACAGGGAAAAGAATGTGACCTACAGTCATGTTGTTTCAATTGGCGTAAAGAAAGAGACAAAGATTGTATTGCTGCAAAATCCTGTTCAGCATCAATTGAATTTCCGTCATCCGGAAGCGGTAAATGCACAGTATTCAATTGTCGATTTTTCAGGAAGAATCATGCTGCAGGGAGTTGTGAACAAACATGCAGTTATTTCATCTGTCAACACATCAGTACTAAACAAGGGAGCTTATGTGCTAAGGTTTACTGATGGCGGAGAAAATTATTCGCAAACATTTATTAAACAATAAAAAAAAGCCCTGTTTCAACAGGGCTTTTTTTTTAATCATTTTTTTATCTCAACCGGTCCATGCTTTTAATGAGCTTTTCATCTTTTCGTATTCCTGTAATCGCAAGAATAAAAAAAACGGGAATGGCAAATGAAACAACCGAGGCTAATGTGAAATTTCCGGTTACAAATTTTTGCGTTTGTATAAAATAAAGAGCCAACGCCCCAAGCTGTAATAACAGCCCGAGGAAAGAAAGCTGTGTTTGCAGTTTACGGTTCTTAAACAGAAAAAGAGCTACAAATGCTGCCATTGCAACGGCAACAGCCAGTATAAGCAAAAGAAAATGCGATGTGCCGTTTAATTCTTCAAACAAATTGTTGTCTTTATTGCCGCTGTAAAACGATAGTTTTAAGGTAGCCAGTGAACCAGCCCCTGCCAGTAAAAGCCAGATTGATTGTATGCGTTGTATCATCGTTTGAAATTTAAACCGTTGAAGTATTTATCCCAGCTCCGGGTACAAAGGGAACTGCTCCATGAAAGCATTCACTTCTTTTCTGATTGACGTTAAAATTGTTTCATCATCTGCATTCATCAGGCTGCGGTCAATAACATCAACCACATAATCCATATGGTCTTCTTTCATACCTCTTGTTGTAATGGCTGCAACACCAGTGCGGATACCACTTGTTACGAATGCACTTTTATCATCAAATGGTACCATGTTTTTATTGGTGGTAACATCGGCCTTGCCCAACACCTGTTCTGCTTTTTTACCACTGATATTTTTATTGCGGAGATCAATCAGCATTAAATGATTATCCGTTCCGTCAGAAATGAGTTTGTAGTCCCTGCTTACAAATGCCTTTGCCATTGCTTGTGCATTGAGCTGAACCTGTTTGGCATAAGCCGTAAATTCATCCGTAAGAATTTCGCCAAACGATACTGCTTTGGCAGCAATTACATGCTCCAGCGGTCCGCCCTGCTGGCCGGGGAACACAGCCATATCCATGAGATTGCTCATCATTCGTATATTGCCTTTCACATCTTTCAATCCAAATGGATTTTCGAAATCTTTGTGCATTAAAATGATACCGCCTCTTGGTCCGCGTAAGGTTTTATGTGTTGTTGAAGTAACGAAATGACAATGTTCAAACGGGGAGCTTAATAAACCTTTTGCAATTAACCCGGCAGGATGAGCCATATCACACCACACAAAAGCACCAATTTCATCTGCCACTTTACGAATGCGGGCATAATCCCAGTCACGGCTGTAAGCACTGGCCCCGCAAATGATCAGTTTTGGTTTTACTTCCCTTGCTTTGGTTTCAAGCATTTCATAATCAACAAGGCCGGTTTCTTTTACCACACCATAGAAATGCGGTTTGTATAATTTGCCGCTGAAGTTAACTGCCGATCCGTGAGTTAAGTGACCGCCCATGCTGAGATCAAGTCCCAGAATATCATCTCCCGGTTGAATAATGGCGCTCATGACTGCAGCATTAGCCTGTGCACCACTATGAGGCTGTACGTTGGCATATTCACAACCGAAAATCTCTTTTAAACGATCGATCGCTAATTGTTCAGTTTGATCCACAATTTCGCAACCGCCGTAATAGCGGCGACCGGGATAACCTTCAGCATATTTATTGGTTAATACACTGCCCATAGCCTGGATTACCTGTAAAGAAGTGAAGTTTTCAGAAGCGATCAATTCAATTCCGTGACGCTGACGTTCTAATTCCCGGTTAATGAGGTCGAAGATGGCTGTGTCTCTTTGCATGAGTATTGATGAATTTATTTGTTGCTTGGTTTAAACGGAGCCCGATAGCGACCCTTGATTCCAAAAGCCACCGGTTTCTGTGTTCGAGCCGCAAAAATAAGCCGTGCGGTTTTGTGATCTGTTAATATGCTCATTTTTTTATAAACAAGCTTCTTACATGGTTCGCTCGGTTTATTCAAAAAGTCCTACATTGCCGCTTCGATTACACGAAGCTTATATTAATGAAAGCAATTATTCCGGTGGCAGGTGCAGGAACAAAACTGCGGCCACATACATATACACAACCCAAGGCCCTCATTCCCATAGCGGGCAAAACGGTGCTGAGCATCATTGTAGATCAGCTGCATGAAGCCGGCATCCATGATTTTATATTTATTGTGGGTTATTTGGGCGATAAGATCCAGGATTATATTAAAGAAGCATTCCCGCATATCAACAGCACATTTGTAACACAGAGTGAACGACAGGGCCTGGGGCATGCCATTATGCTATCGAAAGACTATGTGGTTGGTGATGAAGCCATGATTGTGCTTGGCGATACCATTTGCGAGTACGATGTTAACGAAGTGCTGCGCAGCAACAAATCTATGCTGGCTGTTAAAAAAGTGGATGACCCCAGAAACTTTGGCGTAGCTGAGGTGGATGAAGAAAAAAAGATTCTGAAAGTGGTGGAAAAGCCGCAGATTCCGAAAAGTAACCTTGCGTTGGTAGGTATTTATAAAATCAGGGATACACAGATGCTGTATGATTGCCTTGAACTGAATTACAGGGAGGGTGTAAAGAACCGTGATGAATACAGTTTAACGGATGCGCTGCAGTGTATGATTGAAAAAGGAACTGATTTTGAAACCTTCAAAGTTGTGAACTGGTTCGATTGCGGTAATAAGGAATCACTGCTTGAATCAAACTCAACGTTGCTGAAAAAATTCGGTACATCTATTTCTCCCGATCACCGTTTTGAAAATGTAATTGTAGTTGAGCCGGTAAGCATTGGTAAGAACTGTGAAATTAAAAACTCCATCATCGGTCCTAATGTAGCAGTGGGCGACAATACAACCATCAACTATTCCATTGTAAAAGACTCCATCATCGGCTCTTATGCCGACCTGTTTGATATTGTATTGGAAGATTCACTCATAGGAAGTGATACTGAAGTAAAAGGCGAAACGAGGAGTTTGAATATTGGTGATAATACCGAGATCGATCTAGGATAAGCAGAAGATTGTGGTTTGCAGTTAATAGTTTTCTTTCACTTAAAACTTATTACTTACGACTTATACTCTCCTTCATGTTCAGTAACAGAATCACGCAGCTTTTTGGTATTGAAAAACCCATCATCCAGGCAGGAATGATCTGGGCCAGCGGATGGCGGCTTGCAAGTGCGGTAAGCAATGCCGGAGGATTGGGTATTATCGGCAGCGGAAGTATGTATCCCGAAGTGCTGAGAGAACATATTCAAAAATGCAAAGTGGCAACATCTAAACCTTTTGCGGTTAATGTTCCATTGCTGTATCCCGATATCGATAAGCATATTTCCATTATCATTGACGAAGGAGTGAAGATTGTTTTCACAAGCGCAGGAAATCCAAAGACATGGACGTCTATCTTAAAAGAAAAAGGGATTACGGTTGTGCATGTAGTCAGCAGCAGCAAGTTTGCCTTAAAAGCACAGGAGGCAGGTTGTGATGCAGTGGTGGCAGAAGGTTTTGAAGCCGGAGGACATAACGGGAGAGAAGAAACAACCAGCATGGTATTGATTCCGGCAGTGAAAAAAGCCATTCACATTCCATTGATTGCTGCGGGGGGCATTGCCACGGGAAGACAGATGCTGGCTGCAATGGTATTGGGAGCAGAAGGCGTTCAAATAGGAAGCAGGTATGTTGCCAGCGAAGAAGCAAGCAGTCATTTGAATTTTAAACAGGCGGTGATCAACAGCAACGAAGGTGATACAGTTCTTACATTAAAGCAACTGACACCGGTACGGTTGATTAAAAACGATTTTTACATGCAGGTGCTGGAAGCTGAGCAAAAAGGAGCAAATCAGCAGGAGCTGCTGCAATTGCTGGGAAGAGCAAGGGCTAAGAAAGGTATGTTTGAAGGTAATCTTGCTGAAGGCGAACTGGAGATAGGGCAGGTAAGTGCATTGCTCGATGATATTTTACCGGCTGCGGTAATTACGGAAAATATATGGCGTGAATTCCGGGAAGCACTGGCAAATCCGGCAAGTTGATTTACATTTCTTACACTTTCTGAACATTTTAACAGCTCAGGCTGTCATAAAAAGACAAAAAAAATGTTTTAAGTTCTGTAACTTTAAACTCTTATCATCGTAAAACAATTGTTATGAAGAAAATACTTCTTGCCGCAGCCTTGATGACCGGCGTTTCAGTTGTTGCAAATGCAGGTGCTGATGACAGAAATGAAACCGGCTCTGTTCAAGGGACCATTTTTGATGCAGAAACAAAAAAACCTGTTGCCAACGTTACATTTACTGCAACGATTAAAAAATCATCTTTCCAGAAGGAAATTGTAACTGATGCCAACGGTAACTTTAAGATCAGCAATGTTCCTGTAGGCGAGCAATCCATTATAATTGACAAGGTGGGCTACAAAGCATCAAAGAAGGATGGTATTCTTGTAAAGGAGGGAATGGTTTTTAAAGTTGATTTTGAAGTAATTGAAGCAGAAGAAGAAATACACCAGCCTTTTATTGCACCCATTACAATTCATTCTTTTTAGGTAATTATCAAATAAAAAAATCCCTCAGCAATTGCTGAGGGATTTTTGTTTCCGCCCGTTTCTGTTTATGATTTTTTGAAAGCCCATTTGGCCATTTCTTTCATGGTTACTTTTTTGCCGTACAATAAGATTCCGGTTCTGTAAATTTTTGCACTCAGCCAGGTGGTGCAGAGGAAACCTGCAATGAGTGAAATCATAGATAAACCCAATTGCCACCACGGAACTCCAAACGGAATTCTCGCCATCATAACAATGGGTGAGGTAAACGGTATCACACTTCCCCAGAAAGCGAGGGAACCGCCGGGATTCTGAACGGCATTCATCATAATAAAGATGGCAAGGATAATCGGCAGCATAATCGGCATCATTAATGACTGTGCTTCCTGCGGATCTTCGTTTACAACGCTTCCTACTGCTGCAAACAGGGATGCATAGAATAAGTATCCAAATAAGAAATAGAAAATAAAGCATGGAATGATCAGGCTCCAGTTGGCGCTGAACAAAGTTGTTTGCGCCTGGAGAATTTTCAATGCCATTGTATTATTCTGTGCCATTGACGGCATTGATTCATTCATGTTTTGTGCTTGTTGTAATACCTCAGGTGAAATAAATAAACTGCTGAGCGAGGATAATACAAAAATGAGAATGATCCATAAAAACAACTGTGTTAATCCAACCGCAGCAATACCAATGATTTTGCCCAGCATCAATTGAAATGGTTTTACACTGCTCACCATTACTTCAGCGATGCGGTTTGTTTTTTCTTCCATTACTCCACGCATTACTGCCGCACCATAAATAAATAAAACAATGTAAATGATAAAACCACTGATATAACCAATGGCCAGTGCAAGCATCTTGTTATCTTCTTTTATTTCAGTTCCTTTTACCTGGTAAGAACGGTAGTTGAGTGCTTCTTTACTTTCACTTTGCAGGCGAATGGAATCGAGTGTGGTTCTTGTTACACCACGTTCCATCAGCATCCGGTTTTCGTTGATTTTCTGTAATTGATTTTTGATCGACTCATCCGTACCTAACCCCAGTTGTTTTTCAGTGTACAGTCTCACCGAATCTGCTTTTTGTTTGTCAGCAGAATAAATAATAAGCAGTCCTTCATAGCCTTTGCTTATGTAGTTGCTTCTGTCAACGCCTTCAGGGTATCCAAAGTCAACGGCGGCTCCTGTTTTGAAATTATTCGTATACATTCCGCTTTGATCATTCACTGCAATTTTCCGTTGTTCTGTTCCGTTGGCACCAATGAATGCTCCTCCGAAAATGAGTGCAAACATCAGCAGCGGAAACAGGAAAGTAGAAAGCAGAAATGTTTTATTACGTACCCTGGTTATATATTCCCGTTTAATAATGATGAGTATCTTATTCATATAGATGTTGTATTAAGCAGTAACTGTTTCAAATTGTCTTGCAGTGGGTGTTCCTTCCACCAGTCGAATAAAAATTTCATTGAGCGATGGAAGTATTTCATGATAGGCGATGATACCGCTCTGCTGATTAATGAAATGAAGCAGCACGTCATTTGATTTGTAACCTTCATTGATTTTTACAGTAAGGTTATTGCCCCTTTGTTTAACGATAGTAAAAGAGCTGTGTTGGAGTACAGCAGGTAAATGATCTACTTCGGCTGTAAAGATGTTTTGTTTGAACTGCTGTTTGATATCTTTCACCGTTCCGTCAAGAATTTTGCTGCCTTTGTTTACCAGTACAATATGATCACAGATTTCTTCCACCTGCTCCATTCTGTGTGTACTGAAGATGATGGTGGTTCCTTTTTGCGACAGGTTATAAATTTCTTCTTTAATCAGATTGCTGTTCACCGGGTCAAGACCACTGAAAGGTTCATCCAGGATGACCAGCTTTGGCTCATGTAAAACAGTTGTTACAAACTGAAGTTTCTGGCTCATCCCTTTTGAAAGATCTTCTACTTTTTTATTCCACCAGCTTTGCATCTCAAATTTCTCAAACCATTCCTTCACCTTCTCAAAAGCTTCTTTCTTACCCATTCCTTTTAACTGCGCCAGGTACATGGCCTGTTCGCCCACTTTCATTTTTTTGTACAGGCCCCGTTCTTCAGGCATGTAACCGATGTTAATGACATCTTCAGTCGGGTCGAATTTTTTTCCATTGAGGTTGATAGTCCCTGCATCCGGATAAAAAATTCCTGTAATCATTCGAATCAATGTTGTTTTACCTGCACCGTTGGGGCCAAGTAAGCCAAAAATGGATCCTTTGTGAATGGTAAAGCTGATATCATCAACAGCTTTTTGCGAAGAGAAGTATTTCTTCAGGTTCTGAACTTCTAAGATTGTGCTCATATTGTTAGTTAGTAGACTGACTTGGAAATTTGTTACAAGGTAAGTGCTGTAAAATCAGGAAAAAACATTTGTTGATGAATGGTTCAGTTGCTGTGCTATCATACGGGCAACCCGTTCCCCATCCATGGCGGCGCTTACAATACCGCCTGCATAACCGGCACCTTCACCGCAAGGATATAATCCTTTAATCTGCGGGTGCTGTAACGTCTCATTGTCTCTTGGAATACGAACGGGAGAAGATGTCCTTGATTCGGTTGCCACAGCAATGGCTTCATTGGTAAAATATCCACGCATCTTTTGTCCGAAAGCTTTAAAAGCAAGACGAAGATCTTCAAAAATAAAACCGGGTAATACGTTACTTAACGACACGCTGTTGATACCGGGCAGATAGGAACAATCGGGGAGAGACGAAGATGTTTTCTTTTCAAACATGTCCACCATTCGTTGAGCGGGAGCAACAAATTTACCTCCTCCCGCTTCAAACGATTTTTGTTCAATGGCCTGCTGAAACTTCATCAGCAGCAACGGATCATTTTCTGAAATGGCTGAATCAGGCTTTTGTTTTTTGAAATACTGTACTGCATCTTTCATTTCAACCGTTACCACCATTCCGCTGTTGGCAAATGCATTGTTACGTTTGGAAGGGCTCCATCCATTTACTACTAATTCACCGGCTGATGTTGCGGCTGGAGCAATAATCCCTCCCGGGCACATGCAAAAACTAAAAACACCTTTTCCTTTAACCTGTTCCACTAAACTGTAAGAAGCAGGAGGTAAAAACTCGTCCCTGACGGGGCAGCGGTATTGTATCGAGTCAATTAAAGTTTGCGGATGTTCTATCCTTACTCCCAATGCAAAAGGTTTTGCTTCAACAAGGATGTTGTTTTGATGCAACAGTTCAAAAATATCCCTTGCACTGTGTCCTGTTGCAAGGATCGCTGCATCAGCATGAATAACTGATGAATGATTGACTTCTATTCCTTTCAGTGTGCCTTTCTCAACAAGAAAATCAGTAAGCTTGGCTTCAAAATGAATTTCACCTCCACAGGAAAGAATAAATTCTCTCATGCCTGTAATGATGTGCGGAAGTTTATTGGTGCCGATATGCGGATGACTCTGGTACAGAATTTTTTCTTCAGCACCAAAGCGAACAAACAGTTGAAGAATACGATCAATATTGCCCCGTTTACTGCTGCGTGTATAAAGCTTCCCGTCACTGTAAGTACCAGCACCACCTTCACCAAAACAGTAATTGCTCTCCGGATTAATTTCTCCTTCTTTATTCAACAGGGCCAGGTCTCTTCTTCTCGATCGTACATCTTTTCCCCTTTCAATCACAATTGGTTTTATACCCAGCTCAATCAGTTGTAAAGCAGCAAAAAGTCCAGCCGGTCCTGCCCCTGCAATAATCACTTTTTGTATGGCAGAGTGTACATCTTTAAATTCAATAGCAATCTGTTTCCTTTCCTGCACAGGTTCATGAATGAATGCAAGTACGGTAAGATTTATCCAGGGTTGTTTGCTCCTGGCGTCAATTGATTGCTTTATGATATGAAATCCATTTACAGCAGTTGGTTCAATGCCCGCATATTGTGCAATTTGCTCATGTATAACGTGCTGACTGGATGCCTGTGAAGGCAGAAGGCGGAGTGTAATTTGTTGTTGCATGTGTCAGGTAATTAACCCAAAAACAGTGAGTAAGCAGCAAATATAACTGAAGTTTAATGCGGTAAAAAATACTCTGTGGTTTTATTAAAAAACTGTTTTTTGTACAGGTAAAAACAACTACCTTCCAATTGTTACACACTGTATATGAACAAGGCTACTATCCATTCAATTTGCGCTGCGGCTACTCTGTTTCTTTTTTCCTGTAATCCTGCATATAAGGCTGCTTTAGTTCAATTTAAAGACTACCAGGTTGCCAATGCACAAACGGATTCATCCTTCATAACCTTCCTGCAACCTTATGCTGACAGTGTAAACAGCAGTATGAATACAGTGATTGCAGTATTAGCGGTTGATATTGAGAAAAAACAACCCGAAGGCACATTGGGTAACCTGATGGCAGATGCCATGAAAACCATGGCTGAAAAATATTATAACACAAGAGTTGATGCTGCGTTTGTTAATTATGGCGGCATCAGGATAGGGAATGTAAAAGCAGGTAACATTACCAAAGGAAAAGTGTTTGAACTGATGCCTTTTGATAATATTATTGTGTTACAGAAAGTGCCTGGAAAAGTATTTAAAGAATTTCTTGATCATATTGCTTCAAGAGGCGGCTGGCCTGTTGCAGGATTAACGATGGAAATAAGAAACGGGAAGGCGGAGAATGTAATGATCAATGGAGCAGCGTTGGATATAAATGCAGTATATACAGTTGCCAATTCTGATTATGTGACTAATGGCGGAGATCAGTGTGATATGCTGAGGCCAATTCCCCAGATAAATAACGGGTCCTTGTTCAGGACTGCATTGATTGAATATTTTGCTTCTTTTACAAAAGCAGGA
>Ga0208401_100448_pt1 | contig 11064 bp, 6 predicted proteins | sample LakWasM112_LOW13_2_FD_183928 | JGI IMG/M metagenome (GOLD analysis project Ga0208401, IMG submission 183928) | Freshwater sediment methanotrophic microbial communities from Lake Washington under simulated oxygen tension - Sediment Metagenome... | ecosystem: Environmental > Aquatic > Freshwater >...
AAAATTCAAACTGTTTTAAACGGACAAACACAATGGGGCGAGTTCTGGAACAACTGGATAACAAATGAAGATCCTGGTTTTAAGGATAAAAATGATCCATTAAAAGGGTTCAGAAAAGATGCTGCTGTGTTCAAAAAGATTGCAAACTTTCAGGCAATACCTGTTGAGAAAATCGGGTGTGTACTTCCTGGATTAAATATTCAATACTAAAATAAGAGAAGGTGTATTTTTTATTTTATTTAGCCACAATAGAGGGGTATACTCAAAACCCGAAGCCCTTTGTGGTGTCAGAATTAAGAGTGTGGAAGGGAGCTGACGGCAGTTTTTTAATATCTGGCAAAACAAAAATGTGGCGCCGGCACATTTATAGAATTCTTTTTAGATAAAACATCCATCTGAACAAAGAACGTTGTTATTTAAAGATTGAATTGCCGCTACTGTTAACATGTACATGTTGTTTCAATACTACTTTATTGCTTCCCTTTAAATTAAACTATAACAAAGAAATAGCTTCATAAATTAGAATGCAGTTTCAACAAAAAAAATATTATTTTCAATAGTAAATCAGGAATGGTTATATGAACTTGTATAGCTTGTAATATTTTATTCCTTAAGTATTAATTTTTGCAAATTCGAAAACAGAATAGCAAATTGAATAATTTTAACCAACTCATCAGGAAGTACATTTTCGGAATCCAAATTGGCTCCTTTTGGAAACTGTAAAATTTATTAAAATTTGCCATATTTAGTTCTAGTGATTTTTGAGCGGATCAGTTCTATTTATAGGGTACAACATGGAGTTTTTATAAAATGCAGCAGATTTGGAGGAAAATTTCTGTAGTAGTGATCTTTTAGGCTGATTTTAAAACATGAACATGCAATGGAGATGTATTTTATCTTATATGAAAGGATTAAGCATATTTTTTGCCTCTGAAAATTTAGTATCGATTGAATTTCTTATTAATTTTATATACCGTTTAAATTTTATTTACCCGGCGGCTATATTGTTATGAGTGAATCGCCTAAGTTTGTTTTTTAAAGGCTGTTTGTTTTGGACACAGATTCTATATATAATGAGCAGGAAATACTGTTGCAGGTGGTACAAGGTAATCAACGTGCCTTTGTACAATTAGTTGAGCATTATACGCCTGCTGTTTTTGCTCATGTTCTTACCTATCTCAAAAATGCTTCCAGGGCTGAAGAAATTACACAGGATATCTTTTTGAAAGTATGGAAACACCGATCGGAGTTGACGGCTATTCATAATTTCCGGGGCTATTTATTTATAATTACACGCAACAGTACAATTTCGGCTTTCCGTGAAAAAATTATGAAATGGGAGGATACACAGAAGGATGAACTGGAAACAAATAGTCTTAACCCTGCCGGAGCTGCTGAATACAGACAACTATCAGATACTATTTTAAAAGGGGTAGAATTATTACCCCCCCGGAGAAAACAGGTCTTTAAGATGAGCCGTTTTGATAATTTAAGCTATGAAGAAATAGCGAAAGCGCTGGGTATATCTAAAAGCGCTGTGAACCAGCATATTGTTGAATCCCTTTTATTCCTGAGAACCTTCCTCAGAAACCAGATGCTCTTTATTACTGGTGGAATTTTGCTTTACATTTTATAACGCACTGCATTTTCAACTTTTTTTTATCTGCACCTGATTGCTTTTTTTCGGGAGGCGTCTTTATATATGGTTGAGTGTTTTCTTGCCAGGCACAAACAGCAGCCATTTATTTATGAAGGATAGTCAATTTCAAAATCTAATCGAAAAATGTATTTCTGACCAGTGCAGCGCAGAAGAAATGCAGCTATTGCATGAGCTGCTCAAAAACCCTGAGTATATCTCTAAGTTGGAAGTTATCATGGATCAGCAATTGGCAGACAGTAAGCCAGTACATGATGAATATTCTCAAGTGGTAGATCGTCTTAAAAAATCATTTGAAGAACATTTTTCAGCAAACAGACGAACACCCGTAATACGGATTAGTTCAACAATACTTCGCTGGTCGGTTGCCGCCGCTATACTGATATTGGCAGGCACTTTAATTTTTTTACAAATATCAGGTAAGTCTTCAAAACAGAATGGCAGCGTCCCGATTGCAGCCATACCTGCAGTGAAAAATGATGTAGGGCCTGGTAAAGAGGGAGCCATACTTACGCTGAATGATGGTAGAACTGTTGTATTAGACAGTCTTGGTAACGGCATCATAACTGACCAGAATGGTGCAAAAGTAGTATTGAACAATGGCGAGTTGGCTTACAATGCTAAAGATTCAATCAATGGAGAGGTAGCTTACAATACCATCGCAACACCAAAAGGAAGACAGTTTAGATTATTGCTGGGAGATGGAACTAAAGTGTGGTTAAATGCAGCCTCTTCTTTACGCTATCCTACTGTATTTACTGGAAATGAAAGGGTAGTGGAAATTACAGGTGAAGCCTATTTCGAAGTAGCAAAGAATGCAAAAATGCCCTTCCATGTTAAAATAAATAATGAAACAGAAATCGTTGTTTTAGGAACTCATTTTAATGTGAACTCATACCAGAATGAAGCAAGTATTAACACAACGCTGTTAGAAGGCTCAGTTCGGGTAATCAACGGAAAAGAAAGTGCGTTATTAACTAATGGCCAGCAGGCTCAATCTTCCCTGTTGTTAAAGAATAAAATAAAAGTTGTCAGCAATGTGAATGTTGAACGGATAATGGCATGGAAATATGGTGTATTCGATTTCCAGGATGCATCCTTAGGTGAAGTGATGCGACAGCTCGAACGTTGGTATAATATTGACGTAGTTTATGAGAAGGGAATACCAGATTTGGAGTTTATGGGGAAAATGGGAAGAGATCTTACTTTGTCAGAAGTATTGCGTGGACTGGAAATGTCGGAAGTGCATTTTAAAATTGAAGGTGGCAGAAAATTAATTGTTATGCCTTAAAAGAAATTATATAAAAGATTGATTGTAAAAAAGCCGCCTTGGACTGCAATCCAGGCGGCTACCCGAAAGGGGGTTCAGTCAATCTTAAATTTTGCTCGGTAAAAGCTTATAAATTTTAATGAACTAAACCAGTGTGAAGTTATGAAAAAAACTGCTTTATGTGACCGGAACGCGGTGCCCATTCACTCAAGATCAGTATCTAAAGGCCTAGAGAAACAGGCGCAGTTGTTATGGTCAATCAAAAAAACGCTGCGGATTATGAAACTAATTATTTCCTTGATTGTTCTCGGCTTGTTTAATGCACAGGCAGAAAGCTATTCTCAAACAATTACTTTTTCCGGTAAAAAAGTATCACTGACTTATGTTTTTGATGCTGTTGAAGTGCAAACAGGTTATACCCTGTTTACCAACAAAGGGTTATTAAAACAAGTTAACCCGGTGTCCATTTCAGTGAAGGATATGCCGCTTGAAAAATTCCTTGATTTGGTTTTTGAAAACCAGCCTGTTGATTATGAGATCAACAACAAGACCATTTTTCTTAAGAAGAAACCTGTTATTTCGCCACCCGTTTCTCCTGTAAGTACACCCGTTCAAAAAGAAAACCGGCAACAGGAAATCACAGGAACAATTGTTGATTCTGATGGAATTCCTTTACAGGGAGCAACCGTAACAATTAAGGGAACCAGTATATCCGTTTTAACTGCAGCAAACGGACAGTTCCGGATAAATGCCGAGCCTGAACAAATACTGGTGATCTCTTTTATCGGTTATCAAACAGCTGAAGAGCCAATTAAAGGGCGGAGTAACATCAGCATTATAATGAAGAAAATTGTCAGGGAAATTGAGCAGGTGGTAGTAACAGCTTTGGGAATTACAAAAGTTGCCAAATCACTTACTTATAATGTACAAGAAATAAAAAACGATGAAATAACAAGAGCCAGTGATGGTAGTTTTGTTAATAGTTTGAATGGAAAGATTGCCGGGGTAACCATTAATGCTTCTTCTGCAGGTCAGGGAAGTTCATCACGTGTTATTATGCGTGGTATAAAATCTATCAATGGAAATAATAATGCACTGTATGTAATAGATGGTATTCCGATGCCGAATACAATTCGTGGACAGGCTGATGATATCTATTCAGGTGCAGGGCAAACAGGTGATTTTATTTCCAATATCAATCCGGAAGATATTGAGAGTATCTCCATTCTCAGTGGTCCTTCAGCCGCAGCTCTGTATGGCAGTGCCGCAGCTAATGGAGTAATCATGATAACAACCAAAAAGGGTCAAAAAAACAAGACAGATATCAGTGTAACTAACACAACAACTTTTTCCAGTCCCCTCCTGTTACCAAAGTTCCAGAACACTTATGGTGCTTCAGAGGTTGGCAGTTATTACAGTTGGGGAGATAAACTTGTAACGCCTTCAACTTACAAGCCTGCAGATTTCTTCCAGACAGGCGTAAATTCAACGACAGGTCTCACACTTTCAACAGGAACAGAGAAAAACCAAACATATATTTCGATCGGGAATGTAAGCTCTAAGGGTATTATTCCTAATAATGAGTATAACCGTTTCAACTTTACGGCAAGGAATACTTCTGTTTTCCTGAATGGCAAATTAAATCTGGATGCCGGTTTTATGACAGGGTTAGTGAATGAAAAAAATATGATCTCGCAGGGACAGTATTTTAATCCATTAATTGCCATTTACCTATTTCCACCGGGAGATAATTTCGACAGAGTACAAACCTATGAGAGATATAACTCTTCCAGAAATTTAATGACTCAATTCTGGCCGTATGGAGATAATGGTTTGCTGATGCAGAATCCGTACTGGGTTACTCAGCGTGACCTGTTTCAAAATAAGAAAGAACGTTATATCACAACACTTGCACTTAAATATACTGTAGCGAGCTGGATGAATATATCACTTCGTGCGAAAATGGACAAGGACAATGAAAAGGATGAGAAAAAATTTGCTGCATCCACCAACACTCTTTTTGCATCAGAAAATGGCTTTTACTCTCTCAACTCACTTGATACACGTCAGATTTATGGAGAAGGGATGGTGAACATCAATAAAACTTTTGTTGATAAATACAGCTTAACTGCAAACATTGGTACAGCAGTAGAAGATGTTGTTTACAATCAAAACATGTACGGAGGAAAATTGCTTGGTGTTGCTAATCTGTATACGTATGCCAACGTTAACAGGTCAACATCTGAAATGTCACAATCGGGTTATCATAAGCAAAAGCAATCCGCTTTTGGAAGTGTTCAATTAGGGTATAAGAATATGCTGTTCCTGGATGTGACTGCACGTAATGATTGGGCATCTACACTGGCAGAATCAGGTAATCAATCAATCTTCTACCCATCTGCCGGGCTCTCAGGAGTTCTTACCGATCTGCTTCCTATCAAGTCAAATGTCCTTTCTTATCTGAAATTAAGGGGCTCCTATTCTGAGGTGGGAAATGAGCCAAACGTTTTCCTTACTATTCCTACTTATTCGCTTGCCGGAGGTTATCCTGTAACACAAACAAGATTGCCTAACCCGGAACTGAAACCTGAACTGACAAAATCATGGGAGGCAGGTTTAAACTCCACATTTTTCAAGGGTGCGTTGAAAATTGATGCAACTGTTTACAGCTCCCGTACATACAATCAATTTTTTGAACCAACACTTTCATCCGCTTCAGGATTTACCAGCGTTATTGTGAACGCAGGACGGGTTGATAATAAAGGAATAGAAGTTTCAGTGAGGTATTCCCGGAAATTCGGTGATTTTAGCTGGAGCACTTATGCCAATTATTCACTGAACCGGAATAAAATTGTGCAATTACTTCCGGGATGGACGAATCCTGTTACAGGAGAAATTGTCACATTACATGAGCTTGATATGAGTGGAACCGGTAGCTATAAAATGGTACTGAAGGAAGGAGGATCAATGGGAGACATTTATGTAAATACTCTCCGGGTTGATGAGCACGGTGCAATTTATGTTGACCCCGGTTCACAGACTGTAATAGCCGAACCGAATAAGTTTGTTTATGCAGGAAACAGCAACCCAAAATATAATATTGGCTGGGGTAATAATCTAAGCTGGAAAGGAATTGGTCTTAATTTCCTGTTCACCGGACGTGTTGGAGGTATCGTTGTTTCTAATACTCAGGCAATACTTGATGCCTTTGGTGTTTCTAAAGCATCAGCTGATGCCCGTGATGCTGGAGGTGCAACTGCAAATGGCCGGCCGGTTCCTGCAAAAGAATATTACCAGGTGGTAGGAGCCGGAGCTTCAGGTGGCATAGCATCTATGTATTGTTACAGTGCAACCAATATAAGATTGGGTATGGCGTCGTTAGGCTATGATATCCCTTTTCAAAAATGGGTAAGATTTGTAAAAAGTGCCAATGTTTCGGTTGTAGGGCGTAATCTCCTGATATTATATAATCAAGCGCCATTTGATCCCGAACTGACTTCTAATACTCAAACTTATTTCCAGGGAATCGATTACTTCATGATGCCGAGCCTTCGTTCAGTAGGGTTCTCTGTAAAACTTAATTTCTGATCATCTAATATTAAAATGGTTATGATAACAGATAAAATAAATTTTTGGAAAAACCTTACACTCCCGTGTGTATTGATTTTACTTATAAGCACAGGTTGCACCCGTGAGTTCAAGGATATGAACACAAATCAAAACGAAGCAACGGAAGGGATGATGGCAACTGATAATCTTAAAACAGGTGCCTTCTTTTCTCAGATGCAGCGAAATGTAGTGTTGTTTAAAGATGGAGCCAATCTTTCAAGCGATTACCAGGTGGCACAGGGTTTAACCAGTGATGCTTATTCAGGATATGTTGCTCCTACAGGCACCTGGTATGGCGGTGTACACAATGGTTCTTATTATTTTATTTCAGGATGGATTGAAAAAACTTTTACATCCGGCTTCTCTTCTGTCATGCCTGCATGGCAATCAATTACAAGGATTGCTGATCAACAACATTTACCTGAGATTGCTGCATTAGCAACCATCGTTAAAGTAGAAGCAATGCATCGGGTTGCGGATGCTTACGGATCAATTCCATATAACAACTACGGTAGCGGTACATTGCAAAATACCTACAGCTCTTTGCAGAATGTGTATACCAAATTCTTTGGTGAACTCGATACGGCAATCAATGTACTCACACTTTATGCACAGGGAAATCCCGGAACAACTGTACTTAAAAATTACGATAATGTTTATAACGGAAATGTTGTGAGCTGGATCAAGTTTGCAAACACATTGCGGCTGCGCTTAGCATTGCGTATTGTTTATGCAGATGCTGCTTTAGCTCAGTCTGAAGCGGAGAAATCAATTACTAATCCATTTGGCGTTATCTCTGGTGTAAATGAGAGAGCAGCTTTGCAACACTCTTCTAATTTAGCTTATTATCATCCGCTATTTGAAATTGCTTATTCTTTTAATGCAGGAGAAGTGCGTATGAGTGCATCAATGGATGCTTATCTTAATGGATATACAGATCCACGCAGGGCTGTTTATTTCACTAAAGCAGACGATGGTAATTATCACGGTGTACGCCAGGGTATCATCACAACTACATGGACTCCTTATACCGGAACCAAGATTTCTAATTTGAATATGAATATGAGTTCTACCCAGATTGTGTGGATGACTGCAGCAGAATCATTTTTTTTACGTGCAGAAGGTGCTCTTCGTGGATGGAATATGGGAGGAACTGCACAAAGTTTATATGAGCAGGGAATTGCTGCATCATTTGTAGAAAACGGACTTACAGCTACCGATGCAGCAAATTATACTGCTAATACTCCTGCTAATAATTTATTAACGCCAATTGCATTTACTGATAACAGCGGACAATCAGGTAATAATGCAGCTATACCCAGCACCATAAAGATACCCTGGGACGGAGCAGATAATTTTGAAACAAACCTGGAAAGGATTATTACACAAAAATGGATTGCATTGTATCCTGACGGACCGGAAGGATGGGCAGAATTCAGACGTACAGGATATCCTAAACTATTCCCTGTTGTAACTAATAACAGCAACGGAACAATTAATACAGTTACACAAATACGCAGAATTCCTTATCCTCAGTCTGAGTACAATAACAACAGGGCTGGTGTGCAAAGTGGTATTTCTGCTTTAGGCGGACCTGACGGAGGCGGCACTAAACTCTGGTGGGATAAAAAATAATGTATTTGAAAAAATAAATATTACAGGTATGAAAATAAAAATAATTACTCCGTTGGCGCTGTTCCTATTCATTCTTGCAATTACCGGATGTACCAAGCAGGAGGCTTTGGAAATTCAAAAGCCTTATACGTATGATGAACAATATTATGCGAATTTAAGAGCATACAAACAATCAAGTCATACACTGTGTTTTGGCTGGTATGCAGCCTATGCACCTATTGCAGGTGCCGGTGGTTATAAAGATCCCGCTTCATGGGGTGAACGCATCATGGGGTTGCCGGACAGTATGGACATTGTTTCGTTATGGATGGGTATTCCGGGTAATGACAGCAGTAAAAGTAACTATGCACCTGTTGCTTATGCTGATTTGAAATATGTTCGTAATAAGAAAGGTACCCGTTTTGTAGCCCCTACCATTACACGAATGAACCATGTGATTACTCTCAGAGATGGTACTGCATACGATTTGAGCTTAAATAAGAATGACGCAGGCATTGCAGTATATGCACAGCACTTGGTTGATCAGGTAATTGAAGGAGATATTGATGGTGTGGATCTGGACTACGAACCTGCTGGTGATTGGTTGCAAGGTGCAAACTTTACTAAGTTGGTGCAGTATATCGCTCAGTATTTTGGTCCCAAGGGAAGCATGCCAGACAAGTTGCTGATTATTGATTTCTATAGCCAGGCGCCCCCTGTAGAAACAGGTGAATATGCCAACTACTTCATTCGCCAGGCTTATTCACAGGGAACAGGTGGTATTCAAACTGCGGTAAACCTTCAAAGCTATTATAATACCGTACAGGCTGCAGTTCCGCCAGGTAAGTTTATCGTTACTGAAAACTTTGGAGATTTTTCTGCAGATGGAGGTACACCTTTTACTGAGGCTAATGGAAATCTGTATACTACTGGCGGTTCAAGAATGTATTCGTTAGAAGGAATGGCAAGATGGAACCCTACACAGGGCAAAAAAGCTGGCTTTGGTGCATTTTATTTTGACAGAGATTATTATTCAAAAGCAGGTGTTCCTTATTACAATGTGAGACGGTGTATTCAAATTGCTAACCCTGCAGCTGAGTAGGTGTTATAAAAAAACTAACTAACTAAATAATATGTATATGAAAGCAAAAATATATTTGGTATTGATTTTATCCGTGCTTGTAATTTCAAGCTGTAAAAAATCAAAGTTTGGCGACCCGGTTATTCTTGTAACGGGTACAGAAGTATCTCCAATAGTAAAATTTGCTGTTGAAAATACACCTGCACAGTATTCTGTAACAGCAACATCTACTGAAAAAGCAACGGAAGATATTGATGTTACTTTTGCATTAGATACTGCCGCTGTTACAAAGTTCAATACAGAACACAGAACGTCTTATTTTACAGTACCTTCTTCAGCAATTGATCTTGCCGGATTGTCAACTGTAATTAAAGCAGGATCGTCTGCATCAACACCGGTTTCTGTAAAAGTTATTTCCACATCTTCTTTAGTTGACGGTCGTACCTATCTGATTCCCTTGAGCATCAAGACAGTTACAGGAAATCAAATGCATGTTTTGGAATCATCGAGAACAATATTTTTAAGGGTTGCCAGAATTATCGGTTTCCCGGCGCTTTCTATGAATAATTCTACCGGAGCCACTACAGGTTCACCGGGAACAAGGGGCCGCTTCAACGCTACAGCTTTGTTTGATCCGGCTAATCCCGCCATGCTTTCGAATTTTACGTTGGAAATAAAAAATCTTGTTTATGCTTTCCGGTCAGGAGATGGCAATACGAATCCACAGCCGATACAAACCCTTATTTCCTGGTCTGGTACGGGTGGGGGATCTATCGGTTTGCGCTATGGTGAATTAGGCAATCCTAATAATTCTCTGCAGTTGATCGGCTCTCTTGGTAGTGCTTTTGCTTATGGATTTAATCCCATGCAGTGGTATACCATATCAATTACTTACGATGGCAGCAAAGGTATCATGTATGTTGATGGCAATAAGGCTGCTGAAGTATCCGGCTCAATGGTGATGGCATTTTCAGCATTGAACCTGGGACAAAACTGGGGTGGCTATGATACCCGGCAATATTTCAATGGTCGAATTTCAGAATGCCGTGTATGGAGTCGTGCATTAACACAGGGAGAAATAAAGCTGAACCTCTGTGGTGCTGATCCAAATGCTAATGGTTTGCTGGCATACTGGAAATTCAATGAAGGCTCGGGATCTATGTTCTACAATTCTGCATCATCAGGGGCTAAATATAATATGGACTGGACCAAAGTGTATTGGGATCTTAACGGGGACGATGTGTGGGATCCTGTAGCAGATAAATCACAGTACGTTACCTGGACAAATGATCTTATGAATAAATGCAGTCAATAAATTGTAATCCTAATCATAAAAATTACAAACATGTTAAGAGCCAAATATTTTATAGCAGGTATAATGATTACTTCAGTGTTTTTATCATGCACCAAAAGTGAATCATTTGACGTAAAGGGCGACCCGGAAGTTAAATTCTTTGTCAATAATCCTAACTACGGTAATGCTCCTGTGAACTCGATAAGCTATACTGTGGTAAATATTCCCAATACAGCCGGAAGCGGTTTGGTAAACCTTTCGTCAACAATACCTGCTGCGATTAAGTTTCCGGTTAATTCAACAAGAGCGGTTAGCCAGGATGTTGTAATAGGAGCTGAATTAGATAACTCTTTAATAGAGGCATATAATGCTTCTAATAATACAAGTTACAGTGCATTCCCTGCAGGTGTTTTTAATACAACCGGGTTAGTTGCCCATATGAACAAGGGTGCAAGCATATCTGCTGATTCTATCACTATTGTTTCGGATTTATCCTTGTTGAATACATTAACCGGTACTGCTTACATGGCTCCGGTAAA
>Ga0208401_100450_pt1 | contig 11015 bp, 6 predicted proteins | sample LakWasM112_LOW13_2_FD_183928 | JGI IMG/M metagenome (GOLD analysis project Ga0208401, IMG submission 183928) | Freshwater sediment methanotrophic microbial communities from Lake Washington under simulated oxygen tension - Sediment Metagenome... | ecosystem: Environmental > Aquatic > Freshwater >...
CCGAGGCGAACCAGAAGGTGCTCGTCACCACTTTCACCAAAAACCTCGCCACCGACATTGAGCAGAACCTGCGCACACTGTGCAATAGCGAGACATTCGCCAAGCTGGAGGTCCGCAATCTGGACGCCTGGGTCAATGCCTTCATGCGCAGCCGCAAGCTGGAACACCGTATCGTGTACGACCGCAAGCAGGATGCCGCCCACCAGGCATGGCAAGCGGCGTTGGCCGTGAAGGATTCGTCTCTCGACCTTCCGGACAACTTCTACGAGAGCGAACTGGAGCAAGTGGTTCTGGCGCAAGGTATCACCACGCTGGACCAGTACCGGACGGCCCGACGCACAGGGCGTGGGGTGATTTTGAGTCGTGCCAAACGCGATGCGGTATGGCCGGTGTTTGAGGAATATCGTGGGCAGCTGGCATCGCGCAAGCTCAAGGAGGTAGATGATGCTTACCGCGAGGTTGCCGATGTGCTGAGTGCTGAGGCTCAAAGCTCCAAGCCCCTCTACAGCGCCATCGTCGCAGACGAAACCCAGGATTTGGGTCCGCAGGCGCTGCGGTTGCTTCGTGCCTTGGTGCCAGCAGGTCCAAACGACCTCTTTTTTGTCGGAGATGGTCATCAGCGCATTTACAGCCGCAACAAGGCAGCGATGAGCCGCTGCGGGATCGACATCCGTGGGCGCGCAAAAAAGCTGTACCTTAACTACCGCACCACCGATGAAATTCGCCGGCAGGCTGTGGCATTGCTGGAAGGCTGTGAAATCGATGACCTCGATGATGGTCACGATGAGACCAAACGCTACAAGTCTTTGTCACACGGCCCGGCACCCACTGTTCTGAATGTGGAGGGGATTGAGGCTGCCGCAAAGCACGCCATTGAGTTTGTACGGCAATGGAACACCGCGCTGGATGACGGAGTGCCGCTGTCGTTCTGCGTCATTGCGTCCAGCGAAAAAAGCCGGGATGCCATGGCAGGTCTGATGCAGTCTGCGGGCTTGCGGTGTATCGCCATCACGGCGCAAAGCAACCATGCCGACGCCCATGATGTGGTCCATTTGGCCACTATGCACCGTGCCAAGGGGCTCGAGTTCGATTGCGTAATTGTGGTTGCACCCAAGGGTTACTTAGCCATACCCGAGGAGACCGAGACTCAGCGCAAGTTACTGTACGTAGCGTTGACCCGTGCGAAGCGGGGGGCGATGCTCCTAATTCAGGGATAGAGAGTGCGCAGAGAGCGTTCAAGTGCCACACTGCCGGCCGGCTCGAGTCAAGATGGGCTTGCGCATCGGTCCGTCTGAAAACGTCGGCGTTGTAGCGTTCACGAATCCAAGCTATTCAGGGTATCCGTAATGTCCTGAGTGGGAAATTCGCAAACAAAATCTTTCGATGGTGGTCAAAATTTCATCGGCAGACTTTACCCTCACGAACGGCTTGGGAGCTGAGTTGTTCAGTTCGGACTTCAGTTGACGGAGATGCGGTCTCCGAACTGAATGGTAAAGCGGGTCAGCGCAGCCTTCCAATCCCGGATGGGCATGGTCCACTTCTGGCTGATGTTGCGTAGGGCCAGGTAGAACAGCTTGGTCAGCGCCTCATCGCTGGGGAACGAGCCCCGGTTCTTGGTCAGCTTCCTCAGGCCCATGTTCACCGACTCGATGGCATTGGTGGTGTAGATGACCTTGCGGATTTCCGGCGGTTAGTCAAAGAACGGGATGAGTCGGCTCCAGTTCCTGCGCCAGGACTGGCCAATGGGCAGGTACTCGGCACCCCAGCGCTCCTCGAATTCCCCGAGCATCAGCTCGGCCTCCTCGGCGGTGGCGGCCGTGTAGATGCGGCGCAGGTCGGCGGCCACCTCCTTTCTTCGCTTCCAGGACACGTAGTTCAGGCTGTGGCGCACCATGTGCACGATGCACAGCTGCACCACCGCCTTGGGAAACACCGCCTCGATGGCTTCCGGGAAACCTTTGAGCCCATCCACACAGGCAATGAAGATGTCCTGCACGCCCCGGTTGCGCCATTCGGTGACGACCTGTAGCCAGAACTTGGCGCCCTCGGTCTGCGCCAGCCACAGACCCAGCACCTCCTTCTCTCCGGCCATGGTGATGCCGATGGCCAGGTACACCGCCTTGACCCGCACCGCACCCTCGCGCACCTTCACATGGATGCAGTCCAGGTAGACGATGGGGTAGATGGGTTCCAGCGGGCGGGCCTGCCAGGCCTTGACCTCAGCGGCCACGGCATCGGTCACCGAGGAAATCAGGCTGGGCGAGACCTCGGTGCCGTACATCTCTTGGAGGTGGGCCTGTATCTCGCGCACCGTCAGGCCACGGGCGTACAGCGAGATGATTTTGTCGTCGAAGCCTGCCCAGCGGGTCTGGTGCTTGGGGATGAGCTGGGGCTCGAAGCTGCCATGGCGGTCGCGGGGCACCTCAATGAGCAACTCGCCGAAATCACCCTTGAGGGTCTTCCTGCTCTTGCCGTTGCGGGTGTTGCCAGCGTGGTTGGCCACCGCTTCGTTGCGCTCATGGCCCAGGTGCTCGGTCAGCTCAGCGTCCAGGGCTCGTTCGACCAGCAGCTTGGTCAACTGCTTGAGCAGGCCGTTCTCGCCGATGAGGTCTTCAGGCTTCCTGTAGTTGGCCAGCAGGCCAGACAGCAGTTCTTCGGGTACGTCGTGTTTCTTGGTGCTCATTGTGCTTACGGACAGGCCGACTTGCGCCGGCGGTGGATTGTCCGTTTACACAAAATTCTGTACACCCTCAAGACCGCCAAAGCCGATCTGGCCGCATTCCTGAAGCGACTTTGCTTCTGGCGTTGACACGTTGGCCATCTTGTGGCCCCGCTCTGTGATCTGCTTGACCACCTCGATCTTGAATTCTTCAGGGTATCTCTGTTTACTCATGGCACCTTCTATTGGGCCTCAGGTTGGAGGCTCAAAGGTGTCTAGAAAACCCGGGGCGATTCTTTTCCTAGACTAGAATCGAGGTAACGGTCGGTCACGTATCGGCTGGAACGCCAGCGAATGGCGAACTACAACGGCAGGCGAACCTGTCTATATGCAAAGCCGGCGCTCCCGAGGCGCCGCATATAAATATTGAGTGGGTGGCGGTGCGGAACCGTCAACCCTCAGCGAGGGATTTTTCCCTCTCAAACTAGCCGAGGCATTGCGTTCCTCGCGCTTCAAATAATTACTGGCTGTTCTTGGGCCGGTAGTTTCATATGAGAGAAAATTTCTGGCGAGTTCTCGCCACGGAATTCTCTTTACTCACGCACGGCTAGTCCATCACTAAATCTCATCGGCCCGCTGCCGCGCCGATGCTTCCATGCTGGCCTTGCACTTTGCAAGCCTGTCCAATCCGCTGTCCGCTCGGATAGCGTAGTCCTTCTTATTCAATTCAACTCGTTTTTAGTGCGATCGGCCGTTTGTCGTGCGGCAAATAATTTTTCGACTCTCCCTTTTTAGCTTTCTCCATTTTTTGTTTAAGGAGTATATTTTATGGGTGCTGATAAATCATATTTTTCGGATCCTGGTAAGAATTTTGAGTTAATAGCAACGCTGGAGCAAAAAGTGACCTACCAACTGACGGCAAAAATTGATGATGAAGTCGTCGAGGTTGGCGGAGCATTGGCAGAGCTGAAATTTGGTGAAATGAATTCGTTAGCCTCAGCTCTGAAAAATATGCTGACCAGCGCGCGTCTATGTGAGCCTGAGCTGTTGTTGATTGAATCTTCTGCACTTAGTAAACCTGGTGGTTCACTACTGCAGTCGCGCTTGTGTTGTTATGCGGAGGAAGGAGATTTTGATCGAGTCAAGGCAGGTCTTCTTATTAGGGCGACGCTGCAGAAAATGCTGGGGCGCTCTGCGCAAAATGATCCTAACTATCTAGACGACACACAATTTTCAGAAGAGGAGAGGGAGTGCGTGCAAACTGTTGTTCAGGATGCATTGAGAAGCCTGGCAAACAGAAAGATCAAGGCTCCTATCCACGTTAATTTCTGCGGTTCAAATATCTGTTTGGAGGGAAAGTTTGCGCCACGGGCGAACATGGCTGTTTATGAACCGAAGCAGATTTCCCTTTTTGGTAGGATGCTTGGATTCGACACGGGTAGAAAAATCCTGCTGATGCAGATAGAGAGAAAGGTTGTAGATATCCACTATCTTGAGGATGAGCTTCCCCTTGTGCAGGTTGCCGAATTGGCTCAGCTCGGCTCAGAGACGCACGTTCGAGCGCGACAAACACTAGATCATCTGGGTCGTGAAGTTCTTTGTTATTCTTGCTTTGCGGAGCCCCGCGCGGTAGCTTAGTATTTTTGTGACTACGTGGTCAGCTTGCTTTGGTTGGCTGACCACGATAACGCCAAAGAAATAAGAAAAATTAGCATAAATTCATGACTTGAGCGAACAGATCCTGTGCCTCTGAGTCCAATCGCCGCACAGCGATCAATAATGCTTGCTAGCGGAAATCCACGCCGAACTGGATCCACTTGAAGTTTAATGCCTTCGAGCTTCAATGTTTGTGTTGTAATTAATTGGAGTGAATTGTCGTCAGCGAATTTTTGTAGAGTCAATTCCCGGGAATTCGTGAAAAGTCGGAGACTATCATTTTCAAGCTTCCAGCAGTTAATGACTTGTTTCATGAATTCAAAATGCTCTTTCTTCCACAAAAGCACCTGCCGAGAAGGACCAACGTAGGTGCTGATTTCCTCGCCAGCGTACGGGAAACTGGAGGATAGGGACTCATCCCACTTCACTAATTCTGTATGTCGTACCAGTTCAGCCCAGCGTGTCGGTTGAATGCCAGAAAGCCAGTCAAGTGGGTGCGATCCTGATTTTTTTCTTGAAACTATGTGGCCCGTTTCGATCAATAAATTCTCTAGATGCTTTGCATTTTGGTCTGAGATATTTGTCGCCAACTGAGCGATGCCGAAATTTCTTCGCAGAACAAGCATCCGAACAAATTTGAGGGCCTCCGTAGCTGTGAGAGGACTTGTGGTAGTCGTGACAGAGTCTTGTTCAAATGTGCTTAAGTAGTCATGGATTAACGTGATCCTGTTAAGGTCAATCAACTTTTCCTGAAGATATTTGGACCTATCCTGTTGAGTGAATTTCTGAAGCTGAACGGAGCGGTTTGCCAAATTCGGAAAGTAATGTATGTAACTCCGAAATGTTGTGCTTGGTTGTGCATGACCCAGTAGTCGGGCGACAGCCCACGAACAGCGGCGTGTTGATTCCTCACTTCCCAGTACGAGGCGCCGCGCATTCTGGTGTGCGGCGCTGCCGATATCAAACGGATTCAAATTCGTACTGAGGCCCAAGAGATCAGCCACCCTGTTCGCAAACGTATGTCGGTTGTGATGCGGGCTGAGTTGATCGTTGCGGGTTACCTGTTGAATGACAGTACCAATTCTTCTGAGCAGTCCTCGCCGCGCTTCCAAACCATCTAGCCCAAACTCGGTCGGGAAGAGTTCGTCTTTGTCATGCAAGATAGGGGTGGCTTGCCGTACCAAGAACCATTGCTCGATGATTGACCGCTCGTGCGCCGTCAAGCGAAAGAGGAGTGGAATTTGGCGACGGCTTGCTGGCGATTTCAGCCGGCGCAAATGATTGCTCCGAACCATGAGCACCACACAGTCCGGCGCCGGCTCCGTCCAGTCAGATCGCAACAGACATGCGGCCTCCATCCCGCGCAAGCCGAATCGGTACATCAACAGATTGATGAACGCGCATTGAAGATCGCCCACGGATGCTTGGGCTGGAATGGGCGCAAGACAAGCATTGATGCGGAGGTACTCCAGCTCTGTGATGCAGCCAGCGGATACCAACAAGCTGGGCCCATCTGAAAAAATTTCTGACCAATCTGGGTTTTCGACTCCGAACGCAGCGTTTATCGTTTGGTGGAAGTCCTTCAGGCACTGGAGGGCTAGGTGGAGGGTCTTGTAGCCATTCCTTGTTACCTCTGAGCCGGACTCTGGTGACGACTCGGTTGGATCTGGAATGCTCGAACGCGCGTCCATCAAACGAAGGTAGAAATCTGTGACATCTTCTTCTTCGCACGCCAGGAGATCGTGGTCGAAACCGACGGCCAGAAAGCACAGTGACAAGCTGCTGAAATATCTGTCGACAGAACTGACGCGAAGAAGGGTGCCCTTGCGGGTGCTTCTACGTAAGAGGTGCCGCACCCACTCCACCAGGAGAAGGCAACTTCTACCGGCGGACCCTCGGTATTGATCCAGCGCTCAAAGTGCCGCGTCCATATTTCTGCGGCCAATCCCACCAGCGGTAGCGGCGGCGTGTTTTCTGAATATCGTCCGCACCTCGCCGAATAGCTTCTTGCTTGCCTCCTGTGAGATGGCGGGATCTGGCATTCCGGTTGGTGGCGAATGGTCTGCCGTATCTCTGTCAACCAGAGCGGATAGATGAACTTCATGCTGGTCTGGAGATATCCTGGGTGGGCCTTGCTCGTCCTCGAAAATTTCCGAGCCGCTCTCCGTTTCGGATGCTTTGAATGTTCCGAAATCACCGGCCGCACCGTGCCGCAGTCTGATCCAGTCGCGATGCGGCAATCCGACGGATTGGAGGTCGCCATTCAGATAGGCCGTAAGTGAGGCGGGGAACTCCAGAAGGTTTGCTTGATGGACCAGTTGCGCGATTTCAGAGATCGTTGCAGTGGCGGTGTTTATGTGCGGGGCCAGCAGCCCGATCTCTTTGCAGAGCTTTTGCCACTCAACGGGAGGACTGCTCTTGCCCATGTCCAGGCCACGTTTTGTCGTACTGGCGCGGGCAAGGAAGTTCGCTGCGGCAACACTGATGGGGTAGCGTTTGACGGCGCAGCCCGAATCGATGTCCAAGTCAGGGGAATACTCCAGATAGTAGGATTGATCGAAATGCACAAGCCGAAAATTCTTGGCCACGAGCAGGTCTCGGAGCAGTGGAGGCTCTGTCACCCTAGACTCAAGAACGGTGAGCGCCGTGCCATAGAAAAGACATTCGCGAAGCGAGGTGCGGGAGAGCTCCATCGCTTCAAGGATGGGCTGCAGAGCATGAAGTGCCGCCGCTACCTTTTGGCGGCTGCCGATAGCTTGGTGCGAGAGCAACGTGCGCTCCTCCAAGGCCGGCAGGTAGCGCTTTTTGAGACGTGGTCGAGTCCCATCCGCGCACCAGCGTTGACGAATCCAATCCTGAAGCGCTTCGTATCGAAGGGAGCCGAGTGCTCGCGGGGTGCCCGAGTCGTTGAGCAGCATGCGTTGGCTCAGCATCTCCCACTCGTCGGCTGAGATTGAATCGACAGGGCGCTCGCCAACAAAACGAAGAATCTCACTTTGTGCTTCAGTCAGTGCGTCAGCGTGGCGTTTCGCGCGTCGAGTCTCACGGGCCGCTCTGCCGAATTGCGCACCCTCTTCAAGGCATGTCTTGCCAGGCGTCAGGTCGGGAAAATCAAGGGGCGTGGTGTCCCAGCTAGGCGTTTGAGGTGGGGCAAACTGAAGCGCGGCGAAGAGCTGTTCAAGGGCCGGGCGGATAGCCTCCAAATCCTGAAGCCTCAGCCGTGCCGAGAACCGTCCGTATGTAGCCGTTCCTCCTTCTGCATGTCCGAGGAGGCCGTCGATGATCTCGGGGTCTTGACCCAATCGGCGAAGGCTCGTGCTGGTCCGATGTCGGAACAGATTCCACGGCAACGGCCAGGAGAAGACCTCCATCGAGTCCAGCGTCACTTCAGATACTTCGAACCAGCGCAGGCTATTCCGTGCAGGGTCTTCTCTGAGGAAGAAAAGTGCTGGCATCGCGGTACTGGCTGCACCCGCAGATAGAGCCTGCAGCTCTTGAGAGAGAGGGGGATCCTGGCTGCTGAGGGAGGAGGCGAGGCGACGAAGGTGGGGCAGGTAGAAGTCTCGGAAGAGCCGGACCAACTCGCTGGGGAGAACCACCATCCGGCCGTCATGACGTTGGGAGGCCACTTTGTCCACGACGAAGAAATACTTTTCTTGCCAGTCGACTTGCCCGAAGGACTCCAATGGGCTGGACACCGGACGAATTGCAGTCGCCGCAAGTATTGCGGCGGTCATATAGACCGTCACCGCGTTGTGGTGGACTAGCCAGTTCTCGGCCGGGCCTGCCGCCAGACTGCCAATGTGCTGACGTACACGTGCAATTTCTTCGCGCAGCAATGGGTCAAGCGGGCTCAGTTCACTGCCGGCGATGTTTTCTTGTGCTTGCGCGTTCAGTGGGAACAACGGAGGTGGCGCGAGACCCGCAGCGGTTATTCCTCGGTGGACTTCTGCTGTCTGAAAAGCTGCATAGGCACAAGATCCCGGCAAACCACTTCGCGAGCTGCTCGCAAGCAGGCGACCGAGTACGGGGTCACCGGTTGCCTCGAAAACGCCTTGCTCAAGGACGTGTGCGAGCATGCCTGAGCGAACGCGTTCAAGGCCGGGCGTGTGTTTGCACATGTCGTTGAACATTGCCTCCGGCGAATTGTGGGCCGGTGACGACGGCCAAAGATCCAGGAGTGCGCGTGCCGACAGGCGCCCCGAGCCGTGCTGAGAAATAATCGCCGCAACCTCGTCTGGAAGCTGCACTTGAAGTTGGCCAGCGAGGGGTTCCAGCCACTGCGATGTCGCAGACGAAGCCTTCCATCCCCTCGGATGCCGGGGGGCGAGTTTCTGCAACGTCAGGGTGTCGGGGTCGATGCTCCAGTCCGGCCCACATTGACTGGAAAAGGAGATGTCGGTCGCTGCCATCCGAACGGATTTGGCCGTGTAGACAGCAATCCAAATGAATGCGCCCAAGAGGCGAAAACTTTCGGGTGCATCTCGCGCGATTGCAGCCTGCCACCAGTTTTCCAGACAAGCCCGTTCAAACTGATTGAGCCGGTTGGTGCTGAACGGCAGGAATTGCTGGTCCTCGATGGTGGCAAGAAGGACGCCACGTGCTTCATGTTCCTGCGCCACCGGATTGAGGTGCTCATCAATAGTTGTTTCCCAGCATTCGGTCCCATCGCCGCCGTCCTGGTCAATGGCGCTACCTGTGATGGGCTGGGGATCTTCCGCCAAAATTTCGCCCGACGAAAACACAATCGGCTGTTTACTTTGGGAGGATGAACCCCAAAGATGCTCGCGACTGGATGAAAGGCGGGCAAGTTGAGAAAATACACCCGTCGCTGACTGCATTTCGGCACGACCAGCCCGAATGGGATCAGATTCGCAGTAGCTGCGCAGTGTTTTCAGCAGTTTGATGCGAGCGCTCATGCCGACCGCCTTGTTGGCCTCCTGCTCTAGCTTGCGGGTCAAAGTTTTCGCCTCCAAGGCCAGATGCTGTCTATATATAGAGGCTGATCCACTGGGTGGGTGAAGCCTTGAGAACAGCTCTCGCCAATCCCAGTCGCCGGACACTGCTTGGCGCAGGCTCCACGCCACTTCGATGACCCGTTTGTCGGGCTCAGAGCCTTCATAAATGGCTGATACGTACTGGATAAAAATCCAAGTCCGAAGTGTCTCCAATCGGAGTTGGGCGGTGGGGTCAGGGTGATAGGCCCTGGGCACGCACAGTGCGAGGAGGGAAAATTCGCGCAGCGTGCCGCGTGCGAGCTGCGCTGCCACCCGTTGGGCCGGAGGCAAATATGGATACAGCCGGGCAACCGTGGGAGACGCTGCCAGCGATTCCATCAACCGGCACAACTCAGCACCCGACTCGGATTCGTCTGCCCATGATGATGCAATCTTCAACGGTACGGGCTGGCGCAAGTACTCAATGATTGATCCGACGTACTCAGGATTGATGCCGGTTTTTGATGCATCAAGAACCGCAAGCAGCGGACGAGTCAGCCTTAGTCGGCTAGCCCATTCAAGCAAAGGATGCAGCGACGCTGGAAGCCCAAAGGTCTCAAAAGTCTGTCCGTCCTGACCGCCGAAAATCCAGGGTCCGTTGTCCATGAGGTCTCAATCGTTGAAATGCGTCGCGTCCTGCACCGACCGGAATCGTCAAAATTCCATGTGCATTCAACGTTTTACATCATTTCTAGCCAATTGAAAACGTAAGATATGTTCTCATCAGCCTAGAGCTCATAACCATCCTTCTCGCGCAACCAATCAGCAAACGCCCACTTCTGTGGGCGTTTTGCATTTCTGGCTTATAAATTCCTAGCTCAGATGAAGCAGCGCCCGTCGGGCCTGCTTGATAGGCCAGAATCGGCGCTGTATGCCTGACACCGCTGCGGCCCCACGCTTTCCTGTCCAGCCTGGCCTGATCGCCTTGCACGGTAACCGTGCCGAATGGCTGGCCGACGCGGTCCTCGAATGGCTTTCGCAGCACCCGCTCGCGCCGCTTGAATCCGAAATCGTGCTGGTACAAAGCAACGGCGTGGCCGAGTGGTTCAAGATGGCGCTGGCCGGGCGCGCCGGGGTGTGCGCGGCGGCGCAGGTCGAGCTGCCGGCGCGTTTTTTGTGGCGCAGTTACCGCCAGGTGCTGGGCCCGGCCGCGGTGCCGCCGCGCTCGGCGGTGGACAAAACGGCGCTGATCTGGCGCCTGCTGCAGCAGCTCCCTGACTTGGTTGCGCAGCCTGGCTTCGAGCCGGTGGCCGGGTTTCTTCGCGCTGGCGAACCCGATCGGTTGTGGCAGCTCGCCGGGCGGTTCGCGGATTTGTTTGATCAGTACCAGGTCTATCGCCCCGACTGGCTGGGCGATTGGGCACAGGGCCACGACAGGCTGGCACGCGGCCAGAGCGTTGCGCTGCCAGTGCCTCCTGAGCAGCTCTGGCAGCCTTTGCTCTGGCGTGCCGTGCTGGGCGGCTTGGGCGAAGCGGAGCGCGCCGCCATTCGGCCGCAGATTCACCAACGGGCGCTGGCCGCGCTGCGCGCTGGCGAGCCCCTGGCCGCGGCGCTGCCGCGCCGTGTGGTGCTGTTCGGCATGACCCATTTGCCGCTGCCAGTGCTCGAACTCCTGGCAGACCTGTCGCGCTACAGCCAGGTGCTGATGGCCATCCCCAACCCCTGCCGCTTTCACTGGGCCGACGCCATTGACGGTCGCGAGC
>Ga0208401_100452_pt1 | contig 10967 bp, 5 predicted proteins | sample LakWasM112_LOW13_2_FD_183928 | JGI IMG/M metagenome (GOLD analysis project Ga0208401, IMG submission 183928) | Freshwater sediment methanotrophic microbial communities from Lake Washington under simulated oxygen tension - Sediment Metagenome... | ecosystem: Environmental > Aquatic > Freshwater >...
CTACCTCACTGCCAAAACAGATAAGTCGGCCATCAAAGCATCTTTCATTGGTATTTTATTAACCGTTCCCATCTGGACAATGTTTATGTTCATCGGCACGGCATTATTTGTTTTTTATCAACAACAGGGTCTGCCTGAAGGAATGAAAGCAGAAGCTGCTTTCCCGCATTTCATTATGACGCAATTACCCATCGGAGTAGTTGGTTTCATTGTAGCTGCGTTGATATCGGCAGCTATCTGCAGTTTAAGTGCCGATTTAAATTCACTGGCTGCAGTGGGAGTGGAAGATTATTATAAGAAGATCGTACGCAACAAGGCTGATAAACAATACCTGCGTGCAAGCAAAACATTTGTTCTTATCTCAGGATTAATTTCCATTGGTATCGGTGCATTGTATTTAAATACTGGCAATGAAGGTGTGCTGGGAGTGGTGTTTACACTGTATGCAATTTTCTCCGGCGGTATTGTTGGTATCTTTTTACTGGGTTTGTTCAGCGCACGTACCAACAGGCAGGGAATCAATATCGGTATCATTGTCTGCATCCTGTTTACAGCTTATGCATTGCTTACATCAACGCCCATTGGTGTAAAAAATCCAAAACTGCTTGTTGATTTCGGTAAATTTAATTTCACACATCACAAACTGATGCTGGGTGTTTACAGTCACCTCATTGTAATTGTGGTGGGATATATCGCCAGTTTATTTTTTCCAAAGCCTGTATTAGAACCAAACCTCTTATACAGCAGCTGGAAAAAGAACAGGCATCAATAAAATTGATATGATACGAACTTCCGTTTTTTATGGCATCTGGGTTGCATCGCAATCCTTTCATCGTTCTGTTCTTACAGCAGCACTTTTTCTTTGCGTCTTTGTGTCTTCGTGGCAACCGGCCAATGCACAACTTAACACCGATAATCAATACAGCAAGCCTTTAAAAGAAGTATTGAACGATGTGCAAAAGAAATACGGTGTAACCATTAAGTATGCTGACAGTATGGTGCTGAATAAAAAAGTAACGTATGCAGAATGGAAGTACCGTCCCGATGTGGAGGTAACGCTGAATAATATTTTAACACCACTTGAACTGAAAGTAAAAAAAGAAAAAGAAAAGCAATACAAACTCAGTGTGTATGAGTATTACCGCTGGCCTGTAGAAGAGGGCTGGGCTGAGCTTGATCGCATCGCTTCACAATACAAAACAATCGATGAATGGGAAAAACGGAAACAGGATTTAAAACAATGTATGCTGGAAGCATTACAGCTATCCAGGCTTCCTGCATCGCCCAACACTAAACCCAACATCACTGCAAAGCGGATCTATGATGGATATACGGTAGAAAATATCGCCATTGAAATTTTACCCGGCGTCTGGATCAATGGTTCTTTATACAAGCCATTAAAGTATAAAGGAAAAATTCCGGTCATTTTAAATCCCGATGGTCATTGGGAAAAGCAACGTTACAGGCCCGATTGCCAGTACCGATGTGCAGCATTGGCAAAGATGGGTGCAATGGCTTTCAGTTATGATCTGTTTGCCTGGGGCGAATCTTTACTGCAGTTTAAATTCGAAGATCACCGCAGAAGTTTATCTATGACCATCCAGTCATTGGGAAGTATTCGAATTCTCGATTACTTATTGGCACAGAAAGATGCAGATACAAATCGTGTAGCAATGACAGGTGGTTCAGGAGCAGGAAGTCATACGGTTTTAATGACGGCTCTTGATAACCGGATTAAATTTTCTGCCCCGGTTGTGGCAATCTCTTCCTATTTCTATGGTGGTTGCCCCTGCGAAAGCGGCATGGATATTCACAGTTGCGGAAGCCGTACCGATAATGTAGAGATAGCGGCAATGGCAGCGCCACGTCCGCAGTTGCTGGTAAGCGATGGAGGCGACTGGACAGATAAAATGCCGGAACATGATTTTTTGTATCTGCAAAAAATGTACGACTGGTATGGAAAGAAAGAAAATGTAACGAATGTCCACCTGCCATTGGACAAACACGATTTCGGAATTACAAAACGCACTCCGGTATATGAGTTTATGGCAAAACATCTTGGTTTAAATTTAAAAGCCATCCAGGATGCAACCGGTAAAATAGATGAGTCGAAAATCACCATTGAACCGGAGAAGAATATGTATGTATTTGGTGATAACGGTGAAAATCTTCCTGCACATGCTGTAAAGGGATTTGAAAATTTAGAACGTGTATTTGCAGAAGAAATAGAAAAGGCAAGAACCAATCAACGTTATAAAGTCGGTTTGATTGACCTGATGTTGCTTAAACGTCAGAAGTTGGGAGCCATTACCTTAACTGCCCAGCTGAAAGCCGATGGAGTGGAGGTGGACATGGGGGGATTGGGTACACGCCCAACTTTCGATAACCAGTTATTGACTGATAGTGTACGTAATCAATTCATCAAAACAGCAAAAGAAAATAAAGTTGAAATATTCAGTTTGGCCATGACGGGCTATTATGCACAATCCTTTTGCGGAAGAACAGAATATATCCGCAGTATTGAGGATTGCATTAAGACAATGAAACTGATGAACGTAAAAGTGGCCTTTCTTCCGTTAGGGGTTCAATGCGATATGAAAAAGAATCCGGCAGTACGGGATTCTGTGATTGCCCGTTTGAAAGTGGCCGGTAAAATGGCTGAACAGGCAGGTGTTGTTATTGGTATTGAAACATCGCTCAGTGCAAAAGAAGAAGTACAGTTACTGAAAGAAATCGGTTCGCCGGCCATTAAAATTTATTTCAACTTTTCTAACCCGTTAAAAGAAGGAAGAGACCTGATTACGGAAATAAAGATATTGGGGAAGGATCGTATCTGCATGATTCATGCAACCAATAAGGACAGTGTGTGGTTACAGAACGATCCGCAGATTGACATGTATAAAGTGAAGAAAACGCTGGACGAAATCGGCTGGACCGGCTGGCTGGTTATTGAACGGAGCCGTGATGCAAAGAAACCTTCCGATACAAAGTATAATTATGGAGCAAATGCGGCGTATTTGAAGAAGGTGTTCCAGGAATAGTTTTGCTGCCTTTAAATAGTAAGATTGTCCATCTTTTTAGCGATTACATACATTTTTCAGGGTGGGCTCTTTGGGTACATTTAATGGCTGATTCCTTGTTTTTTCAGCCTAACTTGAATGTATAACTGTTGCGAATGAAACGATTGCCTTTTTGCCAGCTGGCAGTATTGCTTTTCCTGAATCTTTCTGCATGGGCAGCCGATATCTATGTTTCTCCCGCAGGTTCCGATACAAACGACGGTTCAAAAGAAAAACCTTTTGCCACGCTTAACAGGGCTTTGCACAAAGCAAGGGATTTGCGGCGTGTAAACGATCCTTCTGTTGCACAGGGTATCCATATCATTTTAAGTGGCGGTACCTACCAGATTTTGGAAACGATTGTCATTCGTCCGGAAGATAGCGGCTCCCGTGAAAGCTCCACCTTTATTGAAGCTGCCCCCAATGAAAAGCCAGTGTTGAGCGGGGGGGTGCCAATCAGCAACTGGAAAAGAGTAACGGCAAACGTCAATGGTTTGCAAAAGAACGTACAACCAAATATATGGGTGGCCGATGTGCCGATGGTAAACGGCAACATTTTTAATTTCCGTCAACTATGGGTGAATGATGTAAAAGCAGTGCGGGCAAAATCTTCTAACGGAGATGTCCTGCTGCGTATTTTAAACTGGAACAAAGCTGAAGCAGCTTGTGTAATTCCAACGTTATTGTTTCCCAACTTAGATAAAGCAAACGGGCTGGAATTATTTATTCATCAATGGTGGGAAATTGCCAACCTGCGGGTAAAGAAAGTACAGGTGATGGGCGACAGTACAAAGTTGTTTTTTCATCAGCCCGAAAGTAAAATTCAAAACGAGCATCCATGGCCTGCGCCGTGGATCAGTACGGAAACAGGTAACTCTGCTTTTTATTTAACCAATGCTATTCAATTTTTAGATGAACCGGGTGAGTGGTTTTTGGATGTTGCCAATAAAAAGATTTATTACTGGCCACGCAACAATGAAAATTTATCAACTGCGAAAGTAGTCGCTCCATTTACAGAAACATTGATTCGTGTTGAAGGAACAATTGATGATCCGGTTGATAATTTAGTAATTGATGGCATTTCTTTTCAACATACAGGTTGGTTGCGTCCATCACTGCATGGACATGTGCCGCACCAGGTGGGATTGTACATGACGGAAGCTTACCGTTTGAGACCGGCTGGTACAAAAGCAAAACCGGGGTTGGATAACCAGGCGTGGATTGGCCGTGAGGAAGCAGCGGTTGAAATGAGTTATGCTGTGCGTACGAGAATTAAGAATTGTTCTTTTCTTCATTTAGCTGCAACAGGAATTGATCTCAGGAAAGGCGTGAAGGACAACATGACCAAGAATAACCTGTTCAGCGATATTGGTGGTACGGCAATCCTCGCCGGTAATTATGGTGATGAGGGAAGAGAAATTCATTTGCCGTTTAACCCCAAAGATGAAAGAGAGAAATGCGATATATTGTTTATTGAAAACAATTTCATCACCAATGCTACGAACGAAGATTGGGGCACAGTTGGTATTGGCTGTGGTTTTGTAAGCAGAACAAGTATCCGTCACAATGAAATTGAAAATGTGTCGTACAGCGGTATCAGTCTGGGTTGGGGTTGGTCGCCGGAAGAAAATATGATGAAGAACAACCGCATCGTTGCCAACAAAATTCATCACTATGGCAAATGGAATTACGATTGCGCCGGTATTTATACCTTAAGTGCACAGCCCGGTTCTGTTATTGAAGACAATTACATCGACAGCATTTACAAATCGCCCATTGCACATTTACCCTCGCACTGGTTTTATATTTACAATGATGAAGGTTCTTCACACTTCACGGTGAAAAATAACTGGACTCCGTCACAAAAGTATTTACAGAATGCCAATGGTCCGGGTAATGTGTGGAGCAACAATGGTCCGCAGGTGCACGACAGTGTAAAACAAAATGCCGGACTTGAAAAACGTTTTCAATACTTAACAGCAAACAGAACGCCGAAGGTTGGTATCATTAACGAAGAACATAACGAAGTAATTGAGTTAGTAGTGAAGGAAGGACAAACACTGGATGTCGCCAAACTCAAACAGGTACTTGCACAAAACAATATGGACAGCAACGCCATTTATCAATGGCAGAATCATTATGTGATTTTTGATAAGGTGCAGGACATTGCTGTGATGCAGGGCCGTTTGCAGAATCGTTTTCCTGAAACAGAAGTACGGGTTTATCACGATCTGTTTTATGAATACAGCAAGAAGAAACATTGCAACGATAAAACCGTAGCAAAGGAGTGGGAGCATATTATTCTTACCGCCAATCTTGTTGCAGATAAAAAACTACAGCAGGAATATCTCGACTATCACGCTACACAATTTCAAAAATGGCCGGAAATTTCAAAAGGTTTCTGCAATGCAGACTTTCAGCAACTGTTGTTGTTCAGAAACGGAAGACAGTTGATGTTAATCATCAGTATTCCAAAAGGTGAAAGCCTGGATAAGCTCAACCCAAGAACAACAGAGAATAATCCAAGAGTGGGTGAGTGGAACAGGATCATGAAAAAATACCAGGAGGGAATTAAAGGAACAAAGCCGGGAGAGACTTGGGTGTTTTTGGAAAAGTTATAAGTACTAAGTATTAAGTTATAAGTAAAACAGAAAGAATGTTGACTATCGGAATTTTAGGTGTTGGTGAAGGGCGCAGTACCATGAGTGCAGCATTGCAAAGTAAAAAGCTGCACCTCAAAACCATTTGCGACCGCAACGAAGAGTTGTGTAAACAACGCTGCAAGGAATTTGATTTTGCAAACTATACAACCAATTATGAAGATCTGCTGAATGATGCAGAGATCGACATCATTGCTATTTATACCCCCGATCATTTGCACGCCGATCATATCAAACAGGCATTGCTGCATGGCAAGCATGTGGTGTGCACGAAACCGTTTATTGATGATCTGAGCAGGGCAAAAGAATTATTTGAGATTCAAAAGCAAACAGGCAAGAAAGTATTTGTTGGGCAAAGCTCACGTTTCTTTGAACCATACAAACGTCAGCGTAAAGATTTTGAAGCAGGAGAGATCGGCGAACTCATCACCATCGAAAGTCATTACAATGCGGATCATCGTTGGTTCCTCGAAAAGAAATGGGCGTTGGAAGATTCATTCAAATGGTTGTATGGCGGTTTAAGTCATCCTGTTGATTTTATCCGTTGGTATTTGCCCAACATTGAAGAAGTGATGGGCTATGGAATGATCAGTGCAAACGGTAAAGCCGCCGGTTTAAAAAATGAAGACACGATGCACTTCATCTTCAAAGCAACTGATGGACGTATTGCAAGAGTAAGTGGCACTTACACCAGTCCAACACAACCAACAAAACGTGATAGCGGCATGAGCTGTGTGCTGCGAGGAACAGAAGGAGCAAGCCAGGCCGATTATCATGAGCTACGTTATGCGATTACCGATAAAACAGGTGAGGAGCGCATTGTGCATTGGGGTGATGCAAAGCTGAAATACTTTTTCCGTTTCGAAGGACAAAGTCATCATGCAGGTGAGTATCAAAACTACCTGGAATACTTTGTTGATTCAATTGAACAAGACTTTACGGCTTATCCTGATATGAAAGAAGGAATCGGCACAGTGGCGTTACTGCAGGCAATGGATAAAACATTGAAGACAGGTGCGCCGGTGAAAGTGAAAGACATTTGTCTGAACCATGATTTGTTGGATTTGTGGGATTAGCAGGAATTAAATCTTATAAATCAAATAATCCCAAAAATCCCGGTTCAGACAATTGGCGAATAAAGAACAAAGCGATGAAGTGAGTGACACAACGAAGATGCCATAAGTGCAAAAGCTGGAAACAAAAAGAAATGAATAAAATTTACGATAAACTTACACAACTTGACTTTGCCATCGTCGCAATTTATCTAATTGCGCTGCTGGTAATTGGTTATGTTGCCAGTTTCCGCAATAAGAAAAAAGATGAAACACTTTTCATGGCGGGCAACTCACTCAACTGGTACAATATCGGTTTCAACATGTGGGGTACAAATGTGGGCCCCTCATCTTTACTTGCATTTGCAAGCATTGGGTTTTCTGCAGGCATCGTTGGCGGAAATTTTGAATGGTATGCATTTGTGTTTCTCTTGTTACTGGCAATGGTATTTGCGCCACGTTATATTGCAAGTAAGGTAACCACCATGCCCGAGTTTATGGGTAAACGTTATGGCAAAAGCACGCAGGATATTTTAGCAGGCTATGCGCTCATCAAAATTCTCATCAGCTGGCTGAGTTTAGGTTTATTCAGCGGAGGAATTTTAGTGCGACAAATTTTAGGCATCCCCATGTGGCAATCAACAATTGTGTTGGTCGCATTCTCCGGTTTGTTTACGTACATGGGCGGGTTAAAAGCAATTGCAAAGGTGAATGTATTCCAGATGATCCTGTTGATCATTGTTTCGCTTGCATTGACTTTTATTGGTTTGCAAAAGCTTGGTGGCATTACTGCATTGATTGACAAAACACCAGGCCATTTCTGGAATTTAATTCATCCTGCATCCGATCCCGGTTATCCATGGCATGCATTGTTGCTCGGTTATCCTGTATCGGCCGTTGCATTTTTCTGTACCGATCAAAGTATGGTGCAAAGTGTGTTGGGTGCAAAGAATTTAAAACAGGGACAGCTTGGTGTAAACTTTATCGGTTGGTTGAAAGTATTGGCATTGCCCATGTTTATTCTGCCGGGCATTTTGTGTTTTGCTTTATATCCCAATCTTGCTGATGATAAACTGGCTTACATGACAATGGTCACCAATTTATTTCCTGCGGGTTTAAATGGCTTGGTGATTTGTGTGTTGATCGCTGTGCTGGTTGCAACCATTGGTTCTTCGTTAAATGCATTGAGCACCGTGTTTACAAAAGATATTTATGTCAACAACATAAATCCGCAGGCAACAGTGAAGCAACAGATCAATGTTGGTCGCTATACGGTTATTGCAGGTTGTGTAATGGCTGTGCTGATGGCGATTGCATTTGACAACATCAAAGGAAAAACGCTGTTCGATATTTTTCAATCGATTTTAGGTTACCTCGCACCACCATTGGCGGTAACATTTTTACTGAGTGTTTTCTGGAAACGTACAACCAAGCTTGCGGTGAACATCATTTTATCAGCAGGCTCTGCTTTCAGTTTGTTTGTAGGTATGCTCAATCTCTGGATCTTACCTCCTGATGCAAAGACGGGTGAAAACACCTGGTGGCCTCATTACTTCCTGATTTCATTTTACATTTTTGTTATCCTGTTTGCAGCAGCCATCATCATTTCATTGGTTGATAAAAACAAAGTAACGGCAGCCATCGAAACAGCGCCTTTACCAAAAACCGACAGACAGGTAAAAATTCTGTTTGTGTTACTGGGACTTGTAATATTATCTCTTTACATCATTTTTAACGGACATTAAATAAACATATGGAACTTAAAAAAGGAAGTTTAAAAAGTACGATTGCTGTATCGCTCACAAATTACCTGGATGCCGGCGCAATTGTGGCAGGTGCAAGCGGGTTAACACTTTGGCAAAATTACCTTGGTCTTAACGAAGGGCATCTCGGTTGGTTAAATGCGATAAGTGCCAACTGCTTCGGTGCAGCTATTGGTGCTATTTTCGGAGGTTTTCTGGCCGACAAATACGGACGAAAAACCATTTATACCTACAATATGCTTGTGTATATGCTGGGGATTGCCATTATCATGTTCACCGTTAATTTTCCCATGCTGTTGATTGGTTTCCTCGTTACAGGTATTTCAGTGGGCGTGGGTGTTCCTGCATCATGGACATACATTTCCGAAAATTCAGAAGTGGGTAACCGTGGAAAGAATATGGGTATTTCACAGTTTGCGTGGGGAGTTGGTCCAATGATTATTTTACTTTTAGGAATGCTCCTTGCCCCCGGCAAAGCTGATGCTTCAGCCGGTGTTTTATTTGAGTATGTGCAAAAAATCGCTGCTTTCATTATTGGTAACGATGCAAGCGTTGAAGCCATCAATGTGTTCAGCAGCCGTATTATTTTCGGATCTTTGTTTGTGGTGGCATTTATCGCATGGACCTTGCAACGCAAGCTCAATGAATCGAAAGACTGGGAAGAAGCAAAAAAAATGCAGACTAAGGAAAAACAACCGGGCGTTTTTGCATCGTTTGGTACTCTTTTTACCAACAAAGTAAATATCCGCACCATGCTTTTCCTGGCAGGCATTTACATTAGCTGGAATATGGTGGCTTCGGTAATGGGTTTCTTTCAACAACATATTTATGAAACCGCAGGTGGTCTTTCCAATGGGGAGGCCAATATGATTTCGGCAGTACAATGGATTGTGATTATTGCAGTAACGTATTTTGGCTTTGCCATGCTGGTTGATAAAGTCAGTCAACGCTGGCTCTATGTTTTCGGTACATCAATAGGTATAGTGGCTTGGGGTATTCTTATTTTTATAGGGATAAAAAATCATGTAGCACTATGGACGTTCACCATCCTTTGGGGCATACATGCAGGAATAAGCGTACAGGCATTTTATGCGCTTTGGGCTTCAGAACTTTTTCCTGCTAAATACCGGGCAGCCGCTCAGGGTATTATGTTCTTTGCAGTTAGAAGCGTCGCAGCCGTCTGGGGATTGGGTTTTGTTCATATTTATGGTGAAAACGGGGAAGGATTTTACACCGCTGCCTACATTATGATCGGGCTGCTGCTTGTGGCATTGATCATAGGAACAATCTGGACACCAAAAACCCAAGGCAAATCATTACAACAAATAACGAAAGAAAGATACGGAGAGGATATTTAGTTAATGAATGCTGTGCCTGAATAACGCAAGCAAATAACACGAAGTAGATAACAGCGAAGCAATTAACGTGAAGCGAATGAATAACTCTTTTTTACAGCATACTTCTTCTGCAGCAACCTGGATATGGTATCCCGGCGATTTTGAAATAGTGCTGGCCAACAAAATGCAAAACCGCCGCACAGAACGTGGTACTTTCTTTCCGGTGTTCTGGAAAATCGATGGCCATTATGTGTTGATGGATTTTCATAAAGAGTTTGATGTGCCTGAACAGGAGATAGTAGACATTTACGTAGAAGGTGAATATAATGTAAAGCTTGATGGGAAAGCATTTGAAGGTAGTCCGAAGCAGATTACCGTTCCTGCAGGTAAACACAAGATCAACATCAAAGTATTTAATCAAGCCAACGTACCTGCCATCTATATAAAAGGAAAAACAATTGCATCGGATGCTACATGGCTGGTAACATTTGAAGACAAAGAATGGATTGATGAAACGGGAAAAGCATCCGACATCTCTGCCACCAAATGGCTCAATGCGGGAAGCTGGAATTTTAATTCACCCACACAGTTGCCTTCTCAGTTTACATTGCCTGTGAAAGAACAAGTTGCAGTATCAACTGAAAAAGGAACAAACTCCATGCTGGTTGATTTTGGAAAAGAAACATTTGGTTTCATCAAACTGCACGGATTAAAAGGCAACGGCAAACTTTCTGTTTATTATGGTGAATCAAAGGAAGAAGCATTATCAACGGAACATTGCGAAACATTGGATAGAGTAGAAGTAAACAGCACAGAGAAGAAAGATCAAACGATGATACTGTCGAAAGCCTATCGTTTTGTGAATGTGCAATACGATGAAGCTGTGACACTCGATTCGGTTTCGATGCTGTATGAATATGCAGATGTAAAAGAACAGGGAAGTTTTACCTGCAACGATGAAGAGATCAATAACATCTACGAAGTATCAAAATATACGTTTGAATTAAACACAAGAGAGTTTTTCATTGATGGCATCAAGCGTGATCGCTGGATATGGAGTGGTGATGCTTACCAAAGCTATCTCATGAATTATTAT